>Ga0123352_10013971_pt1 | contig 12769 bp, 9 predicted proteins | sample TergutLab28metaG_FD_89700 | JGI IMG/M metagenome (GOLD analysis project Ga0123352, IMG submission 89700) | Labiotermes labralis P1 segment gut microbial communities from Petit-Saut dam, French Guiana - Lab288 P1 | ecosystem: Host-associated > Arthropoda: Insects > Digestive system > Gut ... | reverse complement strand
TCTGGCCAATATCTCCGTAACCATTGAACTTTGGATACAGGTGTTTTGGGTTATATCGGTATAGTTTGACCTAAGGAACACTCTCCCGAAGTTAGGTCCTTTCCTCCTGGGACACCCTGTATACTATATATTTCCCCATCTTTATCAAGGTATGATAAGTGACTTACCATATTCTAGTAATCGCACTAAATGTTTGCGTATTGCATCTCTCACCTCCTTGCATACTAACTGACCTGCCCACATCTTTTTCTTAGGTTGATAACCCTAAGAGTCTTTGATTATAATCTGAACAGTGTAAGACGTGAAGCTATTAGACATTTCGGGAACAAAAAGAAAGCATATCTGAGAGCTAAATTTGAGGAAATTGAAACTAGCATTAAGATAAAAAGTATTAGGGACTTGTATAGGGGCATCAATGACTTTAAGAAGGATTACCAGCCTATAACTAATATAGTAAAGAACTAGAAGAGTGATTTCGTTGAAGACTGGCACAGTATTGTGGTTAGGTGGTGGAAATGGGTTTAATGATGTTAGGAAGACAGAAATACACACAGCAAAACCACTAGTGCCTGAGCCAAGTGCTTTGAGGTTGAGTTGGCTATTGAAAAGATAAAAAGTCACAAATCACCAGGTATTGATCAAATCCCAGCAGAACTGATTAAAGCAGGTGGTAGAACAATTCACTATGAGATCCATAAACTTACTATTACTGTTTGGAATAAGGAAAAATTGCCTGAGGAGTGGAAGGGATCGATTATTGTACCTATCTATAAGAAGGGCGATAAAACAGACTGTAGTAATTATAGGGGCGTATCAGTTTTTCCTACTACGTACAAAACTTTATCCATAATCCTGCTGTCAAGGGTAACTCCATATACAGAGGACATTACTGGGCTTATGAATGTGGATTTCTACGCAACAAGTCAACTACTGATCATGTATTCTTCATTCATAAAATACTTGAGAAGTAATGGGAATATAATGAGGCTGTGCATCAGATATTTATAGACCAGCAGCCATATGATTCAGTTAGGAGGGAGGTCTTGTATATATTCTCACTGATTTTGGTATCCGCATGAGACTGGTAAGGCTAATAAAAAATGTGTCTGACTGAAACATATAACAAAATCCAGGTAGGCATTAATTTGTCTGACATATTTTCTATTAGGAATGGTTTGAAACAAGGAGATGATCTTATCGCCATTGCTTTTAAACTTTGCTTTAGAATACGCCATTAGGAGTGTTCAGGTAAACGACAATGGCTTAAAATTAAATGGAACATTTCAGCTTCTGGTTTATGCTGATGATGTTAATATACACGTACTGGGAGGAAGCGTACATACTGTAAATGAAAATGCAAAAGCTTTGATAGTGGCTAGTAAGGAGACTGGACTAGAAATAAGTGCCGATAAAACTAAGTACATGGCCATGTCTCGAGATCAGAGTGCAGGACGAAGTCACAGTGTGAGGATTGATAATAGTTCCCCTGAAGGGGTGGAAGAGTTCAAATTTTTGGAGCAGCCTTAACATATCAAAATTCTATTCAGGAAGAAATTAAGAGCACATTGAAGTTAGGGAATGCTTGCTGTTGTTCGGTGCAGAATCTTTTGTCTTCCAATTTGCTATCCAAAAATTTAAAGATTAAGATATACAGAACAATTATTTTGCTGTTGCTTTGTATGGGTGTGAAACTTGGTCGCTCACATTGAGGGAGGAACGTAGGCTGAGGGTATTAGAGAATAGGGTGTTGAGGAGAATATTTGGGCCTAAGAGGGACGAGGTGACAGAGGAGTGGAGAAAACTACATAATGAGGAGCTTAATGTTCTGTACTCGTCATCCAATATTTTTCGGGTGATAAGATCGAGAAGAATGAGATGGGAGGGGCGTGTAGCGCGTATGGGGTAGAGGAGAGGCATGTACAGGGTTTTGGTGGGGAAACCTGAGTGCAAGAGACCACTTGGGAGTCCCAAGCATAGATGGGATGATAATAAGATGGATCTGCAGGAAGTGGAATGTGGGAGTATGGCCTGGATCGAGCTGGCTCAGGATAGGGACAGGTGGCGGACACTTGTGAATGCAGTAATGATCCTTCGGGTTCCATAAAATGCGAGAATTTCTGGACTAGCTGAAAACCGGTTAGTTTCTCTAGAACGTATATAATTAATTCTGTCAAACACAACACATATATAGTCATTAATACATAGTTGGCAACATGTTTCGGTTCTAGTGAACCATCTTCAGACCAATACTTGATATACGGACATGGTCCATTCAGTGAGTACGCACATTATGGGATCTCATATTGTTTACAAACAAGAAAGACTCTGCTCCATGGAGTAAGCAATTAAGTAAGTAATAGTATTTGATAAAAATGCAAATTTTTGCAATTCCTGTATGAAGTTGAAAGTCATTGTAGGACGGTGTGGACGAAGTTGTCGCTGTATTTATTTAAACACCACGATGTGAAGACATACGGGGGACGTGAGGAATAACACAACGAATTTTTAACTTTTCCGGAAGGGGGAGGCGCCAGTACCCATTAAATAGGGAGTTTAGATGAAACCCAGAAATGTTGCGAACGAAAAGCTGGATTGCATTTTTCCACTCAAAAGGACATAAAAAATGTGGTACTGATAGGAAAACTACATAAGAAGGTGTTCTTGCTTTGTGTCTTTCATTTAATTCCATTATGGTGATCTAATTAAGAAATTACGAAATATACGGTACCTACAGATTGCATGGCATTCAGCAAAAAATACACACAAAATGTATTACGGTACACATAATTGTAAATGATTTCAGCCAGAGGAATTGGTGGCCGATTGGAAATCAAACTTACCTGAGATACTAGTATAGGAAGTTACCGATTGGTGGGTATGTGCAAACTTTTTGTAAAGCAGTATGGACTTTTGTTGAAGTATATTATTCTGGCAAGTAGCAGTGTGTGATGTTGTGAAATTGTACCGACCACCAACAATATTAAACATTGTTACTTTCCAAAATGTCCCAATTTAGCCTGTGTATTCAAAGCCGTGAAATTATCATCGCATGTAAGAAAGCTTTCTTATTTTAACGTGGTGCTACGCCTTGGATTTCATTTAACGTAATATGAATTTTTACACCAAATGTAGTGACTGAAACACATGTACCTACCCCGATTACTGCTAATAATTAGCAAACTGATAACTTAAAAATCACCTCAATAAACTGGTTCTCCCACACAGGCGCTGATATTTTTTTTTCACCCTTGATCTGCGTGATTGGTAAGGACATTCATGACTGTCGACATGACGATAAAAAGCACTGCCTTACCGCCGTACGTAGTGACAAATGGGTACGACGAAAACGGCAATAAATCATAAGCAGAAGCTGCAGTTAATAAGCAGAGGTCTGGAGTCTATGCACGCGAAACTGTAATACAGATTCTCTGCCAAGGAAATGACATACAAATTCGCATTTAGGCATACATTTCCAAAAACATGAAGCCGATGTAACTTAACTGGTATAGTGACTAGGCTCAAAGTTGGGCTTCCGAGAAGTCGTGGTTTATTTTCCGACAGGGGCAATGAATTTTTCCTTTATCCAAAGCGTCGCAACCGGCTCTGGGGTCCACCAAGCAACCTATTTAATGTGTACCAGTGTAAGACGGCCTGGAAATGAAACTGACCACAGAACCCCTGCTGGCCACGAGGTTCAGAAAGTGTCGAGTGTACCGATATTCCTCCTTATCTCTTCGTGACATGCACACACACACACACACACTTTACTTCATCTGGACAGAGTCTGTAATGCCAGCCGCGTTAATTGGAGTGATATCTCCTCAGTTGGCGAGAAACTGCTGTACTTCTGTCGTCAGTCAAACGGATGTTACTCATTGCCGCGTTACTAGAGAGAACGTGTATTACTCGCGCATCAGAACTTGCATGTGTCTCCCCCAGAGTTGGGCATCAAAACATTCGACATAGGTAGCTCCGCCAACATTCCCGGGGCGCTTTGGCGTGTGTACGATCGATCATTTTTGACCACACAGTGGCGAACCAGTCAAGTGGAAAATCAATTGCATAGTTGAGCGAGACGTGAATAACGAATTATAAATACTCGCCCTCAGGAAGTGGAACCAGTGACTTCAATGTATACATTTTTACACGATCCAACATTTACATAGGAATTCGAACTGTTATAACAGGATTATTGGCCAGCGTTTGCAACACGTTGCAACAATGATAACTCTAGCATTTCCACTTTCTAGACCTTATCCATTATCTGCTATCATTCGACGTGAAATCACTGTCTTCTGCGATAGTTAGTTAGATAGAAATTAACAAAGCTTTGGAGAAACCTGGTGATTTAGTTGCTTCCTCACAGAACACAATGCAAGAGTGTGTTTCTTAACGATGCTATTGGTTTCTAAAATGGAGGGTGTGTAGAGTCGTTTGGACATGAATTAATTAATTAATGAGTGAGTAAATTAGTTGATGAATGATAATGACAACGGAAACCCAAAGTACTTAGAGAGAAACCTGTCCCACTGCCAGTTTTTTCACCACAAGTCCCACATAAACTGGTCTGGGGAGGGTCAGTTGGGCCTTCACGGTGATAAATAAGTAAATAACCGTCGGAACCATCGCACAGGCGTGACACGATGAACCGATCTACTTTACACTCTCCGTGGTGTTTTAATTATCCCGCCGACATCATCCACCGCCTGATCAGCCCAATTCATATTTCCTCGATAAGTACTTATTTTTCTCTTTTACTCTTGAATTATACCATTCCTTGTCCTCTTCGTTGCAGTGTTTTAGCTCCGCCAGTTCCACCGCCTTCCATTGGCTGGCTTACAGATTCGTATACTTTTCTGTCCCTGCAACTATACCATGTTTTTCGCGCTGTGAAGAAATTAAATCTCACAAAATTCAACTTTTCGGGATGCAGAATAGGTTTCTTTCTATTCTTCCGTGGAAAGGAGTATCCCTATCTGCCTTATGCGCTCATGAGCGGCAGAAGCATGTTGCCTGTGAGATATGAGGTCCTCAGGGAAGTAACTATGAAAATTACTGTGTACTGTGTTATGACGCCGTGTAATGGTGAAGAAACATACGGATGTTTTCGAGGAAGTTAATTACTACATCCATATTTAGATATATCGAGGCAGTTCCTTCCAAAGAAACGTCGGCAAATTGCTACCAAAACAGGCTGCATCACTTCCCAGAATATCGCGGTCTAGATTATGTGTGGATTGAAGGCACCCAGTGACATACAGTAGTTTTTCTTTTATTTTTAAGCCCTTTCGCAAAATTGCGAGAAGCGTCTGTTAGCTTCATCATGTCCGTCTGTCCGTCCTCATGATACAACTCAGCTGCCTCTGGACGGATTTGATTTGATCTTTGAGTATTTTTCGAAAAAATATATCGAGAAACTTCAAGTTTCTTCACAATATGACAAGAATAATGGGTACTTTGCAAAAGGATCTATGTATATTTACGATAATATCTCGTTGAATTCTTCTTGTAATGAGAAATTTTGGGGACAGCATTTGTAGAAAAAATCAAAACATAGTTTATTTTCAATGCCTTTTTCTTGTCGAAAATCGTGAGATAATGTGGATAAATAAGGTTGTCCGACAGGCCACAGATGACAATATAGTACGGTACATGCTCATTGTACGCTGGCTTACTAAGGCTACAGACACACTCAGAATATGTAATACTTATTGCGACATAATGTTACCTTTGTATTTACATTGCCTGTCTTGTTGCTTTTAAGGAAGCATAAATACAGGCAACCCTTACGATCAGATCTGTTACTTTGTTATGACGCAGTATAGGAATGAACGAAAATATTTCTTTCTTTTCAGGTATCGATTATTATGTCAATACATCCTGTTCTATAGCTGCAGATTGGAGGACAAGTGACATACTCAATTTTGTGTACAAGAAAGGCTTGAATTTCATGCGTTAATATTTGGTTTTTTGGCTGCAGGAAACGGCTGGGTGGCTTGGAGAAACGACTCCTTCCCTAACCACTTTGTGGAGATGATCTTCGAGTTTGATCAGATTCGCAATTTCAGCTCGCTTCGCATATTTACCAATAATTTCTTCACGAAGAATGTCCAGGTAATGTAGCAAGATGGAGGATAAAAGTGTCACATTAAATAAACACTGGCTGGCTGAAGGGGTAATGCTTCTGACTTACATTAAGGAAGAGACTGGTTGCAATTTCTGTCGGTTTATCCACTATCCTGACCGACACTTTACTCCTCAATTGAATAAAACTCCGTCAGATATTCAGTAATTAATACATGGCTTAAAGCTTAAGTTATAGAAGTACGAAGTTATAGTTATGATGAGACCTGCATGCAGTTGCGAAAGTCCGTAGATTTTTCTGTTTTGCATAATCTACACTTCATTTTTTTTAAGTATGGCACTTCCAGTGTTCTGGGATGAACTTAGAGCGGGTTTATTTTACAGAGTTGAGTCTCATACACTATATGGCGTCGAAATTGTATAATTATTGATCAGTAATGAATTAGGAAGAATTTTTAAGGAGCGTGTGATCATGTAGGTATACATTCCCAGCATCTGCCGGGAAGCACAGAGGAAAACACGTGTAATTGCACTCAGGATAGTCGGTGCCTTGCCTGAGATTAGAGCTTCGCACTTTCCAAGCACAAGTCTGATGCATCACTACCAAGCCAGCTTGCGGGTGAAATAAATTAATTTCGGGAATGCCAAGGAACATGCAATACAAAATTGTCTGTAGTCCAGTTTGACTTACGCATGCTCATAATTTCGGCCATAGCATTGCTGACTGGCCTGTATTAAAGCGCTAAATGCCTTTACGTATAATTTAAATTGTGACACATAATTGAAGCAGGGTAATTATGAACTCGTGTTACCACTAATGGCCCTTTTATGTTGATGCTATTAAAAGGGCTTTTATTGTGTTCATTTGGATTATGAAGTAATTCCATGCTTCAAAGTAAGAGCAACACATGTCTGTATTCATCCATCCAACATGGACATGAAGTGACTCTCTGTAATAAAATACAAGCATACTTTGGCTTGTAGCGTTACACAATACGGCTGGTGTCCGTTTGCAATTAGTAATATTGAAACTGTGTATTCTGCAAATGTCTACAATGTACGCGTAACGAAATACGCCTGTTACGTAACAAAATTCACATTAATGTTTATCCAGTTCTTATTTGGAAGTGTAAATGTTCATATGTCCAAATTAGAACTTCAAATTATGGCAGGTACATAGCAATAAAGTTCCTGGCCACTCGTAATGTCCAAAATACACGTATATCTCTTTATATTAATGTACGCTGATTCTCTTGGAGCGCTATTCCCTACCTTGTTAATCGCAAGGTCATATTTTTAGGTAACCCATAATAACAAAAACGAAGAACAATGAAGACTGTGACTGTCTCCATAATGCACCGCATTCATCGAAAATAATGCAGAATTACAAGACGCAGCCTCTGTAAATCATAGTGTAACAGACAGAAACTTATGAGGTAACGCTGAAGTTTTTCAGAAGTTCCAAGATTTACGCGATTAGTTAAGCTTTCAGGAAGGCCTAAAAGCGTTTATCTTTCAATTTAACTTCCAGAGTGTTATCAAAACACATACATCATGTACGGTTATTTGGTTTCTAGACTTCGCTAATGGCATAGAATTATGAACAGCCACGACATTTCGGAAATTCGATGTTTCCGCGCTCAGCTGTAATGGTGATGGGGAGGGACATACTGGGACTGATGAACTGGTTTTCAATGATTTAGAATAGCTCTTTCTAACATACCAACTGAGTAGCAATGTCACTAATTATTACGTGAAGACAGCAACTGACATAATTTCTGAACATTCTTTTGTTCAGAATTCCAGCCATGCATATATATTTCAGAAATCAGTTGGCCTAAATATAATATACATTCCCCGGTAAATATGAGACTGCATTTATTACGAAAAAAAAAGGAAGAATGTGTATATATAGAAGTTTTTATTACAGACTTTAAATATAATCGTCCCCAACTTCGCACAACGTTGAGATCGTTTATACAGGTCGTCGAAAGCGCGCTCGAAATCCTCGAAAGGAAGCCCTGTCAGTAGCTCGGTCACACCACGATGGGTTTTGCTAATGTCGCTGAATCGCTATGCTTTTAGGGCCAGTTTCACCTTCTGAAAGAGAATAAAGTCTGCCGGTGCCAAATCTGGCGAGTATGGGGGAAGGTGGTTCACGCAGATCGATTTGGAAGCTAGAAATTGCTTCACATTCAACGTGCAGTGAGCGGGTGCGTTGTCATGCAACAGCAGCCACCTGTGTTTTGGAAGTGCCAGTTTTATGACACGGCGCATGCGCGCGTATAGCCTTTCAATCACCCCAAAATGATAGTGACTGTTCACTGTTGTGTCTTCAAGAACAAACTACCTGTGTATAATTCCAGCAACATCGAAATAAATTGAGCAACATGATCTTGAGACGCGATTTTAGCAATCTGCTTTCTTCCGCCGGGGAGAATTCTTTCCACGTCATTCTGTGCTTTGTCGTTTCTTTCCAGTTTCGAATTGAAAAACGTCAACATTCATCACCGATCACAATTCTTTACAGCACTTCACGATCTTGATCAGCAAACGCAACGAACCTGCGACAACATTCAATCCGATGCTGTGTCTGTTCATCCGTTAATGAGTCAGGCTCAAACCTCGAAGAAGTCTTCCTTCTCTGCACATACATTTCCAAAATTTTCCTGGTCGCTTCCTTGCCGACTCCAAGACGTTCAGCGAGTGACCTAATGGTTATTTGCCTATGGCGCAAGTTTTCTCCGTATTATCTTTGGACCGAGCGAATACTGACCGGCTAGGACGAGAATGATTTTCCAGTAATTCCCTGCCTTCTTGAAAACGCTCAAACTATCAGAAGACTCGTGCGCGTTTCAGTCATCACCACAAAAGTTTTCAAGTATTGGTATACTTCCGTGACAGTTTTCCCCGGTTTAAAATCAGATTTAATCACCTTCAAAACATTTGACGCGCGAAACAAACACACCCTTATTTCGACGGCGATAGAACGACAACTGTTGAGGCTATGGAGAAAAGAGTGTGCTCGTCGAGAGGAGCACACTCCAGCAATGAAAACTATTGTGCTAATATGTTTGCAGGGCGTTCAAAAAGCAGTCTCATTATTTTCCGTGGACACTGTGCTTACCAACGTCAGAACTCCCAGTTGACTTGCCTAGTTTGTAAAAATACGCGTACATATTACATAACTTACAATGTCTGCAGTGGCATTGTTGACAGTGAAAGAAATATTGAAAACAGTTGACATTTTCCCAGCAGTTTGTCAGAGTTTTGAGGTTTTCACAGAGAAGTTATTACAGGTTCAGCTATTCTGGGATGTGACGCTGAGTGAAGTGGATTAAGCCAAGCTTTCGGTTTGATCTATTTGTCGATCGAGAATGAATTCAATGCTTCAGAAATGTAGGGAATCATTCACCAAATGACTTACAATAAATCTCAGATTACGGAATCTTCAGTGCCATATTGTTATAATCCTAGAGGTTTAACGCCGTTTGGTCAGAAACCATAATGCTTTCTCCTGCTGCGTATAACTTGGACCATACAGATGGAGGAGGCATATTCACTCTTAATTCTGGTAACCACGTACCACAATATATGGTGTCGTAATTCAGCAGTCCACAATATGAAAGGACTAGTAATTCATATTTTAACCTACGTTAGCCAGTTATGTTATATGACGCACCAAAGTTTGAAACTAAACATGGCGTCCGTGGGGAAACATATGAAACATATTTGACAGGTATTTACTGATACAACACGTAAGTATGTACGCCTGTCTTGTTTCTACACATAAATTGGATATAGTCATTGAAAATAATAATTCCTTATACTGAACCCGTACATAAATTAAATTACAACCTTAAATATAATCTCAAAGTGCTATTTAAACCCTTTAAGTCCCCCACAGTTCTGTGTACTTCAAATATTTCTCAAAGTAAACATCGAATATAACCCTAAAATGCATTAATAGTTATATATATAATGCGTTTTCTTCGAGGAATAAATTGAATGTCATATATTATTTAAATGTTGTGCTTCGCGGGATTAATGTGGTTGAGAAACTTTTAAACCCATGGTACATAATTCATAAAGTTGGAATAGGAAAGTTAAATAATCAAATAATCTTGTAGAAGTGAAGTGTGTGTTGAACTGCGTTAACAGGTGTTTGCTAAAGCAAAGGTACTGTTCAGCGTGGGTGGAGAGTACTACAATGGAAGGCCACTGGTCTACACATACATGCCTGATATAGTGCTGGAGAATGCACGAAATGTTTCCATCAACCTGCACGGACGTTTCGGCCGTTTCGTGAAAGTTCAGCTTTACTTCGCAGCCCGTTGGATCATGATCAGTGAAGTTGTCTTCGAGTCGGGTAAGGCTAGCCTTCAGTATTTTTATTTTTTTACACCTTTGTAAATAAAGGCATTTGGCCTGATCTGTGTTTAAAACAAACGCGAGTCACGCCATTTACCACGATCGGTCACAGAATAAGTTTTCAGTGTTTGTGTTTTGGGTTCCTTATTTTCGTTTGTAATGAAAGTACTTTAGATGTATTGTCAAACCCACTAACATTTCACTTTGTTTCCCCACAGAATTGAAGCATGTATATAATCGTGGGAAAATGTTTTGTGTTCCTTGTTGACACCAAGTCGTAACCTGTGTTCTCGGCCATCATGTCAAAATTATTTCTATCTTGCGATCATTTTTAAGTTTATTGCAACCAGCATTTTGCCTTGGAAAATCTGTCGGCGACGAACACCCGTGATGGAATCCTAATCGCTGTAGGGTCTTTAGTTACAAAATTAGGCGCTATATAAAATAATGTTTTGACCCACTGAATATAAGATGATGGCTAAAAACAGTAGCTGTGTAGCTGATTTATTAAATAGTAAAGCAGTGTTTTGACTGAATAGCCTGCACTTTTATATCTTCGATTCGGAGGAAAAACTCTGTAGTCCTATCCTCCTGTAACATAAAGTAATATCGGAAATTTTCATATTGAGCATTCTGAAGAAATTCATGTCGTAAAGATGATTCACGACAAAAAAATAATGCACCCAGTGTCTATTGGCAGACATCTGTTAACACTCGGAATAGAGTGGTAATTATAAGCACCATTTACCTGAACATTTAGAATTATTTGCTTTTTGGTTGCACACTGTATTTATACGCATGGTTGACATGATTCTCAGAATAAACAGCAACTCTTTTCCTTAACATCATTAATCGGTTGGTTTTGTAGGAGAAATGTAGTATGTTTTATGTGAGGTGTACACTGATCTTGGGTATGTTATTTAGCGTAATTCTTTTACAAAATGTTGAGTAACTTTTTCACGAGTACAGAGTCTAAAACAATGTTTCGGACGCTGTTTTGGTGCAGATCTCTTTTCTGTTTTGGAAAAGCTTCATAGTTTTCCACACCAATAAAATACATACACCTTAAATAAATTGCGTGGAATACTTTTGTGTTCATCTGAAATAAAAGAAAAGTCTAGCCAGAAACACTGACAACGTAGCTTAATCGAAATAGACTTTGTAGGTTATACTTATATTTCATTCAGGTTTCGTTGCTTTGCCAACCGCAAGTGCAGGAATTCGTTGGGATTTTTTTGCCCTTTCTCTACATAGAGATTTGTAAATACAGTTCTAATTTTGTGCATGGCTCAATTAAAAGAAGTTCTTGTTTCTCTTAACGACATGTCAGATAAACAATAATTATAAGCAATTGAGAAAATACCATCAGAAAAGATATGAGAGCCCTCAGGGCTTCATGGGGTGCAGTCTGGGAACCACTAGTCTCGAGGATCCCGGTGAATCACAGGCATCTAGGCAGTTTTCGGGCCCTCGAGTGTTTTATGGGTAATTTTTATGATTATGGAGACACTAAAAGCATCGAGTCTACTCATTTCCAACCTGTCATAAAATTTTAAGCGTTATTTGTGTATGCTGTAACCCCCGGTAGAACCTTCTAGATCTCAGGGAATATGGCGATTAATGAAAGGCGATAATGAGAAACGCATGTAAAAGAATCGTTCCCCAAGAGAACACTGAGTCCGTCGACCCGTAATTAACGAACTTCATGCTACGGAGAACCATTCAGTACATCCACATACGTATTGAGCAGGTTACTTTAGCAGTAATGCTCTGGGCTTGTATGCAGAAGGAAGCTGAGTGACGTTTCCGTCAGGTTAGTGGTTATCCTAACTGACATTTATAAGGGTTTCCTTCAGTGAGGCCAGGTGAATGCTGAAAGATTATATTCAATTTTCCAGCGCACCTACATCTAAACGCTTGTCCATTTACCATGCATCATCATTCCATCTCCTCCAGGATGTGTAAAGTATTTTGAAATAAATTAATATCGAATAAATATTTGAAACAAAATTAATGGCAGATCTCACAATATTTCGAAACAAAATTAGTGGCAGATCTCATAATATTTCCTGCTTCACAATTGGGGGCCCGAGTTAAATTTTGGCCTTTATACTGGCAAAGGCAAAATAAAATTTTTCTCGTTTTCTTCAGGAATGTATTAGAGTTTTTTACCTGAAGTCGCCCCAGCATCCATCCACGTGCTTTCATACTCGGTCATTCTGTAATCATCGTGTTATTAAACACTCTCAAAATAAGCAATTGCGAAAGTTTTTATACAAAACATAATAAATAGATTATTATTATTATTATTATT
>Ga0123352_10013968_pt1 | contig 12771 bp, 8 predicted proteins | sample TergutLab28metaG_FD_89700 | JGI IMG/M metagenome (GOLD analysis project Ga0123352, IMG submission 89700) | Labiotermes labralis P1 segment gut microbial communities from Petit-Saut dam, French Guiana - Lab288 P1 | ecosystem: Host-associated > Arthropoda: Insects > Digestive system > Gut ... | reverse complement strand
ATCTTAAAAAATAAATGCGTCTCTTTCAAAAATTTAAGGGGGGCAGAATTTTTCAAAAAAAGAGGTTTTTTCCCCCCCCCCCCCCCCCACACCACACACATGCACACAGACACACACACAAATCATGAAAGGATTCACAGCACTAAAATATTAATACAAAATTAATATGTTATTTATATATAATATATATAATTTTATTAATAATATTGATATAATATTATTTATTTTGCTTTTCAACAAATTTCAGTTCTACACACAGAAGACAACTGTCATTCTGACATGCGATTAATGCTATACCTTTCATGACACTGCAAGAAAATTGCAGCCACCTCTCCATGGCTGAAACCTAACAACGCATGCATGAAAGACCAATTATGATATACAGAGGACAAAAAAAGTCCCAAAGGTAACAATGCATTAACCCTTTGGCCCTGGAGCTGGACATTTACAGTTTAGCACATCATTTATGTAAAATGTGAATATTTTATGAACCAAGAAGAGTAACATTAGGAAATACATGACATTTTGTGGAGGTATAAATGAAGATGGTGAGAGTAAGTCTAAAAAAATAATTAAATACATTTGTTGACTGAATATATAAAAGGCGTACTCTGGGGAGGAGCAGCGTGTCTGTCCTATATATAGGATGTATGGTGCATAAAGATTAATCCAAAAAACAAAAAAATTTAGATATGCATATTTAACCTTTTGGCGCCGGATTTATTTTTTTAATTTTAGCACACCCTGTATATAAAATGTGAATAATACAGGAACCAAATATGTTAGAATTATGAAACAAACTGCATTTTGAAAAGAAAAAAAATGGAGAGTATACACCATATTTAAAATATTCGGTACCTATATTTGTTGAATAAATATATAAAATGCAACTTTGGAGGTTAGCGCTGTGGTACGTCAACTATAGTTGACATTAGGCGTCTAAAGGTTAATAGTCAATCATTGCGTGAAACCAGTTCTGTGATGTTACGCTTGGTAACAAGAGTATATAGCGTATGTAAAGGTGCAGTCAGTTGAGTTCTGCAGAGGGTGTCTTCAGTTTTCAAGTACACTGTCTTTACTTCAGGGATATGCTGCACATACAGGCCTGCTCAAATATCTCATATGTCACAGGTTTTTTTAATGTGTAAAACTGATCTATCATTTTTAATTTCCTGAAAGCATATCCATGACCCAGGCAGGTACCAACTTCTCACCACAGACAACTTGGATCAATTCCTACGCAGTCCATGATGGATTTCTGAAAAACAAAGTGGCACAGAAGCATCTTTGTCTCCACATACAGGGAAGTCTCATTTTATGTCAGGGATACATTCCTGCAAAATGTCACACAAATTGAAATTGTGCAAATCTAACACAAAATTCATATTTAAAACAGCGTATTTTCTGGGGGTTAGGGGATTCACAACCTCATCCTATGTAGTCTATTGCACTAGTAGACATACCAATGTATGGAGTATGTATGTACTGTTTATACTGTATACATACATTTCTATACTAGACATTTATTTATTTATAATACAATGAACATGAAAGAGACCCATATCTGTAATTTTTGGTACAGTTCATTGCGATGGGACTGTGGTAGTCTTGCTACACAAACACCTTAGTTCCTGACTTAGCACTTTGTTTAATTTTGTCTGCATTATAACGAATTGTACGTATGCTAACATGAGCGAATATAACATTACTGCATATGTCAACAATCTGTTCACCTTTTTCCAGTCAGCTTATTACGTCTAATGTCTCTTCACTATTGATTGTCTTCTGCTGATTTTTCACTTGGATTGCACTAAGTGATGTAGATTTATGTTTCTCACTTACGTTGGTAAGAAAAGACAATGCTGTTAGAGAGGAAATTACATAAGTCACTTGCTTCTATCATCACATTAACAATCCATACATGTGACTGACAGCGTGACAGTGACACTACTCTCTTAGCCTCCTACATTAAGTGTGGACATGGATCGTCTATGCCAAAATGTGTTAAACCAAAAATTACTGCGTAAATTCAAAAAGTGGTGTAAATTTTCAAGTCGCATTAAGGCAAAATCACTCAAACAGAAATTGCATAAAATGAGACATGGCTGTTGGTTTCCCCCTTTGCAATAATTATTCTTCCACACTTATCTGTGACTGGCAAAGATGTGTGACAAGCCAACATGTATTCACAGCCTCAGTTCTCAAGATGAGAAATCTGAAGGAACAAAATAACAAGACACAACTGAGCAGACCTAAGCATGGATGGGGGATAATATTAGGTCAGGGTCTTGGATAAATATAAGGGAGGATATGGAATGAATTCATCTAGGTCAGGACAAGGTCAAGTGGCAGGCTCCTATGAACATGGTAATGAACTTTATTGTTCCAATCAATACAGAAAATTTCTTAACTATCTGAGCAACTTCTCATGGAAGACTCTGCTTCATGGAGTTACTCACTCAGTTGAATGGCATTCCTGAGCACAGTGGCAACAAGATGAACATTGTTACGTGCATGAAGCAACTACCAGAATGTTATCTCCACTAGACAATGACAAAATGAAGCATGCATGCTCTACCAGGACATAAAACAGTCATATTCCACCAAAAATGGAAAATGCTGCAACATTTAAGTAGTTGCAAATGAAAACTCTGCTTCTGTCAGTACTGTGACACAAACTTATATGTTTTATCCATGCAACTGAAGATGCCAGTGTACATGCAGTCTTGCAGTGAATAAGTTTAACTTCCTCTGGTCCATTATGGTAATACATGTTAATCTCTGTGCTGGATCTCACAATAGCAGTATACTTACCATGTTCACCCACTCAATATCTGCGCTCTCATTTAAAACTTCTTCTGGCCCATAGTCTGCAAGCACAGGCTCCCCCTTTAAACTCTGTTTCCTTCCAAGCATCATGTTTTCCTGCAACACAGGAACACCAGATCACTATCATTAACATTTAACACAATGGTGAGCAACTCACAAGCTGCATATGGCCTTATACATACAAAAATGTAGCCCGCAAAAACTAAAAACATATTAGGATATGTAGATACTGATAAATAATATAATCAATGTGCTCAATTTGGATACTTTGTAACACAAATCTGCAAATGCAAGTCATTAAAATGCACATTATTACATGCCATATCCTTGTTAAAACTTATACAAAATGCACAAGGTGAAGCTGTATGTGTCTGCACCCTTATAACATAAAGAGGGAGTAGTGGCATAGTTCCACTCATTAACATCAGTAGTAGGAGGTGACTGGCCAACTTTGTGCCCCAGCCACCTTACTGCTGCAGAAATAACCACCAGTACCCATCACACAGAGGCTGGATGGGCCCCAGAGCTAGTCTGGACATTCTGGTGAAGAAAAAAATTTCTTGCCCCAGCTGGGAATCAAGCCCCAGACAACCAAGCCCACAGCCCAGACACTGTACCGATTGTGCTACCCCAGCTCCAAAATTTTATGTTTTACAGGTAAAAGTAAAAATATCTGGTATGAATCACACACAGCACCATGAAGAAATGTGGGGAAATGGAGGTACAGCTCCATTCACTCAACCCTGGCACTAGATGGAGGCAAGCGGTCAGCTTCACACCCTGGCAATTTTAACCCTGGGGGAAAAGCCTCCAGTAGCTAATGGACAGGATTCAGCTGGGTGGCCCCAAAGCTGAGGCAGACACAGTCGTGAAGAGAATTCCTCCTGCCAGCATTCATCTGCCCCACAGCCTGGTCATTATACTAAGCCTAATATTAACAACATAAGATCAAAATCTGTTCAGAAAAATGTAAATTTTATTAACAGAATTTTGTCTTTGGTCCAGATAGTCTATTCTGTTTATGCACTGGCCCTTGTGCTCAAACACCATTCAATATACATATAACAAATAATTTCAAGCCACAATGATTAAAATTTATTAAAAACGTTAATGACGGATTTTTTAAAACCATTATCCTTAATCACACACTGGAACACAATGTCCAAAATGCAGCACAATCAATAATTACTGCAGCAGTGTTCACGAACACATGAAAATGTTCACTGGTGTTTCACACATATTTCACTGTTCTACCGTGCAATTCACTGATAAGAATAACGATTTTCAATCTTTAACTTAGAGCCAACAATGTACACAAATTTGGGACCACCCAGCTCCCTTCAATATGTCTCCAAGATGTGTTGGCCTCCATTATCAAGAGGTTCAATACAAGTAGATGCACCAAAGGTTTACATATATATTATATATAAATGGTGTGCATATTAAAACAGAATTAAAACACAACAATATACAATTGATGACTTAAAACTCAATGTTCATTTAATCCTTAAACATGTACTGTTAAAATATTTGTTACTTCCAAAATAGATCAACATAAATGAATATGTACAGAAGCCCAGCAGTATGAGTAATAAACATCAAGTCATTGACCTACTGTCTAGTCCAACGTGCTATATTTGTATGCTAATAACATATGACAATGTTGTGCTCAACACCCACAAGAAAATAAAATGAAATGGTGAAATATATTATAACCAGCCCTCCCATATGTTATCAGCATACAAGTACAGCACACTGAACATGACAGCAGGTTCAGGACCATGTCTATTACTCATAATACTGGACATCTACCCAAATTCATTAACTGATGTACTTTGGATGCAGCCATCATCTTAACAATACTTTATTCAGGATATAATGTACACACAATTTAAACAATCATACGTGTAAACATTTGGTACTTCCACTCATATTTAACCTCTTGATAATAGACCAAATGGGCTACACCACCTGGAAAACACATAAAAGGTACTTGGTCCATCCCAAGCTTGTGTACGTACTTGGTTTTAAAACAACACATGATAAAAATGCGCATGGAAAAATGCAACATTGCACAAAAGATTTTCAGATATTTCAGTGTGATGCACAGCCTCAAACTGTGTTATTCAGAATTCTGCAAATATTACACGTGTTTTTGCTTACAAATGACATAAGTTTACTATTATAGACCATATAAACAAATGATACTACACTGTGTAAAATTATACATTTCTGTTTTTGACAAAGGCAATAAACACTATATGTACTAAGCATCACAAAAGCTTGTCATGTACTATTTAAATACTAATCTAATCAAACCCGTCAAATAAATGCTGTCGGCTTTACTGAGGTCCATATTTTACATCATAAGTTACTTTTTTGCGCGTGATAAGCAATAAGAATTTCAAGAAATGCAACTGTAATAAATGAACAAATTTCACTGAAATCCACTGCGCTAATCGAGAGATGGAACACACTGATTGACTGACACACAGACATCTCCATCCCATTACTCTTCCTTCTATGCAATTCATTTAGCAAAATAAAAAGTAATACTAGACGAATGTCACCAAATTACAGTCGCCAGTAACAATCCGTTTTATATTTTTAAAAGCGATATTACAATGCCTTGAATAGAGTGCATCTATCCAAAACACTTTACATTACAAAATTGTCACTTCCTGTACTAGCATTACGTACGGACGAGTGATTTAATATTGTTTCTTCCACATAAGACAGCCGTACTTTATTACCCCGAAGAGCATAAAACCCGACCTTTGGGTCTCTTTTTTAACCGCCTGTAACGCCACAATACTACACTGCAAGAAGCTTCTTCAGTACATAATCCTTAGTTCTATACTCCTGTTATAACCACATTTGACAACTCACCTGTCACTAAATCTGAGTTTAATGTACGGTCGTTACCAACAGTAACCCAGTATACTTTCAAGCTACTTAACGAAATTCTTACCGGGCTTAAAAAATGAACGGGCACAAATTACGTCACATTTTGTAGTATAACTCCACGGATTATAGTCTCGAAATCTGTGCCTGTGCACAGAAGACTTGTGGTAGCTATGTTGAAGATGAATTCCGTGAAAGTAATCACTTCCTAGACGAACACAGAATATCCATGGTTCACCTGTGTCCACGACACTACGCAGAAAGGCATCGAAGAGAGACAATGTATAATAAGTATTATGATCTGAGCACCTGTGGATCGAAGGCGGTAATAAAATTTACATTTGAATGTCTGAACGTAGTCATGTGTCCACGGATTGCACTGTATCGGAAACGGGTGTTATGTATATTATTGACCAATATTTTGAGGTAGTGCACGTGTCTTTGACGTATTAGAATAACCGTACACATTACGCTTTTCTAGTCACTGAAAGCGTCTCCAATGATGTCTCAGACACACCTACTTTTTTCTGAACTACCAGATTCTTCTTTGCTGTTCGTCTGTTTGCACAACCTCATCTTTTTCTTTGCCTGCAGCAGTGCTTTCTAAGCTAAACACAAACATATTTTTGACGTTCTGTGCGCCTCCATTTTACTGTTTCATCAACTTTTGGTAAGTAATGTATCTGAATATATCCCGTCTGTCTTGCTGACTGAAACCACAATAATGTACAGTTCATAGTGACAATTGGCTCTGGAGGGCCCCCAGCCTTGTTTGCCGCAAGTATTGAGGGGCATTTCCCCTGTAGGATAAAGCAGCCAGCAAGTGAAACTCACCACTCACTACATCTAAAAGCCAAGATATCCATTCCTCACGTGAATTCATGGTATACAGACGCACATGCATTTTACTGTGCAGAGACACATGCAACCAGAATAATTGCTATCAGTCTTTGATCCAGCAATTTATGATCATGCTGATGCCTACACGCTAATTGTGTCAGGATCACCCTCCTGTAATGTCTTTCTAGTGTTGCAAGTCTTTCAGTTAAAGAATAATAGTGAAATCTTCACCACAATAAAAGCAGAGTGGATGAACCCAAGTCAAGCCAAAGACCACTCAACTTTTCAAGGTTATTCTGGAATAAGCATAGAGAAATAAACCAGCAACATGCATCTAAGTCAAGGCATTGCCTGGACTGTCTACCATGAATGTCACCTTCTGTAGCCTTATCAAGTGGCTAGTATGTGGTGAAACAGAAGGTAACATGTAAAAGTAAAGTTGCCCTGTGCTTCATTAAGCGTATTATAATTATACAACTTACTGCCATACATGTCATAAAACAATGTTAACATTCATTACTGTTACACCAAATAACGTGTAAAGACGTGCACCTATCTGCTCTTATACAGCTGTAAATGTGATACTACTACCACTTAGCAACATCACTTAACTCATCTCTGCTTAAGTTCAAAAAAGGATGCATATGTATTCCTGTTGTGAGCTATGCAGATGCAGCAAACTTATGAAGGGAACATTTTACAAGAATATGACATTCCCATGTTTATCTAACTTCTGCACAAAATTTCAACCCACATTTACATACTATGGTAAGTGACCAGATGATTCTCCCAATATTGTATCATCTCAAATAATCCAAAAATGTTGATAACCATATACGTTACGAAATGTAGCAGTTCCACCTTGTTTGTCATTTTGTAAACGTCAAATTCACTTACTCCCACTTGCGACTGTGTAATATTACAAAAACCAAAGAAGTGTGCACGTCACTCAGCAGCTACCTACATATACAGTTTGTGGTTCTAACTTACTTTATCAGTTGCTTAGAACTGCCACTCATGTTTAGTCTGAAAAGGGCAATGTACATGCTGATGCCTTGGGGAAAATAAAAAAGGAAAGTAGCGTCTCTGTTACCACTAGTGGACATGCTGGATAAGTTAGACAGGAATGAGAATTGCTGCAGCTGGATGCCATTATGGTTTAAACAAACATTCATCAAGCAAGGGAATTTCTTGTGTAAGTTGTCATTACCACTTCCTTAAAAAGGTGGAAATAGTTTGTGTGTGTGTGTGCTTGGCTGGAAAAAGACACACAAATATTTGTCAGTGGCGCTATGGTGAGGGAGAGTTGTAGTTTAATAACCATTATACAAAGTCTGGGCATGAGGAAAGGGGAGCTTCCATGTCAGTGAAGAGTGAAGGGAAACTTCAAGTTAGTTAAGGGTGCTTTGATAATTTTAAGAAGTGGATAAGGCTGTAGAATGTGAAGTTAACAAAAGAACATCTGCAGCCTCTGTAACTGACATGGAATAACTACACGAAACCCTTGCAAATGGCAAGCAAGTCGTGTAGTTATTTTGGGTGAAATTTTGTTTCAGAATATATAATCTTTTGTGTGCACTCTTGATTAAAAGCTCCTGCTTCATTGGCTCACAAAAAGAAAGTGGTAAAAATTACAAAACATTTTATTCAGATACAAGCTGTATTAAAGAATTACACACTCAAACCAACAAACATGACAGCAGAGGGAATTAAATTTTAAAGTCTGTGAACATCACACAAAATTTCATATTACTAGATTTTCACGTTCCATTAAAAGCAGGCTATATTTACATGAATGCAAAATGTCATCCTCCCTTCCCTGATTTTAGTAATTAAATACAGATATGCGTTCCTTAATGACGGGGATACGCTCTCAGAAAAGTGCCGTTAGGCGATTTTGTCAATGTGCGAACATCACAGAGTGTACTTACACAAACCTAGATGGTATAGCCTACTACACACCTATGCTATATGGTATAGCCTATTGCTCCTAGGCTACAAACCTGTAGAGCATGTTACTGTAGTGAATACCGTACACAATTGTAACACAATGGTAAGTATTGTAATATTATGGGACCACCGTTGTATATGTGGTCCATCGTTGACAGAAACGTCGCCATGTGGCACATACCTGTAATAGGGTCACCTTGGATTCAAGTTTGAAGGACCAAACTGAATTACACCAAGCCCAAGCAAGCTACATCACCAAGCATGTAGCATCCTATAGTACTACACTGCATATTATTCATTGTGTATAAGAGTGCTACATATGAGCTGCATTCAAAATGGGATCAGAAGCCCAGTATGAGTCTGCTCTGCCAGCGGATTATTATGGTATGGCACTGCGTATCACTGGAAATGTTTGTGAATAGGTTTAAAAGGTAATGTATATCCAGTGCCTTCGATGGTTCAGACAACATTCAGAACGTCAGTGAAAGGATGGGAATGGCAACACCATGTGTGAGGAAGATGCAAGTACACGACTGTGAAAAGGGACAAAATGGACACTATGAAGGTGGAAGGATTAACACTGGCTTATAAGGTGGATGGGATGTGACATGTTTCACTAGAGTATTATCTGTGTAATGTCAATAATAAAATACTATTTTCTCAGCAGATGAGACTCAATACGGAATCAGATTTTGGTTGGGTTGCATTTAGGTGAATATGGTACTATGCATTTGTTATGCAGTAAAACAACAAAATAAGAACATAACTGTCCTTGGCACTTCCAGTACACAAGTGCCAAAACAATGTCTTTCCACACAAACATTTCATTCAGCTATGATGTGCTGTTAAGTGTAAAAGAAGTCATTTATATGCAAAAGAACATTATCACCCAGTTCATAAAACAATGTACAAGATTCATACTCTTATTACTAAAAGAAGTCTTCGCCATAAGTTCTGTCTCTGCAATCCATTACTGAACACAGCACACAGGTGCTTCATTTCCATTTCAAGGTACTTCCTTTGGCATGTGTGATTTTATAGAGCACGGTATAACTTATTACACATACTCTCAAACAGGTGATGTTAAAAACAGTATACAGAAAACTATACTTCTGAACCCTGTTTTGTCACAAAGATTCCAGCAAGTTAGCCACATATTTTGAGTTCTGAAGACAATATGACACAGCTTTGTCTCATTTATAAAATGATGATGATACACTTAAATGCAAATTTTCAGAACAAAGGACATACACATAATTAAGTACCTGAATTTCTACAAATAAACACAGATTCTTTTAATATATGGAACTAATTCCCCAATCACATACAAAAATTACGAAATGTGTCTGCATGCAAGCATGGTACTTCACAAACTCTCATACAGCTACCAAACTGGCACACTCAACCAGTGGAACAGAAGGCTCTAGAACAAATTGTTGTAGGAAAATGTTTGTACCTCTAAGACTGTTGGCAATGACACAAATGGACATTTATAAACTTACAGTCTCTGTGTGCAGCTTGTATAAATTATGTCAAGGGTAACTCCCATGTGACACAACAGGACAGAACCTCAAGAAGAAAACAAATTTTGAAACTTACACATAGGCCATTATTTTACCAAACAAAAACACCTTCTTGTATATAAAAAATTGCAAGAGAAATTTTTTATTAATACCTGTGAACTTAAAGAATGGTCATTTTCAATTGCATCAAAGAATCTGCATACTACATACTAGCATGATGATGGTGATACTGATGAAGCCAATTCTGGATACTATGGAGAGAAGAAATCAGTACACTGCAAGCTCAGCATATAGTGGCACCAAGCATTTTGAAGAGATGAACACACCAGTTTGCATTATGAAGAGATGAACACAGCAGAGGTAGAAAATAGGACAATCCTAACAAAGTGTCTTTTAAAATATTCCAAAGATCCTCTGTCAACATCCTAAATAGTACTGAATGAATGAGGTGGAAATGAAATTTTAAAATGAATTGTAATTGCTGCCTCCCATCTGGCTACTGAAGCCCATTCCACCACCCAGGTTACTTGAAAATCCTCGCTGGAAACTATTCCCCATGCCTGAAAAGAAAGAATATGGAACAAACACTGTAAAGTCTCAAGGCATACAAACACAAGACATTTCTTTGTTATGAACACAAGCGCATGAGGCATATTGACAATTCAACAAAAACTGTTGCACCTGGAACATTTTTCATCTACAAAAACTGTTAAAAACAAGTAACCTAAGTAATCTGACAAGCTCTGAAAATATAGTTACAATTACACTACGATACTAAACTTGACAAAATAACAACATGAATTAAGAAGTTCTGCTGCCTAGATGTAAGCTATGAACATCTTTGGCAAAGGGGAACAGCGCAATACCAACTCAAGCACAACTTGCACTGTCACCTCTAGTACTTTGTTAAAGGCTAACATATACTATGTACAATGACAGAAAGCAAGTGTAGTATTTCCATATGTCATTTCTATGTCAGCCAAACAAAGAAATGCATGAGACTCTGAGACTGCAGTAAACAAAAGAACTAACACTACAAAGATATTGTTTCCTTACCACCTCCAAAGCCACCACCTCCAGAACCACCTCCAAATCCACCACCACCCATACTTCCAAAGTTTCCACCTCCCAAACCACCACCACCTCCTCCAGAGTTGCCAGGTGTGGAGTTCAAAAAGAGCTCAATGTAGCGATGCTGCATGTGTCCTTTATCCTAAAACAAAACAAAAAAATTACATTTAGAATACAACTTTCAAAGCACTTCGAATGCTCATTGGTAGATGAATGTCACAGTGGAGCTTAGGTAAAGGCAGGATTCTCCCAAGTCCAACCAGCAAGCACCTGGGATCTTGAAAATGAATGGGGTTCAGCAGTAAATTTCAAGATCTGATTACTTTGCTGTCTGAGAAGAGCTCCCCACTATGAGATGAATGGCAGATAACCAGTATGAACACCAATATCAGGCCACAAACTGAACCTTGGTCATTCAGCCCTCAGGTGGTCATAAACTTGAATTCATTTATGGTATCTGCATACCTGAGTTCAACATTAAACTCAAACCAAAATTGCAATATGCATTTCACTATTTATACGATTGGCCCTAAGTTAAAGTTTAAATGTACTTTTACTTTACATGTGCAATATGCAGTATGCAAAAGTTTTGCCTCCTCTGTCATAATGGATACAATGAATTGCATATAGTCACATATCATCTCCCCTCCACTGCATATAACCTTGAACGCACAGCTACACATAAATGCAGTTTAGTGCCAGTCATAATGGAAGGATGTAAGGAACTGCAGTTCAAACAACATGCCATTATTTAGTTAATGGCTGCAGATAAAATTGCTTCCAAGGACATTCCTTGTCATATGCAGGCAGTGTATGCGGATGTGTTGATATAAGCAAGTTTCTGTGGCAATGGAAGGTCAGGGAGGTTAGTGTATCAAGAATGCATTGAAGAAGTGTTTAGTATTAGAATTGGAGGAGATTATGTGAGAAAGTGATTATTCAGTGATAAACAAAGGTTAGACGTACATTTATTTTTTTTGTTTCACATAAATGTCTACCTTCACTCACTTTTCATTCAGCTGGAAGCGAAATGTTTCAGTCCACCTTCATAAGTTGGCAATGGATTGACTGTCACTGCACCCTGCTTCACAAAACAAGTTTCAAAACTGTACTCTCCCAATAAAGAATTCTGTGTTCTTTATTCTGAATTCACCTCGCTATTATCCAGCGTTTCTTCTAAAAAATTCATCATGTTTGTTCTCACTTCTTTAACAAGAAACCTGCTCTTCCAAATCTATTCCTATTTCGATATATTGTTGGTATCAAAGGAAATGAAACACCAGGAAACTGACTTCTAAATTCGTATAGACCTTCTTCCTTATACTCATTTCCACAGCAAAAACCCTTGGTACTACACTGTATACCATATAACAATACACAAAGTCTGTTAATGTGCAGCTTCTGAACCTGGACTGTTATTACGTCTCAAGGATGTGTGTGACTGAGACTATGAAGTGCAGGGAAAAACGACTGGGAGTGAGTCACACACAGCTGAATAACATACCTGATGGGGTGGAATGTATTTTCATGTTAGGTTTGGTTTTAGATTCTCAACCCTGGTTAGAGTATGGCCTCACATCTTTGGTCGAGTGGGGGGGGGGGGGGGGTACAAATTCAGGTAGAGTTTTGGCAACAAGGGGGAACAAAAATTTCT
>Ga0123352_10013967_pt1 | contig 12772 bp, 10 predicted proteins | sample TergutLab28metaG_FD_89700 | JGI IMG/M metagenome (GOLD analysis project Ga0123352, IMG submission 89700) | Labiotermes labralis P1 segment gut microbial communities from Petit-Saut dam, French Guiana - Lab288 P1 | ecosystem: Host-associated > Arthropoda: Insects > Digestive system > Gut ... | reverse complement strand
CCACCCCACCCCACCCCCCAGGCCGAAGGGAAATAAACAGCACCGCGGGGTACGTGAACACAGGGGTGGTACTGCCAACTGAACGAAATTAAAACACACTGTGCACATCACTGAGCCGAAATTATTCGCAATTTGGCAGCAAGGTGAATCTCATTTGCTATGCAGACAGCACTTCAACGTGACAGTCTGAGCCTCACCAAAATATGGCAGCAAGGTGAGTCTCATTTGCTATGCAGACAGCATTTAAACGTGACAGTCTGAGCCTCACCAAAATATGGCAGCAAGGTGAGCCTTATTTGCTATGCAGACAGCATTTCAACTTGATAGTCTGAGCCTCATCAAAATATGGCAGCAAGGTAAGTCTTATTTGCTATGCAGACAGCATTTAAACGTTACAGTCTGAGCCTCACCAAAATATGACAACAAGGTGAGCCTTATTTGCTACGCAGACAGCATTTCATCGCGACAGTCTGAGCCTCACCAAAGTAAGACACAATACATTCAACATTTCGCAGAACTGCACCGTCAGAGTGCAGCAAAGTCACGCACTCAGCGCCACGAACCTCAGACCATGGCCATCACACATGGAGTGTAACTAAAAACATACTGAATAAGCAGTCCCGGACAGCCAAAAGGCGGTGGTCTTCCAGCTGACAGCACTAGTACGGCACAGCATGTCACACGCCTCGAACTTCAGACCGACTCTTGAGAATGAAAATCTGACATGCGATTTGGAACGTGGACTGCAGGAATGGTCCTGCGAATGAAGGGCTTGTGGTAACTGTTGGAGCGTACGTAACGTAACTGTAGTTAAACGTCTTCATGCACTTTAACACAAAATAAATGGGAGTATTCATACGTAACTAAAAGTGAAATGTGAATTGGCATCTCAATCCCAGGAAGTCTGCAATATCCAAATATAGACAGACGACAGCTACGCTTTTACCTGGTAAACAAAACAGTACGAACCAGGTTGTTGTTGTTGTTGTTGTTGATGGAAATAATCACTGTTTGCTATGATATCATACGAAAACCATATATACACGGTGCGGGTTTAACACACAGCGGTAAACATAGTTACCACTGTACTTTAAATGGGTTAAGACAGCAGACAGAATGTGTATTCGTTTGAAACCAGGTGGCACGGGAACTCAGCAGTACAACACCCGCCATCTGGTGGGGTGCACCATTAATTTAGCAAGCAAACGATACATGAGATTAACACGAGGGGCAGAATTTAAAATGACACAAACGTGCTCCACTCCCCTTCATCTTGCACCTGTTCAATGGTACCGGGTGCCCTTCCCACTGGTAGCAAGCGGTCGGGGTGTCCAAGGGTAAGGACGAGAGCAGCTACACCTCCACTCCTCCACATGCCACGGTGGCATGCACAGGGACAAGTCAAGAAGAGTGTGAGATGCATCTAGAAGCAGGTGCCATGCTCACTTCAAGTTGCGGTGAATCGCATCAGCTACCTCAGACACGCAAATGAATCCACTTCCTTCAGCATTGCGAAGTTCCGCACGGCGGGGCGAGCTGTAAACCTACCTGCTGTGACTTCACTCACAGTTCTGCGATAGCCAGACTTCTACGCACGTGTAGGACACGCCAGCACAGTTCTGTGCTACACGCGATAAGTTCGCCACCAACTCAGACGTGTCCTTCGACCTACACTGCGACTGAAGTCTTCTCACATCCTACCGTAGCTACAAACGTTCAAATCAACGGACGGAAGGACATGTTACGGCTTCTGCCAATTGCTCCTAGCCACACCGTGGGGACTCCTTCAGGGGATACGTGACCAATAAAATACCTTCGTAGAGAGAATGGTGATAGAAAGAATGAAAGAACTTAACGTACCCGCGCTTGGGTTTTTTAAATGTAGTTTTAATCATGCTCCATTACATTGTGTAATGCTATGCTTGCTTTGATCTCTCTATTGTTCGTTCTATAATAAAAGTTCGAAATCGATTGATTCTATAAATTCGCAAAACACTTTCTTATGTTTGGATATAAGTTCTTGTTTAATTTCCATCCAGTTTCGTTCTTGATTAATTTGGTGTTTTAGGACCTCTCGCTGTGTGCTTGTCTTCTCACAGTGGAATAGGAGATGATCCATGGTTTGGTCGTTGTGGCCGCATATACATCTCGCGTCGTCCCTTAAGTTGAACCGGTAGAGATATGCCCTTGTTTTCCCGTGTCCAGTCAGCACGGCTGCTAACTTCGCGGTTAGTGTTAATTTTGTCCCTAGTCTGTCCTGCACGGATGGAAAATACTGTTTTGTTGCATCAGCCTTGTTGCTTGTTATCCATTCTGCTTGACATTTTTGTTTGGCCTCTTCTGCTGCTATGTGGCATAGGTAACTTTAGGGTATTCTGGTATATTCGTATCGTGTATCAGTACTCTGCGCCGCTTCTGTGGCTACTTTGTCAGCTAACTCGTTGCCGTGAACTCCCATGTGGGCCTTCACCCACGAGCACCTTGTTTGCCATCCGCTTCTCTCCAGACTAGCAACCTTTTTTCTAATCTCTTCCACCAAGAATCCGTGGTTTTTGTAGTTCTGAAGCGAGTCCAGAGTAATCCGGCTGTCAGTGAATATTGTTGTCGAGAGTGTGTTAATGCTCTGCCTGTTCAGCACTTCTAGTTTTTCCAATGCTTTGAGTATGGCAAGTTGTTCTGCCTGATTGTTAGAGCATCTGTTATCTTGGTTGGTTTGTGAGAGAGTAAGTGACTGATGACACTTGCCCCACAATGCAGCTGTTGTGAAGCAGTCAAGAGGTACCTACGTGTCGGTCGGCAATGCAGCGTCGTATTCTGACAAACCAAGCAGCCTGCTAAGGAATTCTCCAATTCACGGAGTGCATATTCAGTACAACTGTGATCTCACAATATTTTACTAGGGTTTATACATACATATATATATATATATATTAACGGGTAACCTGAAAGATTATGTGTGGAAATCGCAGCCGCAGACGGCGCGGATTATCGCCAGGATGCTACGTCAACCGTGCTGCTTGTAATACACTATGTGGGTCATACAGTACAAGCAAGAGCAATCGCAATGGGTTGTGCTCAGCCGTGCAGCTCCCCAGCTCCTGGCGGTATCTCACAGCGGTGCTGCAGAACATTCAAATCCTTTGACAGACTGCTGCATGCTGCATGTGCCATGAACATGGCGACTGCAAGCTCCTCCACACAGCCGGTAACTTTTAACAATCAACAGGGCGTCATATCCCAGACGACTTAAATCTTCTTAACCTCTTGTTTTTTCGATGGGTTTAGAAGATTCATTTCTAGTGTTAACCACACTTAACCATTTACACCCCAGTGGTCACTATATGTACCGCCAGTTTAACATTCACAAATCCCACGTTCTGCCCACAAGGTGTATTTATATATTTTGTGTGGATCTGAGAACAAACAGCGATTATTTCCCTATACAACATTAACTGACAGGTTTGTACTACCGAGACGGAGAGTGCTTACTGAGCGGTACGGACTGAATCTTTATATACAAATCAGTATAACATTAGTCCTGACAGGGTCAAATATCCGAACACGTTCAATCACAAACGCTAACTACCGCACAAACAGCAGTGCTGACATAAATCTCTCTCCATCAGAGCAATCTCACGGCGTACAACTGACATAAGGCAAATGAACTGCAAACCGTCAGTTCAAATGGCCCAGGTCCTTACCGTGCCATGTCGTTGTTCTGATGTCTACCGTTACATTAGGGAGAGCAGAAGGTGTTTATCAATAATAACAATAATAATAATAATTTTCCAATAGATAATATCCTTGATGTATGTGAGCGAGAGTGTATTATGTGAAGTTCGTATTGGCCGAGGAAAGAGTCGAGCATCAAACACATAATTCAGCAGTGTGTTCTCTGAGGTAGAAGGTGACACTGAAGAAAAGCTCGAGCATCTAGCATATAACACAACACAGCACAGCCAGACGATGGACGAAATTAACGACTGGTTTGTTCTAACAAGAAATAAACGAACTACGACATAGACCGTGGAGCAGCGCGTAAATATTGTGGTAGTGCGTCATACGGCGTCACGGGGTTATTGATTTAAACAAAGTAAATTGTATTCTTGTTTGATAACGTGCTGACTCAAAAGCACAGCGGGCAGTAATAGTTAGCAACAATAATCATTCCAACAATGATGACAAAAAAAATCACACAGGCATCTCGAATCGTTAAAAAGCGTGCCGTAAAGTCAGTTACAATAAGTTTATACGGAACGATTTCTGGGCCGCAGGCTGTCTGTTGATTGTCATTAAAACATACAAGTTGCTTGACGAGCTTAACTACAATCAGCGGCTCAACAACCGGATGATTCAACCAAGTCACGAGTGAGGAAGGTAAGGCTAACAACTTGCATTCTGAATGTACCCTCTTCGATGCTCGGCTGGGACGGGACGGGACGCTGACTACCTCTTTAACTTTAGCAATTTTGCCCATAGCATATTCAATATATTGACCAGACTACGGGCTCGACAACCCAGACATCACAGTTCGATTCCCGTCCTGCGCAAGAGATTTATGTCTTCTCCATGCCGTGGTCAATACGGACCCGGTGCGTACAGCACACCCATTTGGCGTCGAGGTTAATACAGGGGTACTGATAAGTTCTTAGCCCTACCAGGAAGGAAAAAAAAAGCTACATTCCCCGCATTTTATGGAACTTGGAGGTTCATTACCACATTCACAACAGTCTACCACCTGTCCCTACCCTAGCCAAATCAATCCATTCCTCTGCCCATCACACCTTTGACATGCGCAGCTTGTTTCCTTCCTCGTCGGGCTAAGGACTTATCAGCACCCGGTAATAAGTGGACCTGTACCGTCACTCCCCAATGTCCCCACTCCCTCATTACCAACACTTTTCAAGTTCACTTAAGTCAACATTCGCTGGTTTAGTGCTAAATAACGACTGCAGTTGATACATCGGTCTCTAAGATGCACTTCATTTTGCAGGGTCGGCAGTCGCTATGATCGGAGCGAACCTTCGCTTCGGAAGCGGCTCTACGGCGAACGCGACGCGCGTGTTCCAGTGTCACCCTGGAGGGACGACAGAAGCGACCGTCATTTTCAGCCTTGGCGCGCTCGGCATGGCGGCCAACATCGCCCTCATGGGACTCATACTGACCAAGCGCCAGCTGAGGAGGTAAACATGTCATGGCACATCACACCTCGTGGCTACTAAATAACGAGACTGCGTGCGCATCTTCTGATCTTGCCCGTTGATCACCGCAGTAAAGGCACACTAATTACTGCCGAACTCTTCCCCAGTCACGTGCCACGCCACGTTCCGTCACGTTAACGCAGTTCACTCTAACAAACCTACAATTTTTATGGCCGGTTTTTAAATTCCAGCTATCATGCTCAATAAAAAGAAAAGAGCAACCAGGAAGCATCAAATCTCCTGTAAAATTCAACAGAAAGAACTGCTACCGAAGCAGTCGATTTGTTACGTGACGTGTAAGGAGCAGACGGCGGGGTTACCTGAAGTGTGCGACAGACTGACTTCAGCGGATGCTGTAAGGGGTGAGGGGTGTGTAGCTGCCGATGGAGGTAACTTTGAACGGGATGACATAGAGTTAAAATAATGTTGATTATAAAACTATTTGGTCCGACCAAAGCTGCTGTTTATATCACCGCACTGCTGTCGGACTGTGCCGCTAACTGCACGCAGCACAGTGCTTGTGGACAGCCCAGTACTTCCTCAAACCAAAGCATTCTACGCAACCCGCAGGATCACTGCCGTGGGCACAAGAACCCATTATATGAGAACTGCGCTCTTATGGGTCATTATGCAGCGAGTAGTGGTAATATCTTACCGACGTTTCGGGACAATCTGTCGGGTCCATCGGGGGTCGAAAATGGGGCCAATAGGTTGTCCCAAAGTGTCGGTAAGGAATTACCACTACTCGCTGCGTAATGACCCAGACGAGCGCAGTTCCAATCTACTTCGCGGAGGAAACCCGAAATCGAAAACCCACCACTTACCGCACCCTTATATCAGACTAATTCCGTACATGATTAAGACAGCAAGGTATTATAACGTAACATGGAGGTGCGTTCGCGTAACGAGTGTTACCGTGGAAGAGCAAGATGCAGTACATATTCTGAGTGTGTGTGTGTGTGTGTGTGCAGCCTTAGTTATCCTGTATGGAGAGCGCATGCGCCATATTATACCGTCATCTGTGGCCTGTCCGGCTTTCCTAATTGTCCCACAATACCCCACAAACGGAAAGATTTTCCGAAAAAAAAAATCACTGAACACAAAATGTGTTTTGTTTTTCTATACCTTTTGTCCGAAGCACTTATCATTCTAAGAAAAAAATGAGCGAGATACCAAAATATGCACAGGTTTTCATGTAAAGAAACCGTAATTCCCGCCAGAACTTAACGAAACTTGACTTTTCACAAAAGATTTTCGAAAAATCCTCACATACTAAATCTCGTGAAGATCCGTCCGGTGTCAGCTGAGTTGTTCCATGCGGACGGACAGACAGATATGACGAAGCTAATAGTCACTTTTCGCAATTTTGCGTATGCGCCTACGAAGTTCGAATGACAGGCAATCTGCCCACTGTGCACAGCCACCTGCACGGCAGTACGTTCCGCTCACTAGCTGTCACATTTCTACTGAACTGTACCAGAGAGACGGTCGCCCTATGTCTGGCGTGTCGCGCGATGGGCGCCCTGCCAAACCTAAATTCCCCCTAATGTGTTTGCAGTCACAGCTTTCTTGCAAGACGCTGGTCCTCGCTACTTCCTGCTTATGTGGCATTCGACCGTATCACATTCGTCACTTTGCCAAACTTTCAGATATACCGCCATTACTGCAGTCGGTTTGAACACAAAAGAACCGGATTTCTTCAGAGGAAACTGAACTGTTCAACCAAGAGCTTCTATGCTCAGGAGGTATGAACGGAATTAACAAACACTCGCAAATGTTTGTACCAATCTGGCACAGTATCCATAGATACCTGCTGGCCGGGTACATCTGCATACGTACCGCCTGATTTATGAATAAAGAAACAGTACGTTTGTGTAATCCGTATGATGTCACAACAGGCAGCCATTTTAGCTCTATACAGCACTGAGTTACTGACTAGGAAAAGGTACGTAGTCAAACACAACTTAATCACTGAGGTGTATTTAATGACTTAATGACTTAAGGGCTAGCTATATGCATGCGCGCGCGCATGCATATAGCTAGCCCTTAAGTTCCCTAGACAACCTGATGATGGTCAATACAGGCAGAAACATGTAGTTGTTTCCATCACAGTCATTAAATACACCTCAGTGATTAACCTTTTGGCGCCGGAATAATTTTTTTAATTTTAGCACACCCAGTATATAAAATGTGAATAATACAGGAATCAAATACGTTAGAATTATGAAACAAACTGTATTTTGAAGAGAAAAAAACGGAGAGTATACACCATGTTTAAAATATTCTGTACCTACATTTGTTGAATAAATATATAAAATGCAACTTTAGAGGTTAGCGGTGCGGTACGACCACTAAAGTTGACATTAGGCGTCAGAAGGTTAAGTTATGTTTAACTACATACCTTTTCCTAGTTTCACACACACACAACGGGGATGACACATTTCCTAGACTGAGTAACTGACTTTTACAACCGTTGCGAAGTATGTTTACTGCTCGGTAGGAACTGAATATATATTATTCAATGTAGGTAAGGTTACGAAAGTTATAATAGCAGCACACTGACATCCAGGTGCGCGCAGCAGCAGGCCATGTACAAAACCGCACTTTACAACGAAGCAACTAACTTTCACACACCGATAAAATGCGGAAATGAAACTGCAGCTTTAACCACATGAAAATCCCCCCTCCCCCCCCCCGGGCCAGGCAGTACAACCTCGCACTTCCGGACTCGCTTCTCCCCGTCTCCTTCCGTCTCCGCTCAACGTTACCCGACCGAAGGTGGAAGGTTCATCGTATTCTACGTCCTTAGACCAACAGAACGACAACGTAAATTCTCCGTATTTTATGGAACGCAAAGGTTCATTGCCGTAATCACATCAGCCCGCCATGTGTCCTTATGCTCAGCCACATAAATCCAGTTCACGCCCCATCACATTTATATAAGATCCATTTTAATATTATCCTCCCACCTACGCCTAGGTCTCCACACAATACCGTTCCTTCATATTTCGCCACCAAAACACTGTGTATATTTGTCTTCTCCATGCGTGCCACATGCCCTGCCCAACTCATCCTTTATTTCACCACCCTAATATATAGTAAGAACAAATCATGAAGCTTCCAACAGGAAGACAAAAATTACTGACCGAACGGTCAGCAGCCATTCTGCAAATTTAATTAATGTGCCCTTCGTTCTTGAGACCTGGCCGACGGTGACAACAAAAGCAGCCCCTACAAAGCACACTGTGTATCACTGCTAAGTTCCGAACAGGAGGCTGGCTGGGCGCCACAGCCGGTCGGTCCGAACAACAAACCCCTGCTCCTGCCGGTACCCGAACCCTAGACTGTCCAGCCCATAACCCAGTCACCACACAGACTGAACTAACCCGACTGTTTAAATGTAAAGTATGGGAGTAAACTGCGTGGACGTTTCGGCACACACGAACTGTGAAAGGCGAGGAATGCATTGAAATGGCCTGCTGAGATCTGGGGGTTAAGGTACAGGCAGTAGGGGGACAGTGAGAGGTGGATAGAACTGGCTTAGAACGGCACAGGGAGTAGGGGGACAGTGAGAGGTGGATATAACTGGCTTAGAACGACACATGGAGTAGGGGGACAGTGAGAGGTGGATAGAACTGGCTTAGAACGGCACAGGGAGTAGGGGGAGTGAGAGGTGGATAGAACTGGCTTAGAACGGCACAGGGAGTAGGGGGACAGTGAGAGGTGGATACAACTGGCTTAGAACGACACAGGGAGTAAGGGGACAGTGAGAGGTGGATAGAACTGGCTCAGAAAGGTGCAGTGGCGAGTGGATGAAACAGGCCCAGACTGTGTTCAGTGGTGAAAAGATACCACTCGTTCAGGACTGCGTCCAGTGGTGAGTGGATGAAACTGGCTCAGTAGTGTCCAATAGTGAATGGATGGAACAGGCTTAGAACTGACCAGTGGTGAGTGGATTGCACTGGCTTCGAACTGTTCAGTGGCGAGAAGATACCACTCGTTCAGGACTGCGTCCAATGGTGAGTGGATAAAACTGGCCCAGTACTGTGCCCAATTGTGAGAGGATGGAACTGGCTCTGAAATGTCCAGTGACGAGTAGATACCACACGTTCAGGATTGCGTCCAATGGTGAGTGGATAAAACTGGCTCATTACCGTGTCCAATGGTGTATGGACGGAACAGGCTCAGAACTGTCCAGTGGTGAATGGAGTGCACTGGCTCAGGACTGTGACCAAAGGTGTGCTCGAGGCTTGGTGGCATTCAGCCTTCGGGTTCTGCTATCAGAGTGTCTGTGTGTGTGTGTGTGTGTGTGTGTGGGTGCGTGTATCGGTTGCTCACGTCAGATTTTGCACATGATAGAGCGCTGTTATATAACGCAGCTATATCGAGACCGCCGTTCCGATGCGACAACTTCTTCACCACACATGTACCGCGGGACAGTGTGCCAGCGATCCGCAGGCGCTACCAGCTGGCAATTGCGTGACTACAGAGCGACACACGGTCTGTGTATTGTTGGGTGGAAGCTGTACAGTGTCCATATATAGATTTACTGTATTATCCAAAATCACAGCTCGTTGGTAGGTGCCAGTCGGTGCAGTTTCCCCTAACTGACAGTACCGTCGGTAAGTTTCGGTACATTCATTATCGACTGTGTAATGCAACAAACATTGCTATTACTTCAATCAGTTAGACAGGGACTCAGGAACACTCGGTACGTACAGTCGCACTATTACGTTGCTTTAGAAAGAAGGAAGGTTGTCCGAGCGACTCTGTGCTCAAGGAGCCCGGTTTCGATACCAGGCCAAACGATGTGAGATTTGTGGTGGACCAAGTGGCACTTTGAGAGGTTCTGTCTGAGGATTGCAGCTGTACCCTGTCAGTATCGTTCTGTCAATGCCCGATACGCATCTTAATCTTAAGACTACTCTTACCAGAAGCTGGCGAAGCCTGGGAAACTTAGAAAATATTGTGGGGGAGGGGGGCACTGAACGTTTCAGGACATACCACCCCAACGTACAGAAATTCCTGCTCTATTTGTTCTGCACAACCTCAAAAACAGTCCACTGCACTGCCCAACGCTCCACCTTGCTTCCACAACAACTGTATCACAGGCACCAACGGACACTGCCTGTGGCACTGCGGAGCCGTCCTGCAGTCTGCCTAATGTACGTGAAATGTCTCACTGCCCCGCCATCCCCTTCATATTCTCCCATATACAATTCAGTGCAGCTTCTAGCCGCTAACATCTAACATCTACAGTCAGTGCTGTTGTGGCCTTAAGACTGCAGCTGGCTCTCCTGTGCCACTGCACAACAAGATAACTACAGAACTGCCCGAACAGCCGCTGTAACAAATATCGAACACCCTGTAAGCCCTACAAATTAGTGGCTCAACGGATCCTCCGGTTCATCATCAGTAAGCCTGCCGACAAAGGCCGACAGATTATAATTTAATTTCCTTCCAGCTGAAATTACGTGTGTTGGAGAATAAATGTTGTAATGCGAAGAATTACAGACTGAAACAGCACATGTGCGTACACACACCGGTACCGTCAATACACGTAATGATTCGTATATCCAACTGCTTGGTAACAGCGAAACACCAGTTAAGAGTAGGCACTTAATATGGCAAAAAAGTTGACCCTGCCCGCGACACGAAGGCATACAGGCGGCGTACAGCTACAGCTCCGCTCATTCGTAACCTGGGCACTAGAGTGAGGTGAGTGGTCAGCTTGACTATCCGGCCGCTTTACCCCTGGAAAAGAATCCACGTACCGACTGAACAGGAGGCTGGGTGGGTCCCAGCGCCGGTCTGGAGAAGAGAAAATTTCTTGACTCTGTCGGGATTCAAACCCCCGGACCGTCCAGCCTGTAGCCTAGTCACTATACTGACTGAGTTATAGTGGCTCCCTTAAATGTTACAAAAGCGAACAGTAAACACATCCGGTCGGCCGGCAATCAGGCGCACAAACACACACTGCATAACAACCAGACTATTGAACAAACACAATCGTACATAGCCCGCTGTTACATAACTATGTACACGTACATCCCGCGTGGGCCGGAACAGCGCGGTCGGTATGGCGACTCGCAGCGCACTGGAGATCCGGGGGATCGAATCCCGGTGGGTGAAAAACTTTCCGCACCCGTCCATAACGGCCCTGGTGTCCACCCGACCTACTGTACACTGGGTACCGGGCCATTCCAGGGGGTACAGCGGCGGGGCGTGGCGATCATCACCCACCCCCTTCTAGCGCCGAGGACAAAGAAACAGCAGACCTACACCTCTAATGCTTGCTATCAGTCGGTGCAGAATCTTTCGTGTTCCAGTGTGCTGTCCAAGATATAAAGATTAAGATATACAGAACTATAATTTCGCCTGTTGTTTTGTACAGGTGTGAAACTTGGTCACTCACATTGAGGGATGAACGTGGGCTGATGGTGTTTGAGAATACGGTGCTGAGGGGAATATTTGGGCCTAAGAGGGACGTGAGAACAGAGGAGTGAAGAAAACTACATAATGAGGAAATTAATAATCTGTACTCCTCACCCAATATTTTCCGGGTAATCAAATCGAGAATCATGAAAGGGGCGGGTCATGTAGCACGAATGACGGAGAGGTCTATACAGGGTTTTGGTGGAGAAACCTACGGAAAAGAAGCCACTTGGAAGACCCAGGCGTAGATGGGGAGGCCAATATTAGGATGGATCTTCAGGCAGTGGGATGTGGGGTCACAGACTGGATTGACCTGGCTCAGGATACGGACAGGTGGCGAACACTTGTGAATGCGGTAATGAACCTTTGTGTTCCATAAAATGTGGGGATTTCTTGACTACCTGAGAACCGGTGAGATTCTCGAGAAGGGCTCTGCTCCATGGAGTAAGTAAGAGCTATACCTCTGCTCCCCATCTGTGCCTTCATAACAAGTTAGAGGGTCACATGTACAGTGCTGTGCTGTGCTGCACTGTACTGTACCGTACTGTACCGTACCGCTAGTTTACCTTTTATGAACATCCAACAGGCAGCATAATATTCAAAAATAAAAACCTTTGTTAAAGACGTCAAAGATCCTGCAAATTAATAGTGACGTGTCACAGAGCGCGTTGAGCAATTCCCACTGTAAAAATGTAGCATCAGGTGAGCACACAGGGCAGCGCTGCTGGACACTGTCCAAGCGAAATCCTGCCGAGAACACGACAGTCGGCACAGCGCGATGGGAGAACAAAAAGACGCCTTCACTAGCACAAAGCGGACATCTGCATATGGCTATCAGTTGCGTTTTAAAGTATAGGGAAGAACACAAAGGCGTATAATCCTTCAAAGCCCAGCGGTTACTTTATGTTCAGCATTCAACAATTCTACGTTCTGCCCACACAGTGTATTTTTATTTCTGTATGGATCTGAGAACAAATGGCGATTATTTCCCTGTATAGTAATGGACAACACAGACAGTGTAGGTATAACATAACAATGAGTCGCGTTCGTGCGAACATTTTTGCAGTGGAAAAAGCAAAATATATTGCATATTCTGAGCACGTGTGTGTGTGCGTGTGTGTGTGTGTGTGTGTGTG
>Ga0123352_10013966_pt1 | contig 12772 bp, 13 predicted proteins | sample TergutLab28metaG_FD_89700 | JGI IMG/M metagenome (GOLD analysis project Ga0123352, IMG submission 89700) | Labiotermes labralis P1 segment gut microbial communities from Petit-Saut dam, French Guiana - Lab288 P1 | ecosystem: Host-associated > Arthropoda: Insects > Digestive system > Gut ... | reverse complement strand
TCCAAGCACTTTACATGGCGCTTCCAACTCCCGTACAAGCAACTAACAGTCATGCAGGCACGATTAACACTGCATTCCACTCTCAAGGTCATCAACGCTGTCGCGCGACGCATCAGCTGTGCAGGTTGCAGTATTTGGAACCACAAGAAGCCCCCACTTTTCTCAGGCCATTATCTCTGTAACTGTTCAACTTTGGATATAGGTGTTTTGGGTTATATTGGTATACCTTAACATAAGGAACACTCTCCCGAAGTCTGGCACATTCCTCCTGGGACACCCTGTATATTCTCCACAGTGTGAGGCTTGAGTGCCACTTACTCCTGTCCAAATCAGTGAAAATGAATATAGTGACAGCTGCTGTACTTTATTGCAGTCATAATTGTAGCATTATGGTTTACTTTATTTGCAGAGTATTGAAAATCTGGTAGCTGGACAAATGTGTTTTTTGCCAGAAAAATGTGGATAGTACTTTGTGGTGCCTTGTCATAGCTGTCCCTGCTGACCAGCTAGTAAGATTTTTTTATACTCTTTGTCCAGAATACACACAGGCCAGGATCAAGATAATCAGGGGAAAGTTTAATTTAGAAGAGGTATGACGCTTATTATGTTGGTCTTATTTTGCCTGTGTCAAAATGTGAGCAAGTGAGATTGCCAGAACTACAGAGGAGAAGCCAGCTTTTGAAAACAATAAGGACAATGGTAGCCAGCAGAAATCTTTAGTTTCCACTGGTTACCAGATGAACATATTGTACAGTCCCCACTGGTGACCAGATGAACATTTTTTTTCCTGTCCCTACTGGTGATCAGATGACAATGGCTGGTGATATGCAACCATTTTTCAGTCACCACTGGCAACCAGGTGACCATGGGTTTTCAACTCTTGTTTATACATTTCATTCTCAATATTTGTGTCCAGATATATAGAAGGCAGAAACTGTTTTGTGAATGATGAAGTAGGGTATATATTAAGTGCCTTATTATTTCAGACAAACAAAATACGAAGGTTGGTGAAGCAGAAACGTTCTACACTTACAAGTACTGTCTTCCAGGATGTGATGCCATGCCATCTGCTAGGTATCACTTCTCATGGCCATTTGTTTGCTCTTAGCCAAAGTTCAAATCCTCCCTTCCATAAATTACATACTATTTTCCCCAGTTGGCCCACTCTTGCTATAAATATGGAAGCAGCACAGCACAATTTTCTGATATATAGCAGCTGTGCACCAGATGTTATGTTGTCATAACTTGGAAGACCATATTCTGAATATTCACTACAGATTTGTATTTGAAATATACCTGGATTCAGTGCTGGGTTTCTTTGTGTCCTGACTTTGATGCGTAATGGTCCTATTTAAAATGTAAAAGGACAGTATTTTACAACATGCACAGTTATGTGTTTACAATCACTGCCTGTTCACCATTCACCGTAGTTTGATGCTCTTCATTCTCAGCGGTAGAAGTATTTGTTAATGATCTACATATGCAGAGTAATGGCTTTCTGGAATGTGATGCTTTGTAGTTTGGAAGATACTTACCAACGTTTCAGAGGATCCTGCTGCTTCCATCTGTGGAACAGAAGAGTTCCGCTGGAACAACACTTGTGCCCATCAGTCATACTGCATGGTGTCACATCCAAGAAGATGATACTCTTTATATTCATTGCTGTGAGAACTCTGAATCTCACAACCACAAATCATTTTCAGAAAGTCAGTTTCATCATTCTTGTTTTGGCAGTGAAAAGCAACATACTGAAATGGTATTATACTATCTTTGAAAAATTGCTTAACCAAATTCATTTCTACATAAAATTTGTCCCATATGCTATGGTGGAGTTTTGGGCAAGACTAGCATCAAGGGGCTTTGGTGTAAATATATACATCTACAATGTACCTCCATTAGGACTGATATAATTACATTAGAATGGCTCCACTCCGAAACCACAGTACATTTTATGTTGAACATTTTATTATTTTTTTATATACAAGCCCATGTTATGTATGTGTGTGAAACCGGGGTGAATTACAATTGTCACTTTAATCAACCATATTAAGACATCAATGACATAGAAGTGTTGGCCCTTAATGTCCCCCCAGCTGACTGCAAATAATAATTTATTGAGTACCAGACACAATGTGTCTAATATTTTAAACAAAACTAGCTTTCATACACCTCAGTATGCTACAGCATTTCATAAATTTTATTTTATTCTTGTGGTGTGAAGCCTTATACAGCCAAGGCAGTGTGCACAGGTCCCACAAAAATTACCACTGTTCCTCAAAGAAAAAAACTGTGTCCATTACAAAGACCCATCTGTTCATGCTGTTTGTTCTGAGACTCATACAAAACTTGCGCACATTTTGGGTTAAATACTTTCTTTAATGCATACTTACCACTGTATTTGAGGGGTTACAGAGTGGATAATACTTGTAAAATGCACCTGAAACTTTTAGAAATCAAATGTATATGCCATCTGTTGACATGCGTATAAAGTACGTGCAATAGAATATCACTTTGTACGTGTTGGCCAGATGCGGTTATGCTGGGGTTAGCAGAATATATTTTGGCAGCTAACTCATTCAGCAGCATGGAAAGGGTTGAAGAACACTTCCATAGAACTGTCATGGTATAGTTGTTAAAAGTGGTGGTTAATTTTGCTGTGGAAAAATATCAGGTATTGACTGTGTTAAACTTTGTATGTTTGTGTGTGATGTAAATACAGTGAAATCATTTAAACTGTTGTATTTCTTCAACCAGAACTTTGTGTAATGTGGGTTATAGGCTTGTGAGCAATGCAAGGGCATTGTGTTACATGCTTTTAATACTGTGTGAGCACAAAGTAAGCTTTACAGTTTCTCACTTGTAGCATTGTCAGTTGCTATGGTAGCAGTAAATTATTTTCTCTACATTTCTTGGTCGGCCTCCACCAGTTTATAGAACAGGTCCTGGTAATTTAGAAACCTGCCATCAGAAAGCTCTGTCCCAGGAACTGTGTACCTCATATGGTCCATGCGTTTCGAAGCACAAATCACAGGTTACAGCCCAAAACAGAATTAAAATTTTTGGTTACTGTGTATATATATTGTTATGCTGCTCTGCATTTATCCTGTATATAGAATACCTGACATGATGTCACCAAGTCATTTCCTGCCCTGCTTCAAAACAAATGTGAAACCTGTCACATTCCTTCAGTGGGTCACATTCAATAATTATGGAATTAAACAGATTTGTGACATCGTCCAAGAGATACAACTGAACACACATGACAGCAACTCCCTGTCACTACAGACAGCAGCTGTACAGTAGGACTGGAATCAGCCTTGCAGGTGCAAAAACTTGGAATACATTAGACTGTTCTTTGTGGTTGTACTTAATAATGGTGAACACCAAAGTATTAATTGTCCATGACCCCATCACCCTGTATCCTTTGCAATTCACAGTCTTTTCTGTCATATTATTTTATTATGCACAGACCCTGCAATTTGTGCAGCATTAATCTCTAAAACAGATGAAACAATGTAGTGCCTGAAAACATGGTGGCAAGAACATTGGAGCTAACATGGACAGCATGGTGATGAAGAGAACAGTGTGGTGGGAACATATGGACCCAACAGGGAGAGCATGGTGAGAATATTTGTACCTAACAAGGAGAGAACATGATGGTAACATTTAGATCCAACATAGTGGTGGGAACATCTGGACCTAACAGGGACAACGTGGTAGTGAGGGGAATATCTGGGCCTAAGACAGCATGGTATTAAGGATGATGGCTAGAACTATCAGGACGAGAACATGGTGGTGATAATACACCTAACAGGGTGAGCATTAAAATAGAAATATTTGGACTAAGAGAAAATAGGAGGATAGAGAAACGGAGTAACAAGAAGCATATTTATTTTGCATTAGTCACAAAATAGTGTTAGGATGATCACATGAAGGATGGTGATATGGATCATGTGTAATAACCTTGTCCAATATTTGAACCTCCATCTCGAATGTAAGTGAACCATGTTACTACTATTCCAGTTCACTGTACTTCCATCTAAAGGTGACCTATTTGTTACACTAGAATATGTATATTAATTAGTTTACTGGTAGTGGTAATGATGGAACCCAGGAATTGTATTAAACTTCTGGCTGAATTTTACAAATGGTCTCGTCAGGATAATGATAAGCAGTGGGATATTTTAAAGTGTCCACTTACGTGCCCCATGTTGTAAATGTAAAGTACACAACACCCCAAATAATTCTGGTGTAAATACTGAGATGCACTGCTACCCTTTGTTGCTTTATTGCCCTCTGGTGGTGTGGGTTGGTTAATGAAAGTAGAGAGCCAATTCTTTACTACTGTCCACACTTTTATCTGCAAATTACTACAAACAGAACTACTTTAATCTTGCCAGTATCCACGTAAAAATTTCCTGACCACACCACAAAGGCATACAGGGAAAGTGGAGATAACAGCTCCAGTCATTCAGAACTGAAGTGAGTGAGTAATGACATTCACACCCTGACCCTAGCCCCAGGAAAGTACCCTGGTACCTACTCAACAGGAGACTGCATGGATCCCACGTGTGGTTTGAATGTTGAAAAGAAAAATCTTCTGCCTCTGCTGGGGTTGATACCCAGGATCAGTCAGCCTAATCACTGTACTGACTATGCTATCCCAGTTCCCAATCATTTTGGTGTCAATATGGAAATATTAATCCACATCTAGAAGCTCTGATATGTCAGTCAGGGGTCTATCTCTTCACCACTGCAACCAGAATGGTACTGTGGCTTGCCCAGGATCCTGTGAAGTGGGAACATAGGGTTGCCTTGCTGGGAGTAAAACATTCAAGGTATGATGACATCAGTCTGGTTCCAGAAGCTCAAAAATGACATAACACCTCCACTTCCACTGTACTCATAATGCAGTGCCTGATTAAGTGCAGGATCTACTGTACCTTTTTAGTTTCCAGTTATGTACATTCATGATGAGAAGCCACTGTTGTCAAGATTACCATGCATACAGTTTGTGACTCAGCTTTCTGGCCCTAGAAGCTGGAAGAATGTATGGGAAGTAAAGCCGCAGGGCTCTGTCCAGAATAACAGTTGACAATCACACTGCAGCCACCAACATCCATTTCTACATTTGTGAAGTGTACTGATATTGACAAAAAATTTGCAGAAAGGGTGTGACATATGGAATTATTAATGACCAGTGCTATAGCCTGTCTCTTCCGCTTCTTAATAAAATGATAAAGCAATCCCTATATAGGCTTGCTCAGGCCCTTGGGGTCCCAGGAGGTTGAGACTTCTAAATTCCAGACAATCGGTGCATGAAGGTAAGTTGTCAGCCCTACGACTCGGTCATCTTTACCCCCCACCCCAGGAAATATTCCTGGTACTCATTTCTGTTAGAGGCTGAGTCAATCCCGCCCTTGGGGTCCCAGGAGGTTGAGACTTCTAATTTCCAGACAATCAGTGCATGAAGGTGGTAAGGTTGTCAGCCCTATGACTCAGTCATCTTTACCCCCTGCCCCCAGGAAATATTCCTGGTACTCATTTCTGTTAGAGGCTGAGTCAATCCCAGGGTCATAGTGCAGCTGGAAGGATTAAGTCAATGAAAAATACCAGTGAATCAATTGGGAATCAAACCTGCGACCTTCCAGCTGGTGGCACAGTACCTCAACCAACAGCACCATCATGTGCCCCCTTACTTACTTGGTATAAGTAAAAATATTGCTTTTACATAAGCATGTTGAATTGTAGCATTTAGAGTGGCTGCAATATGGGAAATATACAGAGCTCATTACTGGGTTCAAAGAGTTTTTCAAGTAGTGTAGGTGTGTGTGTTTCGTGATCACAGAGTGTTATGTAAATCTTCTGCATCACAAAGACTGATACGCACTCCCCACACTGTGAGCCAATTGGTTCAAACTCCTTTCACCTCCTTCCTTATATGGCAATTGGCAACTGGGAAGGGGAGAAAGCTAACCGAGCTTTCGTTTTGAGTTTGGGGGTCTGGGTATGTCACTCTGTGTCAAGTTGTTTTCTTGTTTGGTTTACTAGCCGGCTTGGAAGAGCAGCCTCTCGTTCCCCTTTGGAATTATGCAGATGGCCTGGGTATGTATTGGTACTAAATTTGCTTTGGTTTGGGGAATTTTGAGTTTGGATCTCTGTCCTTTCAGTATAGTAGACCGCCTGTCTGGCAAGTGTTGGGGCACATCAATGACACGATGTGGGAGATGGGCAATGGGGGGGGGGCTGTCTCCTTCCTGGTATGTTCCCCACAGGAGTCACTGGAGCGGGGCTCAGCAGCCCAAACACGCGATGGCAAAATAAGAGTGCGTGTTCCCAGTTTTAGATCTAGAGTTTCTCCTTCACTGGTGCATCCCTAAGGGCTCAACTGCTACATTCCTTTCTTTAAACCCACTCAATCTTAATAAAACCATACACCATTTGTTCATTCCTCAGTGATCCTGATTGCCAGTTATGTCCCTACAATATTTCATCCTCCAGCATCTTGTTCTTGCCTTTAAGAAGCTCATAACTGTAACAAAAACAGTCCCCAAAACAATCACTGGATGTGTATACGAGTAATACAAACCTTAGAAACAGTCACATTCAACAGCTTGGTCAATAAAGTGACTGCCAGACCAGGGTTCTATTCTTCAAAGAGAATGTGGTCTTCCTTTTCACAACTAGATTTGGGGTACATCTAGCCTCCAATCCAAGGAGTACTGGTGATCTGTATCATGGAGATTTCATGGGGCACCCCTCCCCTGCCCCTTCTGTTTTACCCTTGTTGGTAATCTTGACCCCCTGACCACCATGTGCTAGCTGTCAAGTCAGTAGCAAATTAATGACTTACCACTGAGAGGCAATGACTTGGAAATTTAGTCTCAGCAAATACATTTTTGTCCATTCAAAAGTCTGTTTGTAGACACTGGTCAGCCAGGAATTATAGGACTCAGCAACAGCATGATGATAGAAAAGCCTGAGGTAAAATATTGGTGATAATATTAGAACTTGCAAATAAAATTTCTTCCGGTTGGTTTCTTTTGATTCTGGATGTTTCATACATTGATTGGAATGGTTGTTTTGGCTCATTTTATTTGGATAGGCCACCTGGTACATTTTGAATTAAAATGACTTGTACACAAGAGAATGTTCACTTATTTAGGCATTTATGAGGTGACAGGAATGTTCCTCTGGTCAGATACCTGTAAATTTTGTTGATCTTTTCTTAATTATGTTTGCTCCCAGAAATAAATGGTTGTGTTATATTACCTGTATTGTACATTTTGTTTTCTCTGTCCTCTTATTATGTCATTACCGTTAAACATACGTCACCAACACATGTATGTCAGCAAGCTTTTGGTACACACATTATCAATATGTGTACATAATGAAGAAGCTTTTGGTATGTACATCATCAATATATGTAAATAAGAAAGAAGCTTCTGGTACACACATGATCAACACACATACCTAAGCAAGAAGCTTTTGGCACACACCACAGCCTATGTATATAAGCAGGAACCTTCTAAAACCATGAATCCAGTCTCACTGCCCGACTAGCACAGATGAGACCTCATCAGTGTTTAGGTTCCTGTAACTCAACACACGCATATGCATGATGCAACATGATGAGAAGGTCTTCTACACCTACTTCTGCAGCTGCATTGATGACATGCGGCTTATTTCACTACACACAGTGTTAGGAAATTCAAAGGGCTAATAATGCTCTTTTTCTGACCCTCTGTGTGGCAAACAATTATAATAATCTGACAATCTCTGGCAAAACAACTGTATGATTCTCCCGGCCATGAGGGTGGTATCCTGAATGACAAGAAGATGCTAATTAACATACAACCTGAATGCAGAACTTTAGAAAAAATGGATCAAGACTCTTCTCTACTAGACAATAGAAATTTTCTAACATAACACCAAATGCTGAAATTAACATTTACGAATTATAATAAATTACAAAACAAAATATCTACACAGAGAACAAAGTGTATAAGCATGGTAAGTAAATTTTGCATTTTAAGTTTAAGCAAGTGTCTTAACCAGTAACTAATTAATGAATTCATCACAATGTATCAGTCAGTCAAAACAGCTTTACTTCCTGGACAGTAAACTACAAACATTTATCAAATCCAAACATACCTATACAGCTGTAAACAATGTTACACAGCTGTAAAGCATTCAAAACATGTGTTATGACACCACTGAGAAGTTGAATTTCACTTTTAAGTGTCCACAACTGTGAATCCAGGGGACTTATATTTTGTCAAACTGAACTATAAAGTAAATAAACTATTACGCACTTATTTTCAGGAATCTGGAAAGGAAATGGGAGATATTTTGTAATGTTTAAACATGTGTTTCAACATTACATGGTGAGTCTTAAATTCCTCTCAAATGTTTTGAGTAACTAATTTCTAATCTTTTAATTACGATATTTACAGTCTTACAATATAGCACATTAAAGGTGTGAAGAAACAACAAGCACTAAGAGCTTTTCCTTTTATATATAATTCCCATTGAGTTGCAAGCACAAAAATTTAAGACCTACAAGACATAATAGAGAATTTTTTTCCTATGTACCAAACATTTCTAGGAATAAGAAAATGGGGAAAAATGTCTAATTATAAAACTTTCTACATTTGGACAGTCATGCACCTACACAATTTCCGAACATTATGGTCTGAATGAAACTTTATGATGACAGTCTTATTATTACAGCAGTCTGCAATACCCAAGATTGCACAACTGGTAATGAACTGCATGAACTGATGTTCTTCTTCAGCCAACCTCTGACTCTGTGCCACAGTTTGCATACCAATCAATCACTTCTGAAAGCACGTTATCCAAATGAGTACACATCAACTCTCAATTAATGTCTCAAATGATTTCATAGACGGAAATTAATGATGTCCATCTGCAGTTTCTGCTAAAACCTATAATACACATACAGTGCCTGCAGGTCACACACTGTTCTTACTTCACTTCACTTGGCTCACCTTAATTACAGATGTCCAAATCTCAAACCACCTCCTTGTTTCGGCAGTCCCTTGAGACTGCTGATACATCATCTTGTACAAGCATCATCAAACTGCCAAAACAAAATACTGTATCTGTTGTGCCACCTTCTTAAGAGGCAGTTTTAAAAGTAAAAGCACTATTCATATGGAGTAACAAAATGAAGTTGTAGCCAAAACACCCAACACAGCAACCCCAATTTGTAAATAAATTCACATTTTTTATATGCTGGAAGTAAAATAACACCACTCTCTTCCATCTGCACACAAACTTACACACTCCTTATTCCCAATGCCGAAGACCTGGATCCTACATCTTCACATTTGTGGCACCCTCACTTCTTCCAACTGAAACAACAGACAAATACATCCAGGACTGGGGAAAAATAATTCCATGCACCAAGGAAGAGTTTTTATATCAGTATTCAATACTGATGCATTACTCTGTGATTGTGTACAAATCTTCATGCACACATACCCATATTTGGTGTTTATGATGAAAGACCAAGAAGTAAATTTCAAATATTTCTGAAAAAGCAACAACAGTGTGTCTTAAATAGTGTTGGGAAGGCTGCAGATACACCTGCAACATAAACAGATTTTGTTAACACCTCATCTCTCTCTCTCACTTGTTATAATTAAAAGTGTAATAGGTAATGGGACATTCCTACATACTGCCTGCTGATGGCTTGATCACAAGGTACAACAGGTACATGTGGCTGATTTCCAGACTTTTAAAATACACAGCTTTGTATGACAGCCAAGTATGGCTTTCTTCTTACCAGAACAGGAAGATTCACTTCAAAGTTAAAATATCGAAAATAATTTTATTAGCATTACTAAAATTATGGAGTTACACCCAAACAACTGGGATGCAAGTGAATCAAACTCAGAGAACATAATTAAAAGCATATCTATGACAAACCACTTCCGTGATTTAAAAGTCCTACACTTGGTTTTGCAATGTCTGTTCTTTGAAAGCGTCGCTCTACCCGCCTACCACTGCACAAATGATAATCTAATAACTGCACAGAAAAAAGTTCCTTCGTGGTGGATTTTATTGCACACCACTGTACTTATGCTACCCGAATGTAGCATGTATCTGCCTGTGGCTGTATTTCTGGAAGGCCTTTCTTGCAATCTCAAGTGCCACTGCTGTAACAAGAATAACTTCAAGTACAAGACTTGACATTTTCATTCTGGATCAGGAACATAGGGCTATGTTTCTCCTGTGATAACTGTCATCAATATGCTGTATCACACCTACCAGTTATGTGAAATCTCAAAGTTCTCACAGCAGCCACTGTGAACATACCCGTCCTATTGGAAGTCATGCCACACAGCTTGCTACACAGAAAACAATGTTTCAGAGGAATGTGTTCACACCATATTCAGGGGACACCAGCCTACACTACACATGAATGCAGTACGTTCCTCTTAAATGTTGCTACGCAGCTACATATATAACATCACATCTTTGTCAATCATGTCACTACTAATCAAAAGTCATTTGTCCAGCTAATCGTCTGTGACATTCTGCAGGATAGCTATATACATATGCTGAGTAGAAACATCATGCAGAATGTTGTGCAACATATGATCCAGCAGACCTTCTTATCTTCAAATTGAAATTTTAATTGGTCACAAACAACACCATATCTTCACGAAATTTATGTAATGAAGCTGTTGTAATTGAGCATAACAACCATGAGGGTGAACAGGCAGCATGAGGTTCAATTCCCATGCATTAGAGCCTTGTACAGATCACCCCATGTTAATTTGCAAAACTGTGCTGATACATGGGAAGAAACAACATATTAAAGACATGAATTTGTACTGCAATCAGTTTTATAAATGTAGGATGATAATTTTATGCAGAGACTTCTAAACTACAGTAAATCTAGCAATGTGTATTTCAGAGTAATTACATCATCGCTGTTGTTGCTATTTCATTTCACCGGAATTTTAACCCTCCGTAATTTAAAAAAAAAAAAAAACCTCTTTAAAAAATGCATCTTGTCTTAACCTACGATTTCAATTTTTGGGAGCAATAATTTTCCCCAAGAGTGGAAATTATTAAACACTTAGTTTAGAACAGAATACTAAAATTTTCCTCTAACATTCTCCACTTTCCATTTGTGTTTTTAATGACTACATATTGGAACATAGAAGGAAATACCACCTTGAGTATCCACCCCCTGGTGGCTGGGTCAGTTGTTGCGGCTGTGGCCGGACTTCTTACCAAAGGGCCTCTCCCTCTCGATGGATTGCGTTGAATGAGAGCTTGAAGATGATCGCCTCCTGTGACGAGACTTTTTGCTTGGAGCTAATGAACTTGACCTGGAACGGGAGTACTTTCCTCTCTTATTCCCTCGATGGCTCTCTTCCCGCTTTGATGAAGATGGAGAACTGGAGCCCGATGAGTGTCGTGTCGACCTCTTCCCTTTGCTAAGTTTCTTGCTCTTTCTACTAACTGGTGAGCGACTTTCCTGCTTATGTCTATATGCGCGTGGTTTGCTACTGCTACTACTACTGTTTCTCCTCTCACTGTCACGACTCTTTCTAGACCTATAATCTGATTCATGCCTATTGCTGTGACGTCTATCATCCTTGGACTTCCTCCTGTCATTCCCATCCCTACTCCGACTAGTGTCTGACCTACTTCTGCTTCTACTCCTACTACCCCGACCCCTTTGTCTATCCTTCCTATCCTTCCCTTTTCTGTCTCTGTCACCAAATTCCCTGCTCCTATCTTTGCAACTATTCACCATTTTATCAGACTTCTTGTACTCACCATCACGACTACAACTACGTCTCTTGTGACTGCTACTACAATTCCTTTTCTTTTCCTGCCTTCTTGATCCCCCTGTACTTCTACCACTTTTGGAGCTCTTTTTTGAACTACGTCTACTTGTCGATGAACTAGAACGAGAGGAACTGCTAGAGCCCGAGGTAGACGAACTATAAGAATTACTCTTTGAACTTGTTTCATCGTAATTTTCCTCTGAACTCACACTGCTTTTCTCACTTTTCTTATGGTGTAACGGCGAAGTATCGCCCCTTCCTGGGGATTGTTTTATTTTCCTGTCTAATTTAGGATTATCAGCATTTCGCTCAGGCTTTCCTTCATCACGGGAAGACTTTCTATTTGTAAATACAGATGTACACAGATCCCTACTTGATGCATTCTGTAGTTTATCTTCATGTTTTATACTGTCCTGTGGATGTAAGACTTTCGGCTTTCTGTCTTGGTCTCCTTCCTCTTCAGACCCTAAAATTATGGTCCATCTGTCAATGTTTGTAGCAACAGTAATGCAACATGCTCTGCAGACTTGCAAGCTTTGTTAAATGTAAAAGATTACAGCAAATGAAAATAATGCATTATTTTCATATTACACACTTGATTCTCATCCTACTGACCCTAGGCTATAACTAAATACACAGAGCTTCCAACACTTCAGCAGGAGGGCTAATTTAAAATACAATCTTAACAATACTGTCTTCACAGAATCATTGTATTGCTTGATAACCAGTACTTGAGATCCAAAATGGGCTTTACTTCATCAGATTAAGTTGTAAGTTCTTTCATAAACTATTATTATTATTATTATTATTAATCAAAGAAATAACTGCATCATCATGGATATTATCAACCACTATACTATGGTGGTGGTGGTGTGGTGGTGGTGGTGGTGGTGGTGGTGGTGGTGGTGGTGGTGGTGGGGGGGGTGGGGGTGGGGGTG
>Ga0123352_10013963_pt1 | contig 12773 bp, 5 predicted proteins | sample TergutLab28metaG_FD_89700 | JGI IMG/M metagenome (GOLD analysis project Ga0123352, IMG submission 89700) | Labiotermes labralis P1 segment gut microbial communities from Petit-Saut dam, French Guiana - Lab288 P1 | ecosystem: Host-associated > Arthropoda: Insects > Digestive system > Gut ... | reverse complement strand
CGCTTGTGAGTACGGTAATGAACCTTCGGGTTCCATGAAATGCGGGGAATTTCTTGACTAGCTGCAAACCAGTTAGCTTCTCAAGAAGGACTCTGCACCATGGAGTAAGTAAGTAAGTAAGGTCAGAAAGAACAATATAAGTGACTATTGGTCAACTGACCCCACAATTACCTCACCTCTTGTTCCTCAGTCTGAATCCACTGAGCAAGTCTGGCATGTTAGTGACAAAAGCCAACAAACAGAAACAGCAAGGAAGCTATTCAAAATACGGCTTGTGTAGGAATATTTTCTACAGACGTTTAGTTCAGTTTATAGCCCAAAGCAAGAACTGTGGCTTTGTGCTACCACGATCTCATTGCTGTATGCCTGAAATTTAGTACCTACGATCCATGGGAAAAATATTTTATTTACAAGAAATTCACTTGGTTAACATACGTGATGTGGGTATAAAATAACCGGACTGATGTTAGAACATTTTTTTTATTCAAAAAATTGCACAATAGAAATGTTGTCACCCTCAATGTACTCCCCTCCCCGATCCCTGCACCGCTCCATGCGAATCTTCCATTGTTGGAAGCAATGCTGCAGGTCGTCTTCTGATAGCTTATTCATTAGCTCCGTCGCTTTTGCCTTCACTGCATCTACGGACTCGAACCTGGTTCCTTTTAACGCAGACCTGATCTTTGTAAATAAAAAAAAGTCACATGGGGCTAGGTCAGGTGAGAACGGTGGATGTTCCAAGACGGTGATCTTGTGCTTCGTCAAAAACCTCTTGACCTCTTGCCGGCACGTTGTCCTGGTGAAGAACCCATGAGGCGTTCCTCCACATTTCAGGTCTCCTTCTTCTCACCCGTTCACGAAGGTTTGTCAGAACCTTCTTGTAGTTGACCTGGTTAACGCTCTGACCTTCAGGCACCCAATCCACGTGAACAATCTCTCGGATGTCGGAAAAAAAAGATTATCATTGCTTTAAATTTGGATTTGCTCTGCCGTGCTTTCTTTTGTCTTGGTGAACTGGGGCTCTTCCACTGCATGGATTGGCGCTTACTTTCTGGGTCGTATTGAAAAAAAAAACATGATTCATTACATGTTATTACGTTCTCTGAAAAGTTCGGATTGTTTTCAATGTTTTGAAGAATGTCAACATAAATGTTCATTCGAATTTCCTTTTGTTCAGGAGTGAGGAGTCTCGGCACCATCTTCGAACACACTTTTTTCATGTTGAGATTGTTATGTAAAATCTGTCGAACAGTTTCCTTGTCAATGTTAATTAACTCAGCAAATGCTCGAATGCTCAGGCGATGATTTTGTCGAACAATTTCACCGACTTTTTCGATGTTAGCGTCTATTTTTTATGTGCTGGGACGACCGGAGCGCTGATCGTCTCCGATCTCTTCCCTTCCCTCTTTAAACCACTCGAAAACTTGAATACGAGATAGACACTCATCACCATAAACTTTCTTCAACAAATCTTACGTTTCTGTAGCAGATTTCACAAGTTCCACACAGAATTTCACATTGGCGCGTTGCTCCACGTTAACACTTAACATGATTCCGACGGAGAACAAGAACATGATCCATTTCAAGCAAAGGCTACTGCCAAACTGTTTGCCGCACAACCTTGAAATTGTAACCGTGAATGGAGGGGAGAGCACAAGCCTATAGCACATACGGCTCGCTGTTACCAAGTTTACAGGAAAGCGGAAAAAAATTAAGTCCTGTTATTTTATAGCCACACCACGTAGAGAAACTGAGTTTTCTTAAAGGGAACGTTTTCCACCACTTAGGTCGTTCAAGAACAGTGTAACTGTGAAATACAAGTATTAGTGAAATGACTGCTAACTACAGCCGCGAAGTGACCAAACTTTCAGTGTCACATCGATACGTCAGTACGAACACGTATATAATAAAATTTTTGCAAACAATACACAAGGAATTTGACGTTCAGGTGACCGTGCATCGTGATAAATTCTTATAAGAAAACCAACTCGATGCACTAATTTCTCAAATTTATTTTCGGAATAAAACTCTACATATTTCGGGCAGTTCCTCTGTCCATCATCAGAAGTTTTTCACTGTACACACAGCAATGGTATATGTCATACAGGTTTGCTGACAGCTTGCTAGCAGGATCAGGACGGAACTGGTTCCATCCTGATGGACAGATGAACTGTCCGAAACATTTATCTTAGTAATTAACTAATTTGATGCACAAAATTTTTGTTTTACAGTAAGTTTATTTCGTTGCCTCTACATGTTTCGGGCACATGTGCTCGGAACATGTAGAGGCATGAAATAAATTTTTTGTAAAACAAAAATTTTGTGCATCAAGTTGGTTAATTACTAAGATAAATATACTGAATTGCACGGTCAGCAAAACATTAAAAAATATGTCCGAAACATGTAGAGTTTTATTCCAAAAATAAATTTGAGAAATTAGTGCATCTAGTTGGTTTGTCAGCATACCTGTATGACATATACCATTGCTGTGTGTACAGTGAAAAACTCCTGATGATGGACAGAGGAACTGTCCGAAACATGTAGAATTTTATTCCAAAAATAAATTTGAGAAATTAGTGTATCTAGTTGGTTTTACTATAAGAATTTTTCACGATGCACGGTCACCTGAACGTCAAATTTTAGCAGAATATTGAACAGCCTTCTTTCTGTTTTATTGCATATAGACATATTTTCAGTTTGTCAGTACTCAACAACTGTCTTGCATTGTTTTGAATTTATGTACTATCAAGGAATAACGCTGCTGAAAGTAATCTTTAAAAAAAGTATCCGCAGAGTAAGAGGGTAGTACGTGTCTGAATTCATTATCTCCAACGTTTTAATCGGTACGTTAACCTGTTACGTAAAGTTCCACTTCCATTGCAATGTGAGATGTTTACACAAATTGTTGCCACGATTTTCAACATTAAATTTAATGAGAACATTCCACCTGTTCCGAGAGATAAAATAACGCATAGTTAAGGACCTTTGCTATAATTTATGTCTAAAGCTGCATGGCTTACAGCAACTTCTGTTGGTCCTGAAATGTTTCCGATTTTCAGCATAATTTTTGCAAAACACTGTCGAAGGTAAAAATATTCAGCTGGGTACAACGAGGGGAATTTCTTTAATATTTGAGGACATGTTAGCTTCACAAGAAAAATTATATGTAGCTGAAGATCGGGTTGAAATCCAGGTAAGTCTCCTCTTTGTGTGTATGAAAGTGAAAATAATCAAAATATGAGTTACACAAAATTGGACGAGTGGTTTTCAGCAGTGCAGCCGTGTCTGCACCCGTAATTGTAAATTACCGCCACAAATTCTTAAGCTCCGTTTATTTGTGTTTACTTTTGAGAGTTATACGATTGTTTCACCGAAATCATACCGTGCAGACGCTACGCTTAAATTACCAGGAACTTAATTTTATAAAACTTATTGGGTTGTAAACTTATACAAAATCGTTTGATTTCAGGCTTTCGCCGCGATATGTATTGGAATTAGGCGCTTCTTGGCTGTTGTGAGGTATTACCATATTAAAATTCACGGACGTTTCGGTAAGTCTTATCTCTCCCATATTCTGGACTCAAAAAGAATGTTTGGTGAAGGTGGTTTCGACCTGTATGTTCATCCAATCACTTTCACTTGGCATTCTGCTTGAACCCAGATGATGGGACCCCACGGCTTCCCAAAACGTCGGCCAGTTTTAACCAGTTGTTTCCGCGCATCAGTCCGGCAACACCTGACTTTCATGAGAGTAGACTGACCTACATATCTACAACAGAAGGCGTACGCGAGTTTTTCAACGTCTCTCGCTGAGAGCTTTTCTTTGAGGGGAATTTTTAAATTGTTTTACCAGTAAGGTTTATGCTTTGTTGTGTACTATAGGCCGAAGCACAAGTCGAAAGCGGGTTTAGCACTTCAGGAAAACGAAATGCTGGCTTGATGCAAGACGTAAGTTTTCCCACTAGGTGTCGGTCACTATACCCAATACAGACAGCCTTACCATCTTTCATTAAGGACGACAGACTCGAAAATATCCATCTCTCAAGTAGAGAGACGTGGAGACATAAAACCACATATCACGTCCAGACACCTACTACGAGAGCTATAACAACCACGTAACTAAATATCAGTATCATGTACTTCGGTAGATTTGTTAATTCCAGCATTTCTTGCACATTTTTTAGTAATTCCCTCTATTATTTACGCCATTCCACCAGCCATAGTTAATATGGTGCCCATCCCTGTGTTAGGAAGTGCAGGGCTGGTGGAAGTTGATTTGATCAGCAGTGAGACTCGAACGTGGGCTTACTGTTGACCGTGGCGTGTACAGCAGGGATTTCGAAAATTATGTAAGCAGCAAAAGACAGCCAATCCCAACCGTAGCTTTGACAGTATTTGATTCTGAACTGCACTGCATGTTTAGGCTTGAGTGAAAGCTGTCATCGGGCACACGTTAAAATATGTAAGAGAGCAAAACCTTGTAAACAGCCGGTTGTTAAATAAACTGATCGACATGCGATCAGTTTTTACGTGCCAATAATTCCTGTATTATGGAAAACTGAGATCTCAAGTTTTTTTACTTAACAACCTGTTTTTACAATGTTTTTCTCATACATTGCAACCGGCGTCTGACTGTGGCTTTTAAGCCGAAACATGTAACAAGATCTACATTAAAATATGGTCAAAGCTGTAGTTTTGTTTGGTTCTCCTGTCTGATTATCTAATTTTGGGCATCATTTTCTGAAACGATATGTCCAACCCTTAAAAGACGTAGAGTTCTTCACACTTAAGAGAAACACAAACACCCATGTAGGTGAATAAAGAGAGACCAACTTGATGTCACTTGCTTTTTTATTTCATTATTTAATGCTGAACATGTTTCGGATATTAATACTTCCATCCTCAGGAGCTTGCGACTTATTTATTGAGTTATTTCATGGGTTGTATTGCTCTGGTTCGATGCGTGTTGGTGTTACGTTGTGGTTTGGCTGGGGTGGTGTGGTATCCGGATTAGGGCTGAAGCCTGCATCCGGATACCACACCACCCCAGGCAAACCACAACGTAACACCAACACACATCGTATCAGAGCACTACAACGCATGAAATAACTCAACAAATAAGTCGCAAGCTCCTGAGGATGGATGTATTAACATCCGAAACATGTTGAGCATTAAATAATGAAAAAATAAAGCAAGTGGCATCAAGTTGGTCTCTCTTTATTCATCTATCAAGATGATGCACGGCCCAATAAACATAAGACCCACGTATGTATTCATGTAACGTGCCCGGTATTGTACCATTTTGGTCATAATTATATTTTATTGGAATTCTCCAACGTCAAAATTAATAGAATTCTTTCAGCTCTTTCCGGGTGTTAATTCGGATAGAGGGACGCATGGAAGTTATCAGGTGACTTTTTTTCTTATTTTTGTTCCCAACTCCCCAAATACCCGCTAAAAAATATGGCATTTGGGGGCTCTTTCGTATAGTGAAAGCCGACTGAATCACGTCACTTGCATCTTGCTGATATCTGTCTTACACGATAAAAATCACGTCGTTATTGTGATTCGAACATTTGTATGTTTCTAAACACTGTCATCTTCTCAATTAACCCTCTCAATATGAAGGTCAGAGTGACAATATGTATACAAGTTTTCATTTCACAGAAAACCGTATCATGTAACCGTGACAAAGACCAACCAATTAATTTTATTTAGAGGCGTAATCACTGTGTATTGTGATAATCGTAGGCAAAATGTAATCACATTGTTGACAAAATACGGAGGTTTAAGAGTTAAAAGTAGGAGATTCATTGCAGTTGTGCTACCTAAAGGATCAACGGGTCTGCATTTGATAAAGTGAATCTATGAACACTCCCTCATATGTGTTCATGGCGCGGTTCATGTCTGCATTTGATAAAGTGAATCTATGAACACTCCCTCATATGTGTTCATGGCGCGGTTCGTGTCTGCTTTTGATAAAGTGAATCTATGAACACTCCCTCATATGTGTTCATGGCGCGGTTCGTGTCTGCTTTTGATAAAGTGAATCTATGAACAATCCTTCATACGTGTTCATGGTGCGGTTTTAACTTTTCCTTTATAAGAAAAGTAGTGTATTAAGAATCGCTGATTGTAGGTCATTTGTCATCAACTGTACCAGCGTTGACAAGCGAGATTTTTATTACTCAAGACTCGTAATTCTCTTCAGTAAGCTGACCAGCGCAGGCTTAGCGGTACCCCATCGTGTAAAACGGAACCTAGGGTGAGGGTGAAGTAAACAGTATTCACGAGTTCCAAGTAAGGAAAACAATGCCAACAAATTGGGTGCTTGGTTTTTTTACCTTTTGTACATGTTGTAAAATTCTAAATTGTCTCGTGTGTGTTGTTGCTAGTTTTAAGTTGTCTGTGTGTAATTGTTGTTGGTTGGTCATGTGTATTGTTGTAGTTATCTTATGTGTATTTGTTGTACTCTGTGTGCATTGTTGTTATATATATATATATATATATATATATATACTTTAGATGCCGGACTGCTGGCTAGAAGTCAGTTCTAGGAAGGTCCTGCGACCGGCCACCTCGACACAGATTTTTCTTGGTTTCCCTGTGCCTAAAAGCAAATGCTGTGATGGTTCCCAAAATTCCAAGTTGCCACTACATGCTTCTCATGTAGCCCTCCCGACTTAAATTCAGTAGTAACCAGTTTCATATTTTGTATGCATGTAAAAATAACCACTGCCACCGGGTGACAATCCAATTGCAGTTAATAAACAAATATAAATTAGAATTCACATATCGATGTCAGGAGATGTTTTTTACAGTCCTTACATACATGATGATCAACAGCAAGGCTAGATATTTATAGCGAAGTTCCCAAATTATGGAGTTCACGAAGAGGTTTTCTTCTGTTACCGAGTAAACCAACAAAATATGAACATTTCGTTATAATTACAGTAATGTTCTAATACACATAAACTCCTACATGTTTCGGAACTCGCGGGCTCATCATCAGTTTGTGCAGACCTCCCTAATGAGTTACGCAACATGTAGGAGTTTATGTTTATTAGAACATTACTGTAATTATAATGAAGTGTGGGCATTTCGTTGTTTACATTGCAACAATTTTATCATAATGCAAGGAATGGAAAATAAAAAAAAAAGAGTTTTTCTCCATCTTCTTGTCACTTCGTACCTCAAAGGTCATCATCCAATTCACGAACCCCATCAGCGTGTATAGTTACAATGAGAGAGTTCAAGTTTCCAGCCCATACAGAACAAAAATGTAACCAGTTCTGTATATTTTAATCTCTAGGTTTTCAGATTAGAACTGCGCTCTACAGAAGATGACAGTTCTCATCTACTTCGCGGCGGAAGCCCAAAATCACGTGTAGGTTTTCAGAGTGCCGACGAAAAGACAAAATACTATAACCGAAACGGCAGAAAACCTTCCGCCAGCTTGACCCACCATTCCAATACTCGTGACGACGACTGCAAATGAAGCTGGATGCTACCTGTTTCATCTACAGTTCTGTTTTGTCCTCCAGTTTATGACGGATTTTCTTCTTCTTCTTCTCTTTTTTTTAACCTCCAGTTTGTTGCCGCAGACAGATGGGCGCCAGAGCGTGTAAAAGGTTTAAAGGAAGAGAGACGATGTAAAGGAGAACGAACCAGCAGGGCTCAGACAGCTTGGCAACACTTCCACGAGAAACTAAATAGGATTGCAGGGTCCATGCAGGAGGGGAGCAGAGAATTCCTTTGCTGTGACGTGGAGTGATGCAGTCCACTGTTGGAACTTCGCGAAGGTGTGGCGTCCAGGCCGGGGTTTATATGTCTTCAAATGCTGATGTTTTCACCTGCCATGTACAGCAACGTAACGATAAAGCCCACAGCCATGTCGGAGTGACGTAGTGTGGTGGTACTTTCGGTTTACCATTAGTCGGGTAGCCCATTTAGTGTAGTGATTAGGCTACAAGCTGGACAGCGGGAGAGTGGGTGTTCGAGTCTCAGTTCGTTCCTAGATTACTCTGTCAATCAATACGTCCACATCAGATCTGGGTCTCATCCAGTTCGTATTAGATTGATACCGGGGTATGTTTCTACGCGATATAAAGGTCGCAACATGAAGCTAATCACTCGTCTCATTTTCGTGCCCAAAAGCCATGAAATACCGGCGCTACACCTCCATCAGGTCATTGCTCGTAGTGGACTGTTTTGCCAGTCCATGCCTTATTGCTCTGGTGGTGTTAGAAACACAAAGTGCCATCAGGGGTAAGACAGCAGTGGTAACACAAATATTAGAATTACTGAGCTGTTGTACTGGACTGGAGAATTTTGATTGATGAGAAGCAATTTAATGTTCATCATTCTCCATATTCTATAGTACTACATTGATAAAACGTATTTAGATAGGAGGAGATGAGAAATGCGTACAGCACTTTTCTCTCAGAAAGTGGATGAAAAACACAACTTCAGAAATTTAAGTGTAAATAAAATGGTCATATTGCGCCAGATTTTCAAGAAACAGAGAGGCAGCGTGTTGATTCGATTCATGTTGTACAAGATGGGGTGAAGTGCGGGATCATTGTAATCAAGGTAATGAGTCTTAGAGTTCCATAAAGGGTGAGGATTTCTTGACCAGCTGAGTGGTTCTTTCAACTAGATTTTAATCCTTGCACTTATGGCTACAGACAGGATTTTGTATTAACACTACAAAAACCTTAAAAAATCTAAGTGCCTTTGTGTCCAAATCATATGAAAACATTCCTTGGTTTTGACTGGTAACACTAGGTTTCTGCCATATATTTTAATAATTGTGATGTTTTTAAAGGTTCTGCTATTGTAATAATTCTACACAATAATGAATTTCCATTTACGATATTTTCTCTCACCTTCTCTAAGCTTTGCAATTATCTTATCACTTGGCTTTCCCACTTGCAACTTTTATGTCCAGTTCTCCCCCAGTAATCGAAAGAACGTTGCTAGGTCTGGCGTTTTCCTAGCCTCCCCCGCTTTTCCTTCTGATAAGAGCAGTGTTAAGAAGAAGAGGAATAACAATAAGAAGACTATGGAACATTGGTGGAATGCCAAAGACAGTAGAAAATCGAACTATTGGAAGAAAAACCTGTCCCAGTGCCACTTTTTTCACTACAAATTTCACATAGAATGGCCAAAGATCGAAAGCATGACTCAGTAGTGAGGTGCTAGCAACTAGTAGCTTGAGCGATGACACGGCCTATGAAGAATTTCCGAAAGAAATCCACTTTTGGAAGGCCCGTTTGTTCTTCTGAAAAGAGTAGCGTGAATATGGGGAGCTTATGGAATGGTACTGAGAGGGCAAAACCCACTGCCACGTTTTCCTCCACAAACCTCTCATGGACTGCCCTAAATTTGAACCGGGACCTCTACGTTGAAATGCTGACTACTAGCCGCCTGAAAGTATTATACAGGGTCTATAAACATGCAGTTCCTACCTCACAGAGAACACTGTGCTTCCATTATGGCATGCTGTGAGAGGAAGTAATTGTTGTTTATAGAGAAATTATGCAGATCACGTGTGTGGGCAAAATGCAAGAGTTTTTTATGTTAAACCTGGCGGTACATATGAATATTCTAACCGCCAGGCCTCGATGGGGCTCTTTTTCTCCTTGACACTACGGTGAGATGTTTTAAATCCTTCTACTTACATTTCCAGTGAGCGTGTGCATTAATGCTTCAATTCAAGACTACACTGAGCGTCCTGTGTTAATGCTTTTGACGCCTAATGTCAAATATAGTGGTCGTACCGCACCGCTAACCTTTAAAGTTACATTTTGTATATTTATTCAACAAATAGAGGTACTGAATATTTTAAACATGGTATATACTCTCCGTTTCTTTCTCTTCAAAATGCAGTTTGTTTCATAATTCTAACATATTTGGTTCCTGTATTATTCACATTTTATATACAGTGTGTGCTGAAATTAAAAAAAATTCCGGCGCCAAAAGGTTAATATTCCTACACAACGTTGAAGTGAGCGTTCCGTTTTAATGCTTCGGTGCAAGATTCCCAATGAGTATTATTTAATAATGCTTCTAAGACATCATTGAGCATTTTATTTCAGTGCGTTTACTTAATACTTCAGTGATCATTCTGTTTTAGTGCCTCGACACAAACTGCAGTGGGCAATCTGTTTGAATGCTTCTACACAACATTGCATTGAGCAGTCTGTGTCAATGATTCTACGTAATACAGTATACAGTCCGTTTTAATGCTTCTACACAAACTATAGTGGTCATTCTGTGTTAATATTTCTAACTCCAGTGAACATTCAGTGTAAGGGCTTCTAATCAAGACACCAGTGAGAAATGTGAAAATTCTTTGTCACTGCAGTGAATATGGGGACCGCGGTGGCACAGTATTCAAGGAGCTGTGCTACAAATCGGAAGGTTGCTGGTTCGATCCCAGCTGGTGTCATTGGAAATTTTCATTGACATAAAATCCTTCCGATCGCACTATGGCCCTGGGGCCGACTCAGCCTCTAACAGAAATGAGTAGCAGGAGCATTTCCTGAGGGTAAAGGCGGCCGGTGCGTAGGGCTGACAACCTCATCACCATCCTGTGCCGTTGTCATGAAATATGGGAACCGTAAATTCCTGGAACCCTCTGGGTCACTCCAGGCCTGTAATGGGACTGCTTTACCTTTTTTTTTTTTTTACTGCGATGAATATTCTGTGTTGATTCTTCTAATCATTGCTGCAGTGAGCATTTATTTCACTGTCCTGCAAATTGAATTTAAATTTCACTTAGGTTTCCTTTCTTCTGAGGCATGACGCCGCGCCACTGGGTACATCCAAGAAGAACGGAAGCCTCAGGCTTCCCGCTGCGAAAATAAAAAACTCGCTTAAATTCAAATTTGATGTGTACTGGACCGTGCATCCTTGTGATAACTGAAGAGTAAGAACCAACTAGATGCTAGTTATGTTTTATTATACTTATGATAGGCTCAACATGTTTCGGACACTGCTGTGCCCATCATCAGGAGCTCACGACTATAGTGTTGATTACCACATGGGCCGTCCGGTTCTTGGGTTGCTGTTGGTTGGAAGTTAGGTGCAGGCAGGATGGATCATGTCAGTTTGTTATTTGTCCTGTATTTGGGTCAATTTCAGGTGTATTCGGTTCACCATCACCATCTGAAAGATAAACTGATTTAAAATGTTTACCATTATCATCATCTCAACTTACAGCAACATTATATGAAAGTTGATAAACACCAGATTTACAAATAATCTATTTTGGTCATCATCCGTATCAATTATTCTTTGTTCTCTTACATCATTTTTAAATTTTATAATTCTTCAATTACTAAATTCATAAGCACGTCATATTACAAAGTGTCATTTATTGTCCATTACACTAAAAGGATTATCAGTAGTACATTGTTGTTTTCAATTATCACGGTTATGTCTTTCACTAGGAATATTGTTATTATTGACACAAGAAAAAGACAATAAATTGCTTGTTCCAGTTGTGATTAAACTAATTGCCTCTAAGATTGATAGTAATTCTTTCATATTTTATTAATTCCTGCCTGCACCTAACTTCCAACCAGCAGCAACCCAAGAACCGGACGGCCCATGTGGTAATCAGCACTATAGTCGTAAGCTCCTGATGATGGGCATAGCAGTGCTCGAAACATGTTGAGCCTATCATAAGTATAATGAAATATAAGTAGCATCTACTTGGTTCTTATTCTTCAGTTATCGCTTAAATTCAACTGCTAAACTGTTCCGACAGGTGACAGCAGGCAGAAATATCCAACGAAGAAACTTCATATTGATGTAAACAGATGGCCAAACATGTGTTAATTATGGCAACATAGGCGCCGGGAATGGCGCGAATTTAAGCATTGAAACCTGTATGACTAGTAAGTGAATGACATGAGGTGCAGAAATGATCTTAGACTTTCCAGAAAAGTCCTTTTGTGAAGCCGCACGGTATACAGACAATAAAGTTAATGCTTTCTATCCGGTTTTTGTGAGGTACTAGAAAAAATTTGATGTTCCCCTTCAACAACATGCCATATGTGCTGACACTCTTTCGCAACTGCTTTAGAGGTTGTAAATGGGTGTGTTAAGTGAAGAAGGAAGTATGAGAGTTTGCAGGTGGTGTGTCTGTACCTGTGTAACCCCACACCCCTGCCGTCTCGTTTTATTTTTATTAAAACACCGGAAATACTCTCAGGCAACTTGAAATGGACCATTTTGCCAGTTTTCTAGTAGGAAGATGCGAATTAGCATCTCTGTAATAGTGGTGTAAACTCAGACAAAAGGGAGCCATGGTGTCTGCATGTTGTGTAGGTATTTTTTTCTTTCCTTCTGCCTAGTAAAAGCAGTCCCGTTACAGGCCTGGAGTGGCCTAGAGGATTCCAGGAAGTTAAGGTTCCCAGATTACATGACAGCGGCACAGGATGGTGGTAAGGTTGTCAGCCGCCTTTACCCCCAGGAAATAGTCCTGGTACTCATTTCTGTTAGAGAATGAGTCGATCGGAAGGATTTTACATCAACGAAAAATTCCAATGACACCAGCTGGGATCGAACCAGCGACCTTCCGATTTGTAGCACAGTACCTTAACCACTGTGCCACCGCGGTCCCCTGCCTTCTGCCTAGTGTATGCTATTGCAGGGGGGGGGGGGGGGGGGGGGGGGGGGGGGTTTCCGTAACCCCCCCGCTACCCCAACCCTTTTTTTTCCCACTCCCCCTTTTACCCACACGGTTGTACCACACCCCCCGG
>Ga0123352_10013961_pt1 | contig 12773 bp, 6 predicted proteins | sample TergutLab28metaG_FD_89700 | JGI IMG/M metagenome (GOLD analysis project Ga0123352, IMG submission 89700) | Labiotermes labralis P1 segment gut microbial communities from Petit-Saut dam, French Guiana - Lab288 P1 | ecosystem: Host-associated > Arthropoda: Insects > Digestive system > Gut ... | reverse complement strand
TTCCGATCGCTCTATGGCCTTGGGGTCGACTCAGCCTCTAACAGAAATGAGTACCAGGAGTATTTCCTGGGGGTAAAGGCGGCCGGTGCGTAAGGTTGACAACGTACCACCATCCTGTGCCGTTGTTACGAAATCTGGGAACCTTAACTTCCTGGAACACTCTGTGCCTGTCCAGGCCTCTAATGGGACTGCTTTACCTTTACCTTTACTCTCAGTATAAGGTCACCCTAATATAGATGGCATTTTTGTCCCCCAGATTCACCGTAATTAGTAAAGACTGCAAGCTGCTACTTCCAGCAATTAAAGGTCTCAATCTTCACTTTCACTTTCCTACTACATCCATCAGATTGTCCAGCGACCGAAGCCTGGGAAACTACACACCCCCCTCCCCACGCACGCAACCACCATCATTAGTGTGCTTGACCTTTCGTACACATTTATGACGACAGACAGACTCGTCGTCCCTTAAGAGAGGAAATTCAGACCATTGCAAATAAAATCTCGTTATGATCCCAAAGACGGCCTCGGCAGTAAGACTTTGGAAAATTCTCCCAAGTGTTAAATACTGTCGTCGCACGTAAAATTACTTTAAACTAAAACTAGTAACTGTTTCTGTCTTATCGTTAGAGCTACACACAGGGGAGCTTTTAATTACTGTACGATCTGTAAGAAACTCTAGAGCGGATTATTTAACTTATGAAATCAGTTCGTCAAAAAATTACTGTATGCCTACGAACTTTCCTGAAGAAAGTACAAACTTCATATCACTGACAGAGACAGAGTGGTAAGGTCGCAAACATGAACGTGTAAACAGCCTGGCGGACCTGACGGCAGCCTGCGTGTTTAATAAGGAAGTTTGACGATGAATTATTAATAAATCGCGCTAATTTTGTGTTCGAAAATTATTCCCGCTATTTCCTTAACTTCCGACACATGGCCTCTGGCTGAAGTGTGTATGTGTGTGTTTGTGTGTGTGTGTGTGTGTGGATGTGTGAGTGTGTGTTTGGATGTGTGTGTGTGTGTGAATGTGTGTGTGTGTGTGAATGTGTGTGTGTGTGGAGGTGTGCGTGTTTGTGTGTGTGTCTGTGTGTGTGTCTGTGTGTGTGTGTGTGTGTCTGTGTGTGTGTGTGTCTGTGTGTGTGGGTGTGTGTGTGGTTGTGTTTATATGTGTGTTTGTGTGTCTGTGTGTGTGGAGGTGTGTGTGTGTGGATGTGTCTGTGTTGTGTGTGCCTCTGTGTGGATGTGTGTGCGCCTGTGTGTGGATGTGTGTGTGTCTGTGTGTGTGGGTGTGTGTGTGGGTGTGTGTAAATGTGTGTGGGGATGCCCGTGTGTTTGTCTGTGTGTGTGTGTTTGTCTGTGTTTGTGTGTGTGTGTGTGTGTGTGTGTGTAGAATGTCATTTAGCACTATCAGACTTTTGGGAAAAAAAGTCACAAACAGCAAACTTCTTGGTGCTTAAAGTTGGCAAAATAATTGCAGCATAATAAATACTGCAATATTATTTGTAAAGAGTGCATCAGAGATTAGAAATAATGTAGTGTGACAAACTGACAATGATTTAGAAAGTTACCTACTATGATATCCAGTACCCTCAATAGTATCATCAGCTTGGATGATATTTCCATTTTACAATGAACTGCTCTTCGAAGTGAAAGAATACAATAGGCCTACATGCTTCATAAAATTCTTGAACTAATAACGTTAGCGCTTTAAAACCATTTACTATTGTAGATTTATTTTGGCGCAACAGCCTCCAGTGGGCCAGGGCCTACTCATTCACGTGTTCCTAGGTCACACACAACGACACACCACAGTCGGTAGGACTCCTCTGGACGGGTGATCAGCTCGTCGCAGAGACCTCTAACTGACAACACTCACAACAGACATCCATGTCGCCGGTTGGATTAGAACCCACAATTTCAGCAGGCGAGCGTCCGCAGACCTACGCCTTAGACCGCGTGGCTACTGGGGCCGACAATTACTGGTTTAAATACATAAATCTGCGATACGTACATCAAAATAAAACAGTTTACCAGCAGGTTGTGAGCAATAAAACGCAACATGTCATGTTAATAGCTCGCATGGTGCAACTTCATAACATCACAAAAAAGTGCATGCAGATGCGCAATCACTCGGAATTTTTGATCGGCTCTGCCTGGACAGTTAGCACCTGAAACCTTTACTCCATGCATTTTAACTCAATACTTTGGGGCAGCCGACCTTACTGACAAATGTTCAGGCTTCCTTTGGTTTTCATATTCAAGTGACTTTTAAGAGATCAGTTACACTACGCGCTGCGTGTGTCCGTCCGTTATCAGACAGTATATATCTAGTTGTGCCTAATTTTCTTCCGGACAAATATTTTGATAGAAGAGAGAGCTTCAAGAGTATAGAGTGTGACTTATTTAGATGCAGGAAGTGACAAGCAGTCGGGTAAAATTTAATTGTAACTTCATAATTTGTACTCCCAACTATATAGTAGTCAAAATGTAAAAGTTAAAGCAATCCCTGTTCAGGCCTATTCAGACCCAGAGCGTTCCAGGAGGTTGAGGATCCCAGATTGCAACAGGCACACGAAGGTGGCAAGTTTGTCGGCACCGGCCGCCTTTACTCCCAGAAAATATTCCTGGTACTTGCTCCTATTTGAGGCTGGGTCGATCCGAGGGCCAAAGTACGGCCGGAAGGATTATGTCAATGAAAAATTTAAATTACACCATCGGGAATCGAACCCGGTACCTTGGGGCTTGTAGGGCAGTGCCTCAACCAAATGCGCCACCGCGTGCCTCTCCAAATATTAGTAGGTATGCAAAATTAAGAAGTTGGGAAGTACATGTAGCATACATTGGGAGACTAGAAACAGAAACTTATTGTTTGTCGGGAATCCTAATGAAGAGAGATCCCTCTGGACACAGCTATAGCTGGAGCACAATATTAAACAGTGTCTGAAAGAGACAGGATGGGAGGGCGTGAAATGGATTCATCCGGTTAAGCAAAGAGGCGGCTCTAGTGAACAAGGTGAACTTCGGACCACGCATCAGTTGGGAAATCTTGGTTGAGGTTATATTAGCGTCTCAATATGCATTCTGTTCGTGTAGTTAGTTAATTTTGAAAAGGTAAGCTACTGTCGTTACCAATTTTACGTACAACGCTTTGATATAAAGATTTGTTGGCAACACCTACGTACAGTAGAAAGAAGACTGTTTCCGCCATATCCCAGTGTTGTCACATGAATATTTAACAGCTAAGACAGACTGGCTTAGAACTTCAAATGGCCTTAGGAACGTAGCTGTCAGGAGAGCGACAACTCATTACTACTCCCTTGGAAGTTGCGTGTCACATAATGAGTTACGTTTGTACGTGTTCTTTCGTTCGAAGCCCTCTCTGTGACGATGACCACAGTGTGTTGTTTCACATACATTTTTTCATGGCTCGGCAGCCCTAGGGGGTCTAGGCCTCCCTAATGAGTTTCCTCGATTACACTCAGACACACCACACTCGGTAGGACTCCTCTAGACGAGTGATCGGCCTGACACGGAAACCCCTACCTGACAACACACAACACTAAGAAGAAATAGCCATCCATGCCTCCAGCGGGATTCGGACCCGCAATCCCAGAGACCGCACACCCATGCCTTAGACCGCGCGACCACCGGGATCGGCGGTTCAAGTGGGCCTATTACTAAAATTTAATAAGGTACAGAGGTGGTGAGAATAATTTTTAAATGATAAATGGCAGTACATGATGAAAGTAACAGAAAACAAGAAATTAATCAGCTGCAATAAGATCACAGAATTAAAGGTGTAGTTACATTTTCACACAAACTAAAATGCAAGTGGGGAAGATGACGTGGCAGAATTGTGAAAGGTCTAGATTAAATGAGGGAGGATGAAATGCAAATGGAAATATATTACTATTTACATAAACAAAGCTAGATGAGTTGGACACCTGAGAGAAGACAGTAGTTGGTATATACTGTTATTAAGAGTAATGGGTATATGCTGGCAAATACCCGCTGTCACCAGCTACATTCAAAAATATAAACAAAACTCCAACATTATTTTATTTCGTCCAATTATTGTGGGCTATTTATACCTCATGTCGACCTGAAATACGCGTCTATGTATTACAGGCATGACATTAATACGAGAAGTACCAAGACACTCATTTCCTGTAACATACTGTACAAAATTCGTGTACATCAGAAAGACCAGGCAGCTATGCTCTTTAGATAATGATCACAGTTTACTCTCAACAAAACACGGAACCCGTACCGTATAAACAGACTGCCGAATTTGCAGAATTTTAATTGTAACTCAGGTCGCGCAAAGTAACAACCACAGTGTTTTATAGGGTTACAAGTGAGGCGAGATTTTATGCGGCAGTATAAGAATCTGGTGTTACCGATGATCCTGGTTCGAAGCCAGATCAAATATATGCTCGGCGGAGAGAAGGCAAAATTACGTGGGAATAATAAAGTAAAATTTAAGACTTCCAGCAAATGAATTTCGCTTGTGTACAATACACTGGTTCATTGTGAGGGTGTGGACTGCAATGTTACTGGTATTAAGTTTATGACTGTGTTTATCACGCGAAGGGATGCGGCATGCTTTTAGTTAGGGTTACGACCATATTGCCGCTCTGTCTCCCTGGGAACAGCACATTCTATGCCCCTTTCGGCCTACATCAATCAGACAGCCGTTATGCTTGATGAGAGTAGGGGCCGTGAAGCTAGCACAGGCTGGGTTTGGGGACTTCTTAGCGGACACTCGTGTGAGGAGGTTGAAAGGGAAGCTTGACGATAATAAAGAGGTGTAATTTGTTGATACAATTTGTAACAGTGACGGACACAAATAAATTGATTGTGAATATCAAATTATAAAAATTAAAGTAACCGTGAGAATAAAACTATAGAGGCGAAACCACAAATATCCTTCTTGTAATCTAGTCGGTAGACACTTAAGGTTTCCTGTGACCACCACGCGTTATATTCCCTGGGTGGAGTTCGTGTTTCCGTCTTTGAGATTTGGCCGGTTATACTGGCTTACTGCAGCTACTCTGACGCGTTAAGCAAACACCGCAACAGACCTTAAGATATTCTTATGTATTTAAAGGTGAAACAGATCTAATGACATTAAAACTCATTCGTCTCAGCAAGGAGAGCCGAGGGTCAGGCAATACGAGGAGAAATTCTTGTCGAAATGTTTCAAATGTCAGGATCTTCTCTTACGTGGCGTCAAATCGTAAAACATTTTAATCGTCACGCATTTGACTTCTTGCGTACCGAAAAAAAAACACCGTATTACTTCGAAATTAAGGGGACTTGCAATTTAAGACACATCCCACTTTTAAATAAAATTTTCAGACAGAAAACAAGATATACAAACAAATACATTTCACTGTCCATTAAATGTGCTTCTCTTTTAGCGAGTTCATTTTTTCTTCGAGGAAATATGTCTTCGAGACACCGAAAGAGTGAAAAGTAATACCACACACTTAAGACGCGCCCTAATTTTCAGTTCGAAAGAAAATGTGAAAATCGTGGGTCTTATATCCGAAGAAATACGGTAAGTGAAAATAATTTTTCCTTCGAATGACGGTGGTTGCCGATCCCTTAACTATGGAGATTATTACTCTGATAGTTGAAGGAAGTTCCATTTTTAAGACCTAAACACAAATTCGGACACACCATCCGGTCTACCACTGTAGCACAAAACACATGATCCATTGTCGGCCCCACTTGGCCGGCGCAAGGTGCCTCACAGTACGGCGCACTTCCGTTCGGTGTACACGGAATAACTTGACTGACTGACAGAGTGTTTGACTTCGGTGGGTTGACGGCAGGGGGAGGGGAAACAACACGGTTACCTGGACTAAGATCACAGAATGCTTGACGCGAAAGATCACATACAGACGGCCTCAGTCGATCATCGAATTCAGAGGCGCTGCACCGTTGCACCGTGCATTTTGTAGTTTATTTAAGTAACAAACCAACAAATGCACATATATATACTTTAATAATCTAAAATTTACATTATAACACTTAAAATGCTCTTACATGTTTCGATCATATGATCATCCTCAGGGAGGACACTTTGTTCCTTGCTAAAGTTATACTTTAAAACACTCAGTGATTTACTGTCTTATATTAATGTCAATGTGCGTTGAGACCGGCTATCGATGTGCACATCGATAGCCGGTCTCAACGCACATCGGCAGCTGTTTCAACTGAACAGCGTACGACTCACACATAACACATGAACAGCTGCCACAGCATCAAATTAATATAACGCTGTAAATCACTGAGTGTTTTAAACTGTAACTTTAGCAAGGAACAGAGTATGTTCCTTAAGATGATCGTATGATCAATACATGTAGGAGCGTTTTAAGTGCTTTAATGTAAATTTTAGATTATTAAAGACTATATATGTTCATTTGTTGGTGTGTTACTTACATAAACTGTAGAATGATTCGGTAAATGCCATTTTTTAACATATTTTCACATTTATCTTACTTAAATACACGCTCCTCACCCATGCTGATGATCTGTGACTACAGGTGCACACAACAGGATCGCCATTTTTTTTAAATTTTGAGTATTTCATTTAACTCGCCAGTTTTGCGCGGTTAATTCATCTATTTTCGTTCTTAAAATTATAGTTGTTTATTCCGAGGATCTGCTGAAACTAACAAATTCCCCTTCTCTCTCTCTGGCTTTCTCTCTCTCTCTCTCTCTCTCTCTGTCTCTCTCTGAGCGAACTACCGAGTTCTTTAACATTAAACCAGGCGCCACAATTCATTACCGCTGCTAATTAACAACAGAAAGGGCGAGGAATTCCTTGACTAGACGAAAGACTATCCACCTCCCTAAAACATTATACTCCATTAAGTTATTTTGCATACACCTTATACTATACACTACGTACTATACACCATATACTATACATTATACACTAGACACTATATACAAAACATTATATAATATACACTATATACTACACACTATGTACTATACACTGTATACTATAAACATATACTATATACTATACACCATATACTATACATTATACACTAGACACTATATACAAAACATTATATAATATACACTATATACTACACACTATGTACTATACACTGTATACTCTAAATATATACTATATAATATACACCATATACTATACATTATACACTAGACACTATATACAAAACATTATATAATATACACTATATACTATACACTATATACTATACACTGTATACTATAAACATATACTATATACTATACACCATATACTATACATTATACACTAGACACTATATACAAAACATTATATAATATACACTATATACTACACACTATATACTATATACTGTATACTATAAACATATACTATATACTATACACCATATACTATACACCATATACTATACATTATACACTAGACACTATATACAAAACATTATAAAATATACACTATATACTACACACTATATACTATACACTGTATACTATAAACATATACTATATACTATACACCATATACTATACATTATATACTATACACTACAAAATCCGACACCATTTACGTCTTACGTTTTGGCCGGAGGAGATCCCGTTGGATCATATATTGTCACAATTATTTGTGTACACAACACAGAAAATATAAACAAATGAGAAGGTATAAGAGAAGAGGCTCATTACTGAATGTTCTTGCTGTTATTACAGCACTATAAACTTGCGCTTGTAAACTTATGTAGTTTAGAATTTCAACATCTAAAGACTTGTAATTTTTATGATGAAAGTGAGGGCGACTGGCATCTGAAGTACGCGTTGGAGTTACGAGTCTTTCTTTTTAATTAACTCCCTGAGGACGGCACTTTGGTGCCGAAACATGTAGCAGCTGGTATCTAATATAAAGCGTGTTTTATGACCTGTTTTGTTTTAGTTTAATTTGTGCATTTTGTTAGTTAAAGTATGGGATGTAAATAAACGCATACAATGAATAACATAAAATTTCCACGTAGTTTGTTGCTGTATGCAGTGACGATCATGTAGATTCAAATGCGGACTTGTAAATAATGGTTTGTGGTCTATTCCAAGGCAACAACACGGTATGAATCTGGCATGAAGGAAAAAATGCATGTCAAATCACACTTTTTGAAAAGTTGATTGCCTAATGCCCACTGAGACAAGGGTCTAAATCCGCCGTACAAGTAAAAACAAATTTCTTTTGGTCTTATTAAGGTTTCCAGGTTACAATAAATCGTCAGATTTACGATACTTCCTTCCCTTCTGCGCAATCCCTCCACCAGAGCCACCTAAATTGTTGTCGACTTTGTCACTATTGGATGACCAATATTGTCATTCCACGCCATAAACCGTTTTCTACCACCACAAACTCACAGCCGTAATACTTGGCCCGCCTCGCGTCAGGCACGTGAGTTATGTAACTGCATGGCCGGCGCCTGGTTCCCACTCTCCCTAGGGATAAGCTCAGCACCAGCGGAATTTCAAACCAACACCATTTCGAATGTACGTGTAAACGTCCCTCTTGTGTAGCGAAAACGGATAGGCGACTAATATCAAGAGAGTATAAATTTGAGGGGTTATCCACAGAGCATTCTCTTTTGTTCCACTGCTCGTGAGATCCTATCCAAGTGGAAGATCATCTGCAAAACAGCATGGGTCTATTACCAGAGAATCTATGAACTCCTGTGCAATTCAGAGTGCTCGTATTCTGCCTTGTATCCAGACAACCTGTTCTCTTTATTCCTCTGGCGTTCAGACTGTTTAACATTTGTGCTCCATTACACAGGAAAGGACTGTACTTAAATAAAGTGTGTGTTCAAAATGGTTTCACTCTGCAAGCCCATGGTTCCCTCGCAAAGAAGGACAAGGTGTTCAAATTCAATAATATGACTTACGATGTTAGCATAGCAGCCCGTATATTTCAGTCGCAAAGGGACTGAGCTATAGACTGGAATATGGCAATCGCGTGTAGCTCTCCGGCAGCGGCAGGAGGTTTTTGACTTGGTCGAAGTATTAAAAACGCGTATGGGGCTGCTCACTGACCCTCCCATTAAATGGTTACCGGGGACCCTTTCTCAGAGAATAAAGCCTCCGGGTTTGAAGCCCACAACTGCCCTCCTTTCAACAACACGCCTGTACTACAGCGACGCACAAACTGCGGCCTGCGATCAGCGTGCGGCCCCTCTACCTTTGCGATGCAGCCCGCGACGTAATCCTAGAAACAATAAATAAAAAATCGACGAATAATTCCTTATTCATAGTTATACAAAAATATTATTCATAAATACAGTAGAGGAAAAAATGAATAGACCATCAGTCGAAAGACAACTTATATTCTATTTAAAGGTTTTGGCTACCTAACAGATTACCCAGGGTAATGCAATACTACTCCCCAACTGGCAGAAGGAATCATGGTAGACCTTTGAAGAGACTTCTGGATACGTGAGACCGGAACAGGTCAACAAGTGGCCCAACTCCATGAAAGATATATGATGATGATGATGGCTACATGTGTCGCATTTTATCAATCCATCATTAGGCCCTTGCATGTACAAGACAAATAGTAGGTATGATGTAACGTCATGTCAACATACGGTACTTCCGTTGTGTTCTGTTGTGGCATCACATATGACCGTTATCATTACAGTAAAACTGCAACAGTAAGAGATCTATTACTAAGGTTAAAAATTATTAAGAACCTTATCAGTAACGTGTAGAATAAATAAATTATACACGACCTTCAAATACATGACAGAGGCGAAAAAAATACGGTGAAATTTTTTTTTTCCATTCTATTTCTCCAGGAGTTAAGGATCAACAGATGTCATATATACGTACTGTACCACAGTCTATGGGCGGATTCGCAAGAAGAGGGCAGATGGAAGATGTTTCCTATCCTTTATGACATATCATATCTCAAAGGATACGGCCCAAAAATGAATAGTTTCGCTTTTGACACACGTCGTGTATACACAAAGAATCTGCAAGAACAAAGTACTATTGCTTTCGACTTCAAATTAATATAAGACAGTTATTTTAGGATACAGGCACTGTTGAATTTGCAGTTAAATAATTACTTACAAGTATCTCACCTTCTGTTTTTTCTACGTATTAAGTTATTCATAAACACGTTGTATTATTATCAATACAACATACCTTTCATGCCACGTATGAATTGAGAGTACAGTACATCTCACACAAAAGGAACCGTCGTGCCAATTGGCTTTGTTGTGTGCAGGTTTAGGAACCGCAAAGACAAGAACTGGCTACACGCAAGAACCTTGACAACAAATGCCAAGTGTCTGTAAGTGCTTATATCGTAAACTTTTCTGTCTCTTTCATTCCATTCATTTCTTTCAGTAACAACCTGCTACTGAACGGGACAGGTATTATCATTAATGGTACAGTATACAGGTGAAAAATTCAGGTACTATTTGCAATGTGGCGCGCAAACATTTATTTCCTCTTAATTTGGCCCTCATGTCCGACTGACTACCCACCACTGCTCTTTAGGAAACGTATATGGGCAATTGTCATGGCGTTGGTGTATATTACTGCACTTTATTTGTGGCAAAGTAAATACAAAATTAAACACTGAATGCGTTGCAATATCCAATATTCCGATGTTATATTCCATATGATGCATTTTTACTAATTTCGTACATCAAAGTTATCCTGGAAGAGTTAACGGTCATTCAGAGGGTCAAAAGTTCTTCACATTTTGTGGAAATCAAATGTACTTAAAATGCAGTAGACAAGGAGCACAAAATGCTTATTGACTTTGGACGGAATATTAATTCCGCTTGGAAACTCAACAAAGATGTGGGGATAGCGTATAAGATTAAAGCATACATCGAAGGCGTAAGCTGCAGTAATGAGAGGTGACTGGAAATAGAGGTTACACAGGTTAATATCTGCAGCAAAAGCGCACCGTTAACCTACTAAATATTCAAACCGGACTCAAGACATCGTAGTGAGGATGAAAATACAAATTAAATTCACGTGGTTCGCCCATTACGAAAGAAAAAAGTTTTTTAATGTGGGTGATGCATGGGTTAATAAGCGTCGAGATCTAATCGGAACAAAGAGTTTCTCAGTACTATAGAGAATAGCGACTGATAAAAGTTACATGGATTCGAACTGTGACATTTAGATCCCTAAAGCGCACGTGGTATGTACTCTTCTAACACTAGCAATTTAATAACAGAAGTTTTTAAAGAAGCAAAAGTTAACAAGACAGGTGTTAAGGCCGTCAGGTCTGACACAAGCATTACTCATTATAAAACGGAAAGTCTCCCTAGGGAATAATATCACTTTGCCGTAGAAAAAAATGCTACTTTGTTTAAAACGATTTCCACGTATCAATTTCATGGAATTTAATGAAGGTGGTTACATGCTAGTGTTACACTGTGACAAAATGATGGATGAGCATATAGAGAATTGTGGTGGTCCTGGTGGTTTCACGCCGAGTGGTACGACGGGGGACAGGTAAAGCGCAACCGAGCAACTAGATGGATGAGAGACTGCTTCCTGACGCCATAAATAATAGTACCTGAGTTCATACGATTCGTCTAAGCACCATATGAATTATACAATGAGTCAGTAGGATCAAACAACGCTAACCAGGGCAAAGGAAACATGTCTTCATACTTTCCTATGTTTATTTCTTTTTTCGTTTTCCTCAGACTGAAGATGGAGTTTAAACAACTGATACTTTTACACATTCCTTGCTGCGTGGGCAAGCGGTTGTTTAAATATCCCTACTGTGAAATGGCTGCTGCAGACCACATATAAACGTGTACTGAAATGAGGAGTAAAACGTCATCATAGCATTATCCTTATCATTTTATTCTATTATATGTAAACTTGTGTTCTGTACTAACTGAAAGCAATGTTAAAATAACGGGCCCTCTTCTTCGCCGTTGCAATACCAGGAAATTTCAAATACGCGAGTTTGCAAATTCAAAATTATGTCGGTCACAAATTACGGTTGATCAAAAACAGCTGTACAAATGTAATCCAGCGAGTTTCAGATAGGCAGTCATTCAAATCGTAGCACAATTCATGTTGGTCAACGTAGCACGTAGTATTATGAGATTAATTTTGATAAACACTATCATATTTAACAAGTAAATTACTATGTTTTGTTGATCCTGCAGCTTGATATAATCGTGAAAAGAAAAACGAACTTTATGCACAACGTATTCTTAGTACCGGGGTGCTGATAAGTCCTTAGCCCAACCAGGAAGAAAATAAGCTCGAAAGCATGTCAGGGACGCGCGCGATTTCAAAAACATCGAGACGCGAGCTGTCATCAAGTTTTTTTTTTGCAAGGTAAGGCGCCGAAGGAAATTCACGCCATTCTGATAGAAACATTAGCTTTTTTCCTTTCCTGGTCGGGCTAAGGACTTATCAGCACCCCTATATGTTTCGTCAACCTCTACATGATTGTTCCAATCCAACCAGGACAACAAACAGCCATCTAAAAAGAATAATAGGTACCAACTGTTGTATACATACGGTTGTGCCCGAAACATGTAGAGGTTAACAAAACTTACTAAGAATAAATTTTACATTCATGGTTCCGTGCATTATTAAAATTGTTCCAAAATAAACACCAACAAGATGACACTTTATGGACTATCCTTTATTTCACGGTTAGTCGTCCTTTACTCTACATGTTTCAAGCTTCAGGGAGCTCATCATCAGGAGTTCACTTTTTCTACACTGTACAGACAGTCTCTGGC
>Ga0123352_10013959_pt1 | contig 12774 bp, 5 predicted proteins | sample TergutLab28metaG_FD_89700 | JGI IMG/M metagenome (GOLD analysis project Ga0123352, IMG submission 89700) | Labiotermes labralis P1 segment gut microbial communities from Petit-Saut dam, French Guiana - Lab288 P1 | ecosystem: Host-associated > Arthropoda: Insects > Digestive system > Gut ... | reverse complement strand
CCCCAACCCAGCCACACCGAAACTCCAACACACATCGAAACAAGAACACACGACCAATGTGATGATAGAATAGAAAAATCGCAGGCTCCTGATGATGGATGTATTAATGTCCGAAACATATTGAGCATAGAAAAAGTGAAATAAAACTTAATAACTAGTGACAACAAGTTGGTCTCTTATTCTTCAACTATTATACATATGTTAAAAAAAATTTGCGAAAGCTGGAAAATTGAAATATATGTAGATAAACGGGGGCGGATGCTGATCGCATCAGTTAATCAAGCCACTGGGTTAAAGTTTAATGTCCATAAATGTACACATTTAAGCGATGGGAAGGGTGGATAAACGAAGAGAGTTCGCCTTCACGTAACGCTCTTCGTCCCATAACAACTTCCAAAAAAGCGGGGTTTTGCTACAAGTCCTGTAACAACTCCACATATTCCCCCCGTTGGACAAGGAATCGTTGTACGCTGGTGGTTTCTCACACTGGTCTATAACTTTCCGACTTCTGAACACATCAGTATTTGCACACAAAAGCACATCGGCCAACTAGGTCCCTGAAACGTGTATGTATTACGACATACTCACACTGCTGACTGACTGAGGAAACTTCATTAAATACACAGGATAACAAAATAATTTGTACTTTTTGGCACACGAACTAAAGTAGGTGCACCGAATAGCATTTTCTGTGCTGAATTCAAACATAATGTTCTTAAGAGACAGGTGGTTGAATTTTGAAGAAAGCCTGTTTTTACAAAATATTACAGAGTATATACGTTACTTAATCGCTCACTGCTCCGAGATTTTTGGGGAAGAAGCCCAAGTGACAGTCTAAGAAGCGCACCTGTAAAGATATAGTACACTCCACAGCTTTGTAGGATTTTACAAGATCTGCCTCAAACCCGTTACACAACAAATATGAAGCGCCCAACTTTTATCTTTGTTACCCATTTTACATCCAAAATGTAGCTCATATCATTTCTTAAGAAGTTGGGTAAAAATTCTCCTCAGAGATTTTAAAGTCATTTCATCATACACGTAACAGAAGGTGTCAAGATGATGGAAACACTTCATCGGCATGATTAAAATAAAATAAACACAATCCTTTTACACAAAACACTTCTCTAAAAAGAGCACACAACACTTGCAACTTATCCCAAAGCAGCCCGACACACCACAAGCAATGCAGTGTTCCTCAAGCGGAACTTTCTGTTTGTTTCATGTCCGTCTGAGCTTGCACAGCATGGCTGTTTGTGATTGGGCTCACATGTCTAAAGTCTTTGTTATTCTTAAGTTGTTAAGTTTCCATGCCCACACTACGTTTAAAACGTAACAAATTGTCTCAACCGTATTCAAAACATAATGCTAAAGTAACAACAAAACTAAATTAGCTAAAATTGTATTTTAAACAATTCTGTCACACAAAAACTGTGGATAATAGAACAATTGCAATAACTTATTATAATTCAGCGTAGAAAAATACATACGAAACACAAATTAGTTTTCATGTAATAAAATTATGTTTACCAGAGACATGTATGGTCTTATAGTTGAAACACAATGATGGAACATTCAATGGAAGCAGCCTTTTGTAGCTACTTTATCATAAGCGGTCAGGAAAGCCTGCCTGTCTCGTATGTGTGTTGAATAGACTTTATACAGCCTATGTCGCAGCAAGTGGTGCGTGTACTCATAATGAATAAAACGTCGATAACCGACGATAAATTACGAGAGCCTCCTGAAAGCGTCTGAAATGAAATACGTTTCAAGAAAGTGTCGTGCCATAACACGCGCAACAGAGCAGCACAAAACTCAGTACTATATCCGTGCTCAGTACTATATCCGTGTCTCAGTACTATATCCGTGCTCAGTACTATATCCGTGTCTCAGATTAGAAGTAATAACAATACACAATGCAGGAAAGCGCGTGTGTTAATTAGCTGAGTTTGTTTACTTTTCTATTTAGTGCTGCAGGAAGGTGAACGCAGAGACTGAAATTGTAATACGGAAGTGAAATTTAGTATCTCTTGTACAGAAACCTTAAGGAAAACGCAGTCTTTCAGAAGAATGGACAGATACTTTATAAAGATATGTCTGTAGTTTCATTAGAGTGACATTTTCCGTTTCACTCTCCTAGTTAATTAGACCTCCGTGTTTCTCCATGACACTAATGAAAGATATTTTGCATTTGGTTAACTCCCGGTACAGATAGAATGCTCTAGGCTAATATTTGTTGTCAAGAGGCAAAAGTTTCGTATTTTGACCGCTTTGCTGTTAATTTTTCATATAATTGCTGAGGTGATAAAGCGTCGTTAAATACCTGAGGACTGGCTTTTAAGCCCACGTAGAAAGAGACGGATGAATTATAAATAGAGATATTTTTTTAAAGGGTTAAGAACAAAGAGGTGGGATCGACCAAAGCGCAATCTTTCTGTCCAACCGGAGCACTTTTGTGAGAGGAACTGAGACACGCGTGGTTCTGAAGTGACTCAGAAACTTACAAGTTGATAAACTTGCAGGCGTTACAGTGAAATAACACTGCGAATATGTGAGGACTCTTTTTTCTGTACGCACTTTACTTTTATTTTGAAGATGCCCATGCCATATATTTTTAGATCAATGTACTCATTTCACCAGCCATATGCACAATATTAATTATATAGAAATATATACACGATATATATACATATACGCCTTTCACATTTATATATAATTAATATTGCGCATTTGGTTGGAGCAATAAAATGTAAGTATCTTGGTCTTTAGTTGCTTAGAGATTCTGTTTTCAACAGAGAGTTAACATATAGCCGTTTGAAAGGTTGGTTGTAATAAGTAATTTCTAATGGTGTAAACGGAAATAGTCGCAGCCTATTTAAGGCAACCTCTTGTCTACCTTTGTCTTCAGAGATTCTGACTAAACCACATATCTTCTGAAGTTGGGCTATGGCGCCTATATTGATAAATAAACCTGTGATTTTTAGAGGTAAGAATAATTATTTAACCTTTGTAATGTTTGGGCGGTTGTAACATGCTCCGTTTCACGATACTACTCTGGAATTTACGTACTTGGATTTACCGGAGAAACTGCGGAGAAACTACTGCAATTGAGATTCGGACCCCCGCAATCAAAGTAGTTAAGAGTACAGAATTTAAACTCGTTGTGGGGTTTGTTTTGTAAAGTTTATTTACCGCTTTTATGTTACTTATACCGTACAATTTGACAAACTTATTACAACCTAAAATCAAACAAATGCATATCTAGACATACACATGTAGAAGGTAGTGTGCAAAATTAAATTACAGCAGATGCGCATTTGGTTTGTTTTACATTGTCATAATTGATTTACCGTGCTCAAGGAAGTGTATCGGAATACATGGAAGTGAAAGGGAAACGTCTGATGTAGGATACTATACAGCTTCTACAAACAGCAGTCACAAAGTCGCACCAAACACTGCCATGGAGGTCAGCCATACAACAATTTATCGATCCCGCCTTACACGGTAGATAAGCAGAAGAGCACGTAGCAGCTTTGCGATTATCAAGACACGTAGGAATGTAAAGCCATTATGTACAATTAATTATATCACCACAGTCATGTGCATTAAATTTCTACGCTTAAGGTTTAATAATGCGCATTTCTGAATTTAGACTGGAGGCTTCTTGCACGCTGAATTTCCATATGTACCATCGCATTCACTGTGCGAGATCAGAAAGAACTGAAGTATGTCCATTCACATATATTTCCAAAAAGAGTGTTTTAACTATATCAGTTTATAAATGGTCAGTCGACTGACCAAATTGAACCAATTACTGGTTCTTTACGAGCAGAGATTATAAGAGGAGCGTCAGACTCGTTAAGGACTGTTCTTGTTTATACATGGCTAGGCAGAGAATAATAACAGAAAGTAATGTTTGGACGAATGGACGGATGGGTGGAAGTATGAAGGGAAGAAGGAACGGACGTACTGATAAATGGATAGAGGGAGTAATAGGTGAACATAGGAAATGAATAGTTGATTATTAACAGGATTGAACAGATTAATTGGCACCTGCACTGTTAGCTGGAAGAATCATGCATATCACTGGGGTAAATACGTCAGGTACGAGACAACCTGGTGTACAACATACAGGGTCGAGAGTTTAGGAAGACCGTAGAGCCGCTCTGAAGAGGATTATGAGTCGCGTAGAGGCATATAGATGCCTGTGTGCAGAACTTACAAAGGACTAATTGGGTAAAAGCGTGTAAGTGGGTTTAGGAATTAATTTATATTCATGTGTTCTGTATCTGTTCGTCCTTCATACTCTCGTTTCAAACGTAATTTTTTTCTGATAGAAAAAGTGCGTCTTGCTATTGTCCTAGTTCTCGCCTCTCCTCCCTGTCCGAATGTGGAACTGAAATATGACACCGCAAGACGTTTGTTCATGTCACACAAACTGAACTGTCATTCTCATATGTTCTGAGCGCAGAAAAGTCTTACGATATACAACAGTAGTGCCAACATTTGTTTCGCAAAATTATCACAAACAACACTATAATTTCCCTAAATATCATACATTAATTGGTTCCCACAAAGAAGCCTGAGATTGATTATTGTAAAGTACAAATTGCGTTTTATGTGCAATTGGGGAAACTTGGATTCTTGACGGGGTTAAATATAGGTCCAGCTATGATAAATGAAAAATTACAGAACTCTCGTAAGGGCACATAAGGGTTTTATATCATCTGTAGTTAAAATTGTTACTGAAATGTTGTTTAGAATATGAGAAATACAGAAACACTCGGTTCTGGTAAAGACGCAAATATAGGGGCTCAAAATTAAGGAAAATTGAAAATGTTTAAAAGCAGCTTAAGAAATATAAATACAACTTCATATATGTTGCACCGATCCGGTCTGGACGCTTTCGAGAGGAGTGAAACCTCTTATTCCACTCGGGAAACAAACCAAAACCAATTGATTCTACAGCCGTGGCTTAACAACAGAGCCGTAATTGTAAATCTCAACATTTAGGAACGATAAAACATGTAGCCTGTACTGCAGGCGACTTCTAACTTCCTAATTTCATGCCACGTGACTTCTAATAACCAACGATCGATTATCCAGAGCGTCCTGTCAGCGGAGTTCCACCGAGACAGGCAATCTGTCCTATAGCAATTCGAAAAAGTATTTGTGATATACCCCAAGTGCAGCTGCTAGACACAAAATATCCTAACTGGATGGCACTGTTGTAATATTACGTGTGTTTGTAGTTCATAGCCTATTATTGTAAAAAAACCATTTTTTGCAAAAAAAAATATTATTTGAAGGCCAATCTTATTCGGAAGCCATAAACAACACATTGACCTTGAATAAAATATTCACCTATTTAGAAATCTTTTAATCATTCTTTATAAGGAAGGAATTAATTACCTTCAAACACATTATATACTTTACTCTGGCAACATGTTTCCATCCAATAAGGTCATATTCAGGCCAATAATATAAAATTCATAAAAATCGCCATTTAAATTTTATTGAATGGAATTAGAAGGTGAGATATCACTAAAGCTTGTGTATCTTTATTATGCTTTGATCAATGTTTTATAATATGACGTATCAGTTCCCTTAGAGGTTGGACGGATTTTGGGGAAAAGGATACAGTGTTGCCGGAGTCTCGTGTACAACAGGTGTTAATTTGGATAAGTTAAACAAAATTTTATGCACAGTCAAACTTATTCAACAGAAAGCCGTTCAGTGGGATTGGAGAATAAACTTTCAAACGGAAAGACACGACAGCCAACCCCATTAGAAGTTCACGTTCTTGCACTTTCAGGAGAAAAGGCACAATACGAGTCTGTACTTGGTACACAAAACTGGAAATGCTGTGGCAATTGTATTGGTTTATGTCGTAAGTGCTGAAAAATCTACAAATCCAGAGATCCTTTTTCTATTGCGTTCATAGAGAAGAAATAAGTATACATTCGGCAGAAATGTTACTTTAAGCGGTGACAAATGCACATGTCTGAAAACAATGGACATAATACAAGACACAATATAAACACGACTTAAAATGAAACACTGGTTCTTTTTTGCAAGGACGATGTGACAAAATGTAGACATGGTATAGATATTTCCGAACCCCAAACACGAATATAAGATACTGACAGTGGCAGACTGCGTAAAGTTACTGAGGTGAAGTACGAATAGATCAACATGCATTCTAAGAGGCAGAAAATATGGAACTTTTTACTGTTCCCGGTGAAATAAGTGCATCGTGGATCAACACCTACAAAGACAGACGCTTTTCTCATGCTCTTCATATTTCGTCCCCATTTTATAAGTATCGTTAGGCTACAGGTGCTGCACTATCCATCGTTATTATTCTTTTCGTGTTTGCTGGTACGTCAGTATTGTTTAAATCAATAAATTAACTTGTTAAAAATTCGAGATGGACGACATGCTAGGAGGTGCTTAAATTATGTACGGAAATTACACATACGTGTACATACATACATACATACATACTTGTGTATACATACATAATACATACACACACACACACACACACATATACATACATATATACATACATGCATACATACATACATACATACATACAAACATGTCCACAGCAACAATCTAACCCACATTCCAGCAGCAGAAGACAATAGAAGCCCTACACCATTCGACAAGTATGATCAGAACAATTACTGACTCAGTGCAAATTTTGATGTTGTATTGTACCAGAAGCACGCAGTCAGACTATTTACTTGTGTACATTGCGTACTGGCGCAGAAACGAGTCCTTGGATAGAAAATGTACCAAATAAAAATCCAGTTCCCTTTAGTCTCACTATGCACAAAATTAACTGAAAGGAAACAAGACTTACTTTCTCCCCAAAGTATCTTATTTTTTTAAAGTAATTAAGTTCTCATGTCAACGACAATTTACTAAAATTTGTTCCTCTGAATATATCGGCCATCAAAGATTACAGAAGAAACTTAACAACGAATAGCAGTACTGTAAAGTCATTGAGTGTTTCAAGTATCAAGAGTACACTTAATTTACAAACACAAATTCGACGGCCCGCTCCATTATCCACGTGAAATTACAGCATACACTGAAGAATAAAAACCAAGTAGATGCCACTTTAGCCTGCAGCCCGGACACTACTCCAGCCTAACCGCACCTAATCTCCAACCTACAACAAACCAAGAACGAAAGGACGAAAGTGGTAATTAACATTATAGTCGCGAGCTCCTAATGATGGGCATAGTAATGCCCGAAACATGTTGAAACTATAAGAAGTACAATAAAATAATAAGTGGCATCTAGTTGGTTTTTATTCTTCAGTTATCACAATGATGCAAGTTCCAACAAACATCATACACGGCTCACGTTTCTGGTTAGATTTCGGCTCGGTTCGTGTCATGTCCAAATTGACGTGTTAATCAATTGCCGCCATCAACAACAACAAAAACAACAACACCGGCAAAAAATTAGGTACATATAGTTAAATAATAAAAAGCCTGTAACAAAGTTGCTTATTTGCTAAGGTTCTGTAACGGCACTAACGTTCATATGCAGCATCAAGTTTCACCAAGACCCGTAACGAAAGTTCGGATTTCAGTAGTAATAAGGGTGCATGGCGATGTCTCTAACGCTAACCTTGTTGGTGAAACACACGGACATGAGTTGTATTTGTTGAAAAGGAAAGGAGAAACCGCTTAAGATAAATCGACTTACAAATATACTATATTAACTGAAACGAGACGCTGTTTAGTCGCAGAACTGGCCACAGAAGTAATCCAATTTCACTATAAATTTCCACATTCATGTACTCGAGAAATATAACATCCATTAAAAATTTATGATTAGCTGCTATGAAGCTGAAACAATCTTTAAATATTCCTCAAAGTGACCGCATAAAGAAACAAACTGTTACTACAACAACTCTTTCCGGAAATATTGCAATATGCTAAGTGGCAAAAAATTAAAACTTATCACAGTACTTCCTCCCAACCGATTAACCAACAGTTGTATCTTCTACATTCTGGTGTTGTCCTAGGACACGTGTCGCTTGAACCATATTCCAAACTATTTCCTCTCATTCAAGCAAGGTATCAAGACACAACGGTCATGGCGGGGCAGTTGGCAGTCATTAATCAACATTTCTTGCAACTTAAAATTAAATTTATCTCAGTATTTAGCCAACTTGATTCACAAAATTTGTTTCACAATAAGTTTTATTTCATGCCTCTACATGTTTCGAGCACATGTGCTCGAAACATGTAGAAGCATGAAATAATACTTATTGTGAAACAAATTTCGTGCATCAAGTTGGTTAAATACTGAGATAAATATGCTGAGATGCACGGTCAGCAAAATGTCAAAATTTAAAATTAAATATTTTAGATTTACTTGTGTATGAACTGAGAAATATTCTTAGTTTTTTATGTTTGTGTGACCGTGCATCTCTGATACAATAGAATAAACAACCAACTAGATGCAACAATAATAATTTATTAGTAATTTCAATCAACTCAACATGTTTCGGGCGATAAGTTGCCTGCTGGTGACCTTGTCACCAGCACGCAACTTCTTCGGTGAATTATACCGCCAGCTGTAAACACAGTATAGTGCTCCTGAAGATGAGCGAAATTATCGCCTGAAATATGTTGAGCTGATTGAAATTACTAATAAATTGTTATTGTTGCAACTAGTTGGCTGTTTATATTATTATATTCTTAGTTATTTAACATGTCATGTGCAGTTGGGAACGGAGAAAAAATTCTTTGCTTTTTTATATACGTTAAACCACATCGAACAAGTTTAAAAGAGTAATTACATAAATTAATTGGAGTTAAAGTAAACTCAAAATCACTTTTTACCCTCCATATCAAATATGTCTCAAACTTTATCCAGTCTATAATGCATAGTTATTGGTATATTAATTTTAGATTACAAATACTTACATTAGGGGTTATTATGCCTAATACGGCAATATTAAGAACTAATATTTAAAGGCTTCGCTTTGGCTGACATTTTGGAAAGTTTATACATGAGCAAATTCAGTACCATCAATATGAACACTGAGAAACACGCCAAAAGATACTTTGTCCACTTTAAAGCTTTCTTTGGTAGAATCTACATGTTTCTAAATATTCCTTTATCCTATAGAATCACATTTCAAAAATATCCTCTGTAGTTAATTCAGTCTAATCTTTACAACATGTTGTCACGATTCACTTTTGTTGTCTGAAATATTATCGACAGCCAAGCTATATTTTTCGGAAGAGTGACTTATCGAGTTTCCTGATAACAGGTAATGATTGAGTAGCGTGAGTTGCTGCCTGCTGCTGTAACTTCTATCCCCAAAATTTTATATTTTCTATAGAGAAAAAATGGAATGCAATACAGCCTGTGTAATGGACCTGCACCTATACATTTGCATATCTACAGTACACAGTAACGTTCAATCAAAGGCCTAACAAAATAACCAGGTTTCAAGATCGGTGAGATAAACACTTTTTTCAGCATTCAGTACTCTGCTTTTATATTCAGTGTTACAGTTTCCCTTTAAAGTGTAACGAACCGCATGTGGTTTGCAGAGTGCTGGGTTCGGTTCCCGAAAGACGCAATGTATGAATCGGCCAATTAGAGCCATTCTTTACAGCCTCGTTTGCACGTTGTTCCTCATTTACTCTTATTTGATATAAACGGTTGAAAGAAAAAATCCAGTAATTCCTGTAGTTTAAAACCGAAGTTTTGCACATTGCTCTGGGAATTTAATTGCGGCTCCAAAGGTTTAAGACTAAGGTCAAATTGAGAATTCATGGTCATTATGTAAGGAACATTATGAAAGTATCTGCATTTTTGATCGGTTGAATGTTTGCTTTTCATCTATTGCATACAAGAAGCAGATTAGGGCATCAGCGTAACCAAACAATGCAAGTACTTGGGACACGGAACCGACAGACACAGGTTGCCGGTATCTCTCATCTTTGCGTACCCAACCGGCACGCGCAATGGAAACATGTTATGAGAGATTTCGTGAAGGTATCTTCTGGTTCCTCAGCTGCTGTATGCAACTCACGTCACGGCTGACTTAAGCACGCGCACGGGAAATCGGCTACGTTTTTATTTCGATTGCCACCTCGGACTGTGTATGGCAATGAACCGTTCTTTATGTGAACTCTATGGCTCTTTAGCTCGAAACGCTTGATTACTGTTAATAATTAGGTATCTGCTCGTCTCTTATCGCCAGGGTAGTTGAAAGCACTCAAGAATTTGAGCCCCTTTTAGTTCCAATCCTCACTGTGATGTGCAAGTGACATAAGTGAATTTTTATATATCTCCAGTCGGACAGATAAAATACCTCCATTACCAATACAGATAAAATACCTCCATTACCAATACATAGAATTCTATTTAACCAGCAGAAGGCACGGTTTAGATGCATTCGCAAAATTGCGAAAAACATTTTTAGCTCGTGATATATGTCTGTCTGTCTGTCAGCCCTTCTGTCCGTCTGTCCGCCCATCTCTCCGTCCGTCTGTCAGCATGGAAACAACTCGGCTCCCACTGTAAGGATTTTCATCAAATTTTACATTTGAATGTTACACGAAAATCTGTCAACAAACGTCAAGTTTAATTGCAATATGACAAGAAAACCGCGCACTTTCCGCGAAGACCAATATACATTTTGCATCATATCTCGCTCAGTTTTTCTCAGAATGAGAAATGATGCAGACAAATTTGCAGAGAAAATCAAAACACACATTTTATATTCAATATCCCCCCCCCCATAAATATTGCCGTTGTTGATGTAGTGTGGGAAAATGTTGTGCGGCAAGAGAGACCACATGCGTCTTGCTTGATGGATAACTAAGATTACAAACACAAACTCAGAATATGTCATAGTTGCTTTTCCAGGTCAGCAGTGATTACGCGAATTCGCCTCAATGTTAAGTTAGAACTCCATTGCCTAAGCTGTTTTTCTACTAGTTTCACCAAGGAAATTCACACATCTCCAAACACCTTAAATTCAAACACTCTCATCCCCAACTAAACCAAGGAGCCTTGTAACCAGTACTGGTAGATAATAAAGTGAAATAGGGCATCAGCCACCTACATTAGGATTTCTTACTTCTCTATGATAGTCAGTTTTATAATGCCTACCTTTATCAGGAGATGGAATAGCGAATTTTGGCACCTTGTAACAAAATGTTGTGTTCTCCTCCCATGAACAAAGTATTTTCCATATCTCCCACTAATTTTCCACCTTTAAATAGTCTAATATCATTTATTCATACTTTTGTATCAATTTCATAATCTCCTACTTGTACGATAAAACTATTTGACGTTACGAACAATAAAACGCAATTAACCACATTTGCTCTTCTTTTTTTTTTAATCACATTTTGACCAGTCCACGAATAAAGTCGTAACAGAAAATCTGAAATGACTTCCCCAAAAGACAGCCACACTGATTACACACATTTAATTGAAATACCACAGACATTTTTCCATTAGGAACAAGATAGAGGCAGATATCTGCGGACAGCCGTGCAGGTTTGTGAGAGGCATACAGACTTGTAAATGTCTTCCGGAAACTAGGCGGAATGAAAATTTAATAACGTCACTCTTCTTCGTACTGAAGCTTTAAAATTAAAAGGCGGAGAATACTTGTGTGTGATCAAATTAACTGCAAAATAGAACGAGGCAACATAAAGAATGTCAAAGTATCATATTAACTCTGTACAACAACAGAAAGAGTTAGATTCCCGAGTGTCACTGCGTAGAGAGAATTAAATGATACCGCCATCAATATGTCGAGCCGAACCAGTAGGTCAGATTCTTTTACCATCTTGCCACTGCTGATTGCCTCGCTAGACTCTGTCTTTTTGCATTTTCTATTGTCCGTTCGATTACCAACTTTTGGCTTAGATCCAAATAAAGAAATCGCATCCTGTGTCCAGCCAATTTTTTCGGCCATTCATCTGAAGTTAAAAAAGTATAATATTTTGTCCTCCCGTGAAAAAATTAGAAACTATTTAAATAAAACTATGGAACTCTACGACGTTTGAAACGCTAATTGCTATAACCAAAGTCTTATTAAGAAACCTCTGAAGATAAAACACTTGTTAATGTAATATTTAACTTAAAGAAAGTTTGCCTGAATTATTGCTTTATTTTGTACAGTGATATATGCAAAACTAATTGACAAATTATCACAATCCTCCTACATGTTTCGACACTATTGTGTCATCTTCAGGGAGTTCGTAGTTAGTACCTTGCCAAGTTACACAAGTACGCCAAATGCAGTAGTTGGTACAATAATTTAAAAATTTAAAATTATTTCACATAGGTTTTATGCTGTTGAAATCTCAATGTTTAAAACCTTTAAAATATTAAACATGTCCTATTTATAATAAAATGGGCTAAAATCATTTTGTTGTTATAATGAAGTCCGTCTATGTGGTGGCTGTATATATAGTCTGTGTGGTGGTTGTACATACAGTCTGTGTGGTGGCTGTACATACAGTCTGTGTTGTGGCTGTACATACAGTCTGTGTAGTGTCTGTACATACAGTCTGTGTGGTGGCTGTATATACAGTCTGTGTGGTGGTTGTACATACAGTCTGTGTGGTGGCTGTGTATACAGTCTGTGTGGTGGCTGTATATACAGTCTGTGTGGTGGTTGTACATACAGTCTGTGTGGTGGCTGTACATACAGTCTGTGTGGTGGCTGTATATACAGTCTGTGTGGTGGCTGTATATACAGTCTGT
>Ga0123352_10013956_pt1 | contig 12774 bp, 12 predicted proteins | sample TergutLab28metaG_FD_89700 | JGI IMG/M metagenome (GOLD analysis project Ga0123352, IMG submission 89700) | Labiotermes labralis P1 segment gut microbial communities from Petit-Saut dam, French Guiana - Lab288 P1 | ecosystem: Host-associated > Arthropoda: Insects > Digestive system > Gut ... | reverse complement strand
TTTACCTTGGGGGCGACTTTCATATGCTTTTAATAACAGGCCCAAACACGGGAGGCAAAACCGTATCTTTAAAAACAATCGGCCTATTTTCATGTATGGGGCAAGCAGGGCTTCATATTCCCGCCGCAGAAAATTCTGAACTTGCAGTATTTGACGACGTATTTGCCGATATTGGAGACGAACAAAGCATAGCCCAAAGTTTAAGTACATTCTCATCCCACATGAAAAACATTGTAAATATATTAGAAGACTTAAGTCCAAATGCCCTCGTACTTTTAGACGAACTTGGCGCAGGAACAGACCCAACAGAAGGCGCTGCACTGGCAATTGCCATATTACAGAATTTGCGCATGGGAAAAATACGCACCGTCGTAACCACCCATTACAGCGAGTTAAAGCTCTTCGCCCTTTCAATGGAAGGGGTAGAAAACGCCAGTTGTGAATTTGACATCGAAACCCTTCGCCCCACGTACCGGCTGCTTATTGGTATACCAGGCAAAAGTAATGCCTTTGCAATAGCCAAACGTCTAGGGCTATCCGACATAATCATTGACGAAGCCCGGGAAGTACTAAGCCAAAAAGACATCCGCTTCGAAGACGTAATAACCGACTTGGAAGCCAGTAAAAAATCCGTACTCCTTGAGCAAGACAGAGCCCAAACCTACCGTCGTGAAGCAGAAAAACTACGTGAAGACGTAGCCCGCCAAGAGGAAAAACTCCGCACCCAAAAAGAAAAAATCCTGCAACAAGCCAGACAAGAAGCATTAGATACAATTACCGAAGCCCGCAAAGAAGCCGATGCCCTCATCACAAAAATGCAAAAGCAGCTTTCCACCGCCAGCCAGCGGGAGCTCGAAGACGCCAAGCGCCAAGTACGAGAAGGCCTTGCAAGCTTAGCCGAAGGCATTGGCCCTGTCGCAGAAAAAACATTCCGCACACCACCAAAAAACCTTCGCCGTGGAGACATGGTGTTTATCCATTCCATGAATCAAACCGCAACAGTGTCTGTTCCCCCGGATAATAATGGAGAAACACAATTGCAAGCCGGTATTCTAAAAATTAAAGTACACGTAACGGATTTATCCCTTGCCGAGGCTGAAACAAAATTTGCCCCGAAACCAAAAGGCAGTAGTGGGTCCACAGCAAAAGCACTACACATTTCCCCTGAAATTGATTTGCGCGGCATGTTGCCAGAAGAAGCCAGAGCCGCCGCCGACAAATATTTAGACGATGCATTTTTAGCCAGTTTATCCAAAGTCTATCTAATCCACGGTAAAGGAACCGGCGCAGTCCGCAACGCAATCCACACATATTTAAAGCGGCACCCCCATATTAAAGAATATCGCCTAGGTGTGTATGGTGAAGGTGAAGATGGCGTTACAGTGGTTACGTTAAAGTAACTGTGATATAATCACTGTATATAAACTATTTGCGTGAGCAGCGCGCACCCGCAACGCAGTGAGGAAGCGTAGCAGGGATTTATTCCTGCGGAGCGGCGAGGCAGCCTCCTGCGCAGCAGGTGCCGCAAAGCGGCAGGCCGCCCGGCCAGCACGCTTGCGTACGAGAGGGTTTGGGGCAGAGCCCCATTAGAAAGGAGATATAGATGAAAAACAAGTATGGAGTTGGATTGTATTCAGTACGAGACGAGTTAACAAAAGACCTATGGGGAACCCTACGCAAAATAAAGGGCATGGGTTACGATGGCGTAGAATTCTACGGAGGTTTTAACCACACCGCCCAAGAAATAAAAGCCGCCTTAGACGAAACAGGCCTGGTATGCTGCGGCTGGCACACAGGCTGGGACAGCCTTAATGATGACAATTTTATCAGCACCGTTACATACCACAAGGTGCTAGGCAATTCCGAAATTGTTATCCCCGGCATCCCCCAAGAAATGATGAACTCAAAAGCCGCCTGCCTACAAACCGCAAAAGCCTTTAGCGAAATGGCAGCCAAATTAAGCAACTACGGTATGAAACTAGCTTACCACAACCATGGATTCGAATTTACACCACTAGCCGAAGGCGACTTACCCATCCATTATATTTTCGATAACGCCTGTCCATCTGTAGGTTTCCAAATTGACAATGGAAATGCATGGACTGCCAGCGCTGATACAGATATTTACGCCCCCATAACCCGCTATCCTTACAGAATGCGCACAATCCATCACAAGCCCTACTCTCTAAAAGACGGCCATTCTACCATGATTGGCGAAGATGATATCGACTGGGGTAAATTTATGAAACTATGCCGCGAGCACCAAAATGTAGAATGGCATATTATCGAGTACGAAGACGAAAAGTATTCTCAATTCGAAGGCGTTGAAAAATGCATTAATGCAATTCGCAAACTAGAACAAGAAGGAAAAATTTAAATAAACAAGGGCTGTTGCCAACCATCTTGTGGTTTTGCAACAGCCCATTTTTTACAACTACACTAACTAGCTTTCAATTCCAACCGCAGTCTATCCGAAATAAGCGCGATAAATTCACTATTAGTAGGCTTACCCTTATGGTTATTAATTGTATAACCAAACATATTGTCAATAATCTCTACTTTCCCACGAGACCACGCAACTTCTATTGCGTGGCGAATAGCCCGCTCCACCCTGCTAGGAGTCGTATTACATTTTTTAGCAATTGTCGGATATAGTTCTTTTGTTATATAGTTTAAAACATCTAAATCCTCAACTGCCATCAATATTGCCTCTCGCATGTAATGATAACCTCGTATGTGGGCAGGCACCCCTATTTCATGCAATATACTCGTTACTTTTGACTCCAAGCTTATTTCATGCCTTTTATTATTACGTAAACTGAAATCATTTTGCACAGGCTTTTTTAGCTGCTCCTTTAATTGTCTGATACGCAAAACCAGCGAATCTAAATCGAAGGGCTTAGCTATGTAATACTCAGCCCCAAGTTCCATTGCTTTTTGAGTAATTTTATCCTGTGTAATTGCAGAAAGCATGATGCAAATTGGTGCATACCCTTGGGCGTTACATAAATTCAACTTTTCCAATACCCCAAGTCCATCCAATTTTGGCATTACGCCATCAATAATTGCTACATCTGGCTTTAATGCCTGTATTTTTTCGCAAGCTTCCAATCCATCGTACGCGATATCTACAACGTCCATATCGCTTTGCTTTCTCAGGTAACTTACTACGGCATCGCAAAACTCCCTGTTGTCATCTGCCATAAGAATTGTGATTTTTTCCCCTGTCATGAGGCATTCCTCCTTATTTTAGCAATCGCTGGATTTTTTTGCGACTGCTTCTTTGTAATTTATTTCCATATTCGATATTATATCAGGAATAAATTGGAAGTCAATGGTTATTTGCCAAAATTGGAAATTTTTTTCCAATTAATTTTTAACCTTGTACAAATCCAGTTTTAAAGCGCCGCCATTGTAAGAAGCGCCAAAATGAAATGAGTATTGACATTTCACTTCACTCAAAGTATACTAGTCACGTTTTTTAGTGTATACATGCATTTGAATTTAAGGATGTGTGATTAATGAGTCTAAATGCCCAAAATCAAGACACTGACATTCTATCCATACGGCAAAATAATATCTTACTTTTCGATTTCTACGGCGCTTTACTCAAAGATAATCAACGAGAAGTCTTCACCCTACACGCCGTAGAAGATTGCTCTCTTGCAGAAACCGCCAGGGAAATGGACGCTACACCCCAAGCAATTGCAAACACATTTAAACGCGCATTGGAACAGCTTAATAAATATGAAGAAGTGCTCGGGCTGGTAGCAAAGTTCCACACACAAAAAAAAACCCTTACAGAAGTCAACTCAATTCTTACCTCTGAAAACACAACCAAAAACACAAATCAGGAAAACGCAAATAAAATCGAAAAAATAAAAATTTTACTAGAAAATTTACTGTAAAGCAGGTGAACTTGCTATGGCATTTGAAAATTTAGGTGAAAAACTGCAAGGCGTATTCAAAAAACTACGCAGCAAAGGAAAGCTTTCGGAAAAAGACGTTAAAGACGCAATGCGTGAAGTGAGGCTGGCTCTTTTAGAAGCAGATGTAAACTTTCGTGTTGTTAAAGATTTCGTAGCAGGCGTTACAGAAAAAGCCGTCGGCCAAGGTATATTAGAAGGCATAAATCCTGGCCAGCAAGTTATAAAATTTGTACATGAAGATCTTATTGCACTCATGGGCTCGACGCAAAGCCAATTAACATTTTCATCAAAACCGCCCACAGTCTACATGATGGTAGGGTTACAAGGTGCCGGTAAAACAACAAGTACAGGCAAACTTGCCGGCATTTTACGTAAGCAAGGCAAACGTCCGCTTTTGGTCGCCTGTGATATTTACCGCCCGGCAGCAATTAAGCAGTTACAAATTGTGGGCAGCACCTATGATATCCCTGTTTTCGAGCTGGGAGACAAGGTAAGCCCGGCCGAAATAACAGAAAAAGCGTTAGAACATGCCGCTGCAAATAGTAACGATGTTGTTATCATCGACACCGCAGGCAGGCTGCATATAGATGAAACCCTAATGGACGAACTCCATCAAATACGTGCGATTGCCCGCCCGCAAGAAATTCTCCTTGTTGTAGATGCAATGACAGGGCAAGACGCTGTAAACGTAGCACAAACCTTTGACGAAAAACTTGGCCTAGACGGCATTATTGTAACAAAGCTCGATAGTGACACCCGAGGCGGTGCAGTGCTATCCGTAAAGGCAGTAACAGGCAAGCCTGTAAAATATGTAGGGTTGGGCGAAAAACTTGAAGACATGGAGCCGTTCTACCCAGACCGTATGGCCTCTCGTATTTTAGGCATGGGAGATGTATTAACCCTCATAGACAAGGCACAACAAGCCTTTGACGAAAAACAAGCTGCAGACCTTGAACAAAAACTACGTAGCAACTCTTTCACCCTAGACGACTTTTTGAGCCAAATGCAGCAAATTAAAAAAATGGGCCCTTTAAAAGATATAATGGGCATGTTACCAGGTGTTGGCCAAGCTTTACCTGCTGGTGCAGAAATAGACGAAAACGCCCTGACTCCCATAGAAGCAATCATTCAGTCTATGACCATGAAAGAACGCAACGACCCGGGCATTATCAATGGCTCACGCAAACGGCGTATTGCCAAAGGCAGTGGCCGAACAATTCAAGAAGTAAACCGCCTCTTAAAGCAATTTGAAGAAATGCGCAAAATGATGAAAAGCTTAACCGGTGGCGGCGGTATGTTTGGCAAAAAAGGTAAATTCGGCAAGGGTGGAAAATTTCCATTCTTCGGATAAAGTATTTGTGCGCACAGCGCACACTCGCAGCGAACGCGAAGGAAGCGTAGCTGGGCTTTGCTCAGGGTCGCGGCGGGGTTTGGGGCAGAGCCCCATTATAAAGGAGGAAATTTAAAAATGGTAAAAATCCGTTTAAAAAGAATGGGTGCAAAAAAAGCACCATTCTACCGTATTGTAGTAGCAGACAGCCGAAACCCACGTGACGGCAAAACCTTAGACGAAATTGGCACATACGATCCAACAAAACAACCAAGCGAAATCCGTGTTGACACAGAAGCCGCAAAGGATTGGATTGCAAAAGGTGCACAACCCACAGACACCGTTCGCGCAATTTTGAAAAAATCAGGCATGTAAAGGTTGGGATTTTATGAAAGAATTGCTGACCACACTAGCAAAAAATCTAGTGACAAATCCAGACAAAGTAGAAGTAACTGAAGAAGACCAAAACGGCATTGTAATCTTACGCTTAAAAGTAGCCGAAGAAGATATGGGTAAAGTAATTGGTAAGCACGGCCGCATAGCCCGCGCCATCCGTATTGTTGTAAAGGCTGCTGCAATTAACGAGAATAAGAAAGTAAATGTGGAAATAAGTTAAAAAATTCCGGCGGTAAGAAAACCCTTATCGCCGGAATTTTTGTTACATTATAACTTTTAAGAACTCGTATTCAAAATCCCCTCAATAATAGATTCTATCGTTGGCTCATTTATAGATACATCTACAATATTTGTCAAACCTGCAACATGTGAAATCAACTCATGTGCCACACATTTGCTTGCATCAAAGCCCAATTCCAAAATGCTATCCTTGTTGGATATTTGCTCCACACCTTCAATAGTTATAGTCAAATCAGGATTTTTACCATCTGTAGTAAACTTAAGGTTTTTTTTGCTGCCAAATTTCTTACGCATTTCTTCTGTAGAAGTATCAATTACAATATTGCCTTTATTCAAAATAATTAATCGGCGGCATAAGGCTTCAATATCCTGAAAATCATGGCTTGTTATAATAAACGTCGTACGCTTTTCTTCATTAATTCTACGGATAAGATTTCTAATATCTGCCTTGGCAGAAACATCTATGCCCACCGTTGGCTCATCCAAAAAAACAATTTTAGGGTCGTGCAAAAACGCAGCAGCCACATTACAACGCATTTTTTGCCCAAGTGATAACTGCCTTTCAGGGATATTAAGCAAATCCCGCAAATCCATAGCTTCCGTAAGCATTTCAAGGTTTTGCTCGAACTGCTTCTTGGGTATCTTATACAGCACACTCAGCAATTTATAGGATTCAATTACCGACACATCCCACCATAAAGACGAACGCTGCCCAAAAACAACACCGATTTCCCGATTATTCCTAATACGATTTTTTGCAGGTTGATGTCCTAAAACATTAAGCTCCCCACTAGTAGGATGCAAAATACCAGACATCATTTTTATTGTAGTAGATTTCCCACTTCCATTGGGGCCAATATAACCTACAGCTTCACCTGCATCCAATTCAAAATTTATACCATTTACAGCCCGCACAGTTTCATAATTTGGCGAAAATAAATCCTTAAAAAAACTTTTCGAAGCGACCTTACGCCTGTAATCTTTAGATAAATTTTTTACTTCTATCTGCGCCATATCATCAGCTCCCTGTACTATTATATGATTTTAGTCCGGCACGCCAAACTAACGAAGCAACAAACATAATTACAACACTAACAACCGGCAGCAAAATAATCACAGAAACTTCCATACGTCCTGTTAATATAGATGCCGGATAAAAAGCCGTAAATGCAAAAGGAAGAATAAACGTAAGCAAAACCTGTATCACGGTTGGAAAAATATGAACAGGGTATTTTGAAAACTCCTCCACCGTTTGCATCAAATCTGCAACTTCATTGCCACGTACCAGCCAAAAATTTGTTGCGTTAAATATCAAATATAAAGATGTAGTAATAACCACACCACAAACCAAAAACAACACATACATAAAAATAATACCAATAGAAAACGCTACACCCGCCATATATAAAGCCCAAGCACTCACCCCAACCCCAAAGATAAAAAGCGCGAAGGCGGAAAAGTCATATCTATTGCAAATTAACTGTAAAAAAGGTGAAACAGGGCGAGTTAACAGCACATCCAGCCTGCCATATCGCACATAAACATTGCCAATATTCCAAACACCATCAAAAAGCGCCTGATTTAAGGCATTAATCATTAAGAAAAAGCTGTACAGTAAAATAATAGCATGTAAGTCCCATCCACCAATATTACCAGCAATGGATACAATAACCACAACACCAATAAGTGCCACCACCTGCTGAATAATCAGCGACACACCTGAAATAACAGCATCTCCCCTGTACTGCAAAAGCACCTTTGCCCCCTTGCGCAAATGCGCGGCAAAAATAGCAAAAACCCGCATGTCAACCTCCCTGCACTGTTAACTTCTTTATTGCCTTGTTATAAAACAACCATGCAAGCAGCCACAAAATAAGGGTCCAAACGACTTGGCTAAGCATGGTAACTACCGCCTCACTTAAAGACAACATCCCAAGATACATACTAATAGGGCTAAAAACCATATGCCTAAAGGGCATCAATTCAAAAAAGCGAGCCAACCATCCGGGAAATAAAGTAATAGGTAGCAGCCCGCCAGACAACAATGTTAATAATGCGCTTTTAGCAAAAAGCACACCCCAGTGGTTAAACGTATAAAACGCAATAAGCCCAACCATAAATTCTACAAAAAACAACATAACTATCGAAAATAATATACTCGTTAAAAACAACAAAAAAGAAACTGGACTGTAAGGGGGTATAATCCCCAAAAACAATACCGCTATTATGATTACCGGTATAGCCCTTACAAGTATAAACTGCACAAATTCTCCCAATCTTTGCAAAAACAACAGCCGCATAAAATTAATTGGGCGCAGTAACTCCGTTGCAATATTTCCATTTTGTATCCACTCTGCCATTTGTCCATTAATTCCACCAGAAAACTGCGCAGCAAGAATACGCGAAAACACAACGTATGTGGCCATCATTTCAAAAGTAAAACCCTGTATATACTGCACATCCTGAAAAACTGCAAACCACAAAAAATAGAAAATAACGATAGATATTGCAGTTGATAAAACACCAAATAGCAAGCCGCTTCTATATGCCAACCGCTGCTTTATATTCATGCTTATTACTGCCCGGGTAATCATGATACATCCTCAAACTGGCTATTATACAGCTTTGCGTACACCCCGTCCGCTTCAAGCAAAGCTTCATGAGTACCCTGCTCTACAATATCTCCTTCTTCCATAACCAAAATCAAATCCGCACTGCGAATGGTTGACAATCTATGGGCAATTATAAAGCTTGTGCGCCCCTTCATTAAATTATCCATGGCACGCTGTATCAGTACCTCCGTACGTGTATCTACATTACTTGTGGCTTCGTCAAGTATTAAAATATTTGGGTCGGATAAAATTGTACGCGCTATTGTTAAAAGCTGCTTTTGCCCGGCAGAAATATTGTCGGCTTCTTCATTTATAAGCATCTGATACCCCTCGGGCAAAGTGCGTATAAAATGGTGAGCCTGAGCAATTCTTGCAGCCTGCTTTACCTCATCGTCAGTTGCATCAAGCCTGCCGTATCTAATGTTATCGGCAATGGTACCACTAAACAGCCAGGTATCCTGCAAAACCATACCAAAATACGTGCGCAGTCCATCCCGGGTGTAAGCTTCAATATTTGTACCATCTACAGAAATTGAACCTGCATTCAAATCATAAAAACGCATTAACAGCTTTACAATTGTTGTTTTTCCAGCACCTGTATGCCCAACAATTGCAATTTTTTGCCCCGGTTCAACCGTTGCCGCAAAATTACGAATGACAGGTACATCCGGCTCATATCCAAATTGCACATTATCAAATACCACATGCCCTTTAACGCTGTCACGTACAACAGGCTCAGCCGCATCTGCCGTTTCTTCTTCCTCGTTTAAAAAGGCAAAAACACGCTCTGCGGCGGCAGCGGTTTGCTGTAAAACACTTGCAACCCCTCCAAGCTGGGCTACCGGCTGTCCAAACTGGCGTGTGTACTGGATAAACGCCTGAATTCCACCAACAGTCATACGTCCATTAATAACAAACGCACCGCCAATTATTACAATGGCTACATAAGTTATATTTCCAATAAACCCGATAATAGGCATCATTAGCCCAGATAGGAAGTTCGCTTTCCACCCGGCTTGATACAATTTAGTATTGTGTACATCAAAGGCATCTACAGAGGCTTTTTCCCCGCCAAAAGATTTTACAATTGCATGGCTTGTAAACATTTCTTCTATATGGCCGTTTAAAGTGCCCAAACTCTCCTGCTGAGCCTTAAAATATTTTTGAGATTTTTTTACTATAATACCAACACACACACCAGAAAGGGGCAATAATAACATTGCCACTAAGGTTAACACCGGATTTATAGTTAGCATCATAATGATAATTCCTAAAACGGCGGTAAAGCTCATTAAAATTTGGCTCATACCCTGGCTTAGAGTATTGCTTAATGTGTCTACATCGTTGGTAATGCGGGAAAGCACGTCTCCATGAGAATTTTTATCGAAATATTTAAGAGGCAGTCTGTGAATTTTCTCACTAAGTTCATTTCGCAGCCTGTAAGTGATACGTACACTAACCCCGGCCATAATATAACCTTGCAAAAAGTTAAATAGAATATTAAAACCATGCAAGCCCATCATTATAAGCAAAATTGTGCCAACCCTGTTAAAATTTATGCTGCCTGCGCTGCGGCTCATTAGCATTACACCGTCAAAAATTGCATCTGTTGCAAGGCCTAATACCCTAGGAGAAAGTACTCCCATAACCGTAGATAATACCGCCAAAAACCCTGTTGCAATTATTACGCGCCTTTCAGCACCTAAATAACCTACAAGCTTTTTCATCGAGCCTTTAAAGTCTTTCGCCTTTTCCGTAGGCATTCCCCTACCCCAATGGTGGCCTCCGCCGCCCCTAGCCATCGGTCTGCTATTATTTTGCTGCCGTTTATTATCAGCCATTTTGCACCTCCGCTATTCCCTGAGACGTGGCAATTTCCAAATATGCCGGGCAAGACTTCAGTAATTCATTATGGGTACCCTTGCCAACAATTTTGCCTTCGTCCAAAACAATAATTTGCTCCGCATTCATAATTGTGCCTACGCGTTGGGCTATCACAATTACGGTTGCATGACCTGTATGCGCTTTAAGTGCTGCACGTAATTTTTTGTCAGTTTGGAAGTCCAAAGCGGAGAAGCTATCATCAAAAATAAGAATTTCTGGGGCTTTTGCCAATGCCCGCGCAATAGAAAGCCTCTGCCTTTGTCCACCGGATACATTGTTGCCCCCTTGGGAAATTTCGGCTTCGAATGTATTGTCTTTTTCAGATATAAATTCCATTGCCTGGGCAATTTTTGAAACATCCGCAATATCATCGTCCGTAGCCTCTGGTCTACCATAACGTATATTGCTTGCAATTGTGCCGGAAAGAAGCTGACCCTTCTGGGGGATATATCCAATTTTTTCGCGTAATGCCGCCTGGGTTACTTTTCTAATATCCACATTATCTATAGAAATTGAACCATCCGTTACGTCATAAAAACGCAAAATAAGCTGGGCAATTGTAGACTTACCCGACCCGGTTGCTCCAATAATTGCAGTGGTTTCTCCCGGGTTTGCCACAAAGCTTATGCCCTCAAGGGCGGAAACCTCTGCCCCCGGGTAACGGAAAGATACATTGTCAAGTGCGACTCTTCTGCCGGAATTACCCTCCAAAAACCCAACCGGATTTTTAGGGTCTGTAATCGTAAGCTCCGTTTCCAAAACTTCATTAATACGTGCCGCAGAAACCTGGGCACGTGGCACCATAACCAACACCATAGAAATCATCATAAACGCAATAATGACTTGCATGGTATACTGCATAAACGCCATCATATCTCCAATTTGCAAGCCGGCATTTACAACATGGTGTGCACCAAACCAAATTACTAAAATTTGTGTTCCGCCCATTATAAATGTAAGGGAAGGCCAAGTAATCGCCATTACACGCCCAACAAATAACCCCATATCACGTAAATCTGCGTTAGACTCATCAAAGCGTTTTTTTTCATGACTCTGAGTACCAAATGCGCGTATTACCATAAGGCCATGGAGTATTTCCCGAGAGACCTTGTTTAACTTATCCACCATTTGCTGAATAATTTTAAATTTTGGCATAACTATAGAAATAATAGTTATAACAAGCCCAATAAGTACAATAACCGCAAGTCCTATAATCCAACTCATACTAACCGCCCGGATTAATGCCATTGTAATGCCACCAATGCCCATAAGTGGCGCATATAAAAGCATACGAGGGAAAATATTCATAAGCCCCTGCACTTGCGTAACGTCATTGGTACAGCGCGTTATTAAAGATGCAGAAGAAAATTTGTCAAACTCCGCCTGGGAGAAATTTTCCACCTTAACAAAAATTTCTCGCCGTAATGCTCTTGCTGCTCCTGCTGCAATTTTAGGCGCAATATAACCTGCACTAATTGAGGCCACACCTGCCAACAAGGCAATAAACAACATGCGAAGTCCGGTTTCGATTATCACATACATTCTAGGATCGCCGCCTTCGATAGCAGGCGCTACAATTCCATCATTTACGATATGGGCCATTAAGGTTGGAAGATACAATTCTGCCATTGCCTGACCAAATAGCAGTAAAATAATTAAAATGATACCAAGCCAATACGGTTTCAAAAATCTTATAAGCTTTAACATACGTCACAACCCTTTATAATTTATTTATCTCCTCAAAAAGCATTTGCCTGTATTCTTCTGGTCTATAGTCCATCTTTTCAACCAGTTTAAGCATTTCTGTTTTAGAAACTGCCTTTAGTCCAATAACCTCACTTTGTTGAATGGTTAACTTATTTATATCAAAATCCGTCTGCAAAAAATAAACATCACTTATATGGTTGTACGCTTCCCAAACAAGCCTATGCAAAAAACGAATAGCATCTTTAGGGGCTGTAAGGCCAATTTCTTCTTCAAGCCCCCTAATTGCGCATTCCACAGAAGTTTCCCCGGCCATAGTATGTTCTAAATGAACATCCCAACCGCCTGGTAAAAACTTTTTATCATATGCCCGCTGCTGCAAAAGAAATTCTAATGATGAGTTAAACACATAAACATGCGTGCCCAAATAATATTGCCCATTATGTAACTGTGAACCTTTTTCCGCAACAAGCCCTGTTATATTACCATTTTTATCAAGGATATCAAACTGCTCCATGCCCCATACACCTCTTTTTTTAAGAACTTGTCAAATATTATAGCACATTAGCCCCAATTTGTGGTATAGTAAGTACATAACTCGTGCACGAGTAGCTCAGCTGGATAGAGCATCTGACTTCGGATCAGAGGGTCGAGGGTTCGAATCCTTTCTCGTGCGATA
>Ga0123352_10013955_pt1 | contig 12775 bp, 8 predicted proteins | sample TergutLab28metaG_FD_89700 | JGI IMG/M metagenome (GOLD analysis project Ga0123352, IMG submission 89700) | Labiotermes labralis P1 segment gut microbial communities from Petit-Saut dam, French Guiana - Lab288 P1 | ecosystem: Host-associated > Arthropoda: Insects > Digestive system > Gut ... | reverse complement strand
TTTTCACATTTGTACTGTGCATCTTGATATTATCAAAGTTTTATTTATTCACCAACTGATGCATTAGTGAGTTGTCTTAAAAAAAAAATATTAAAGTTTACATTAAAAGAACTCCGACATGTTTCGGTGTTACAGTTACACCATCATACACGCATTCTCTAACTCAGTCTACTGCCGAACAGTACATCATGCTTACACCAATAAGGACCTAATATATGCAGCCACACCACCACCGTATTAACCACACACTGATGTATTTTAATGGACCATTTTAACAACTGTAACCTAAGTAAGCACAAATTAATGTGCTTCCTCATGATGGTGTAACTGTAACACCGAAACATGTCAGTGATGTTTTAATGTAAATTTAATATTGTTTTTTAAGACAGCTCACTAGTGCATCAGTTGGTGAATAAATGAAACTTTGAGACTATAATTCAGTTCAAAGGGAGAAGGAGGTACTATACAATATTCTCATGGAGTTTGGTGTTCCCACTAGTCTGGTTAAAAATCTGTATAAATGCAACCTGTAGTGAAGTGTGAACTGACAACGGAGTGTCTTATACAGCACTTATCACACTGAAACGTTTATTTTACCTTACAGAGTTATTAGGTTTTGTTAGTAATTTTCATGTATGTCACATGTGTAGTGAGGTGTGGAACATTTCTAGAAACGTTGTTACTTGTTGCTGTTGACAGTAAGACTTTTCTCGCACAAAGCAGTCCATGTTTCATTGACGGACAATGACCTTCCAGACCTCCCTATCATGTTATCAGTCACAACTGACAGATAAGGCAGTGCCCTTGGCTGTATTCTGTTATTGGAGACTTTCCCATGCAATATGTTGTTAAGAACAGTGTGTGGCAGTGACTGTTGTGTGCATGTAATTATAATGACAGTCACATGATTGGTACATGTAGCATGCATGGGAGAGGAGAGAAATGCATACAGAGTTTTGGCAGGAAAACCTGAAGGAAAGAAGGCATTTGGCAGGTCTCGGTATATTTGGAAGTATAATATTAAAATGTGTCTAATAGAAATGGGGTAGGATGGTGGATTCACTTGGCTGAGGACAGGGACCAGGTGTGGGCTGCTGTAAACACAGTAAAGAGCCTTCAGTATCAGTAGCAGGCAGGGAATTGCCAGACAGAATGAGGAGCTCTGCTGTATGGAGTAAGTCAGCCAGTTGGTTGGTTGGTTAGGGTCCAAGAAACTCTTTTGCGTGGGGTAAAAGCGGCCGAGGCGTAAAGCTGGCCACTGACCTCCATCTAGAGCCAAGGGGAAGAATGTGTGTAGCTGTACCTCCATTACCCCCTACGTCTGCCTATATGGGGTGCACAGGGACAGTAACCCAGCGTGTCAGTGGGCCAGGTCAGCAGCCCTTTGTCACCATAAGCCATGGACAGCTGTGAGGATGATATTTCTTGGTTCAATGAAATTAAGCATGGCTGCTACGAGCCCACCATGTCAAGGTGTCCCTTCTTTCACTTTGTCCATGTTCTATAAACCTTAGTAAAATAGAAAAACGACACTGGTACTACCAAATTGCTTGGGCCTAAACTGAGAAAATGAATTGCAGTAAATTGGCACTGCAGGTTGCCTAGAAGCTTTAGCATTATAATACAGAACAAGGACAGGCTGTTGGAAGAAAACCTCTAAATATTTTCGCCACTAAGTCTCCATCTTTGTAACTTCCGGTTCATATAGTTCCGTACACCAAATACATTTATTATAATATTAATACATTTTCTATTCCATACTTTCAAACTCGATATGTGTGAGATAAGTAGAACTGATAACAAATGGAAGAATTATGTTATTATTTTCAAGTGAAGGGGCGGTAAGAGGCAGTATTTTCTCCTGTAGGCAGCAAGCATTATTTACGGCCCTGGTCTGGGTTTAACACACACGCGTGTTGTAGTGTTCGTAACTATTTCTGTGAAAGCGCTGACATGTTAACAAGTTATTTGACGTTCCTTAGAAAATGGAGTATGTGCGCTATAAAAATGGCTGTCCGAGAATGTCATGTAGAGAGGTTATGTCGCGTTTTTAGGTGTACCTTAAAACGAAAGAGAATGCTCTGAATGAAATACGGCACTAAATGAAATCACCCCGAAAATATTTCGTATGCAAACGGGGCTAACAAATTCTGAGACTCGCCGTAAATGCATATTGAAGAATTGCTTGTCAAAATCTGCGTTTTCTAGCACCACAGTAGTGTGTAGGCTTGCATGCTGACTTTCCGAATCCATAACTTTATTTTATAAATAAGTTTAATGAGATATCGAAGTCCGCTGTACTGCAGAACACAGAAGCTACTTACTGTTGGCAAACCTGATCTACAAGACCGTATATAGGTTCATCATTTTAACGCCAACAATAGTAATTCACTTCGTCTCGGATCGCTTATGTTGCACACAGTTCCCACTGACCGTCATTTCACACGCTGCTTATGAGAGACGGTGGGATCATTAAATTACTAAAAGAAATGTCGCAGATTTACGCAAACATTTTCTGGTGTGCCGGTTAGCGTAGATGCTTTAGCGACTGGCTACGGGCTGGACGGTCCGGGGATCGAATCCCGGTGGGGGCGAGATTTTCTGCACCTGTCCAGACCGTCCATGGAGCCCACCCAGCTTCCTGTACGCCCGGTGCGTGACGCTGACCCCTCACCCCCTTCTAGTGCCCTGGTGAAGAAAGAGTAGAGCTATACCTCTTTTCCCCCTATGGGTCGTACGGCCTGTACAAAGCCTCAGTGCCTGTACAAGGGTGCACTTTACCTCCTCTAAAAAGGGCAATTTACAATTACGTGAATGGGGTTCGAGCAACGGTTTCAGTATACAGTAAGAAAACATGCAAGATACGTCAAGTGAGAAAGTCAGAGCTAGATTGGAGATTTCTCTTAAAAAAAACCCTCGTTTTTGCTAGTACAGGAATAGGGCATGTGTGCTTCATCAGCATGAAGTCCAAGGAAGTAAGGTACTCTTGCAAGAACATTCATATAGCACAACCCTGCTTTACAAACTCAGCTACACAAACCGTGAAGCAAGAATTGTGATAACTGCTTTCATGATGGAGAAACAGACCTCCATACTTCTTCTGTTTAACGGTCAGTCTTGGTTTCCTTTCGGAGACAATATAAACTTTCTGAATATCGTATTTCTGTTGTTAATACACGACCCGTTGTTACATGGTGTTAACACTGGTGTGTGGTGTGCTATGAGTGCAACTAGAAGAACTGGTCGCTGTTTTGTAAGACGATAAATTTACACCGATATGTGACACGTATTCTGACACCATTCTTGAAAACTTATGAGGCTAAAAGAGAAATAATGATTATGTACGCAAGACAGCGCAGCATTCCACACCGCAAACAATTATTTGCGATGACTGTCCGGACCGAAGCTTCGGTCCGGACACTCATCCATCCTGCCTGCACTTAACTTCCAACCAGCAGCAACTCGAGAACCAGACGGCCTATGTGGTAACCAATGCTATCGTCATGAGCTCCTTATGTTGGTCATAATGGTGCGCGAAACATGTTGAGCCTAACATAAGCACAATAAAGTAATAAGTGGCATCTAGTTGGATTTTATTCTTCAGTTGTCAAGATGATGCACGGTCCAATGCACATCAAATTATTTGCGATGTTTAGGGGATGTTTTTGGTAAGAGAAGTGTGGGGAATCTGAACCCGTGCGATCCTTAGTTTTGGGACATGTTAAAGGGTAGAGCGTATAGCACTGATAAGGATTTGACAGGAATCCTGCAGAACCTAGCGTTTTGAATTCCGCGAGCCGACATTCGGTGTCCAGTGAACAAAACTTTCGTTAAGTTTGACGCTTTGCTGCAAGCTGAAGGAAACCGTTCCGGCACCGTCGATAGTAACGCGTAGTATCATTTGTTACCCTGCGTAACGCGCTCGCATTTTAATGGATCTAAGTGACGTACAAGGGCCACAAATCGCAGTGGTGTACCGAGGGGGGGTTCAAATCCGAAGGCCCTCTAAAATCGTGCCAAACTCAACCCTATTGTAAAAACTGTTAAAGATTGCTGAATTTAGGACGCCAACAGCCCAAGATGTTCGGAAAAAAGGCAGTAAAATTCTAAAACTACCTAAGTTCGCAATTGTTTTACATTAGCAATGACAAATAAATTGGTTGTCATCATAAGTAGTCTTAAAGTACTAAAAATTATGAAAATTTTACCATATGAAATGAAATTTCTTGTACCAAATTACAGCTGCCTCCAGAACCCCTGACTAGGGGTCTACGGCCCCCAGACCCCAGTTCTCTCTGTCCTCAACAGAATTTGTTGAAACCCCCCCCCCCGAACAAAATTCCTGGGTACGCCACTGACACATCGCACAGACCGGTTCGCCTGACGCAGCCAGGACAGCGATCACCGCTCTTCCAATTTGCCATGAGTGGGAGAATGCGTGATTCAGCTCAGTGCATTGCAAACAATACTGTGTGAGGTTTTGACTAGCCATATTTATACCGATATTTGTTGTAAATGATACTTGCGTACTTGTTACCCAACACGGCATACTTTAATGCCACTGTTGGTGTTAGTACGACACGTACTTTGTTGTAGGTTAAGTTTTCCAGCACTAACTTACTCCCATAGTCTGGATCGAAGAATTCGATGGTCCAGGACCCATCAGAAACATCTCTGGTACTAAGTGAGGATTCAGCATAGCTGGACGATTTTTTTTGCGTTGGCTTTGCTCGAACAGGCACAGATTTTTCTGTCCCTCACGCTGTTTGCACTCTTGTTTCCTTCATAGTAATTCAACGCGTATATTTATTATGGATCTGTGTTCTGCAGTTAGCGGGACTTGTGGATGAACTCTGACCCGAAAATGTTGAGAATAAACACCTTTCTTGTAATTAATGTTAATTGTGTATATATTCCTGATTCATGAACAAACTATTTCAAAGGATGACGCCACATGCAGCAGGTCAGCGAGGCTGGGGTGGAGGGGGCCTTGATATTACACGCCATAAGAATAATGAACAACCGATTCCGGTGGCCGCATGGATCTCCGGGCTCCCGCTGCTGAGATTGGGGGTTAGAATCCCGCCGGGGGCATGGTTGTCTGTCTCTTGTGCATGTTGTGTCCTATAAGTAGAGCTGTCTGCGAAGGGCAGGTCCCTCGTCCAGAGGAGTCCTACAGAGAGTGTGTGTGTGAGTCCCTGTGTGTGATCAGATGCGACAGTGATCCTCTAACACTTTCCATGAGTAAGAAGAAGAAGAAGAAGCCGGACTTAAGAAAAAGAATAAAGAATCCATCAAGGATAGAGTGTCGGGTGCGAAGCCTGTTGACAATAAATTAGCTTCTTCTGTCTGTATTCTTTACCACTCATTTCTCAGGGTAGGAGCAAAAGAAGCAAATTACTAATTCCTTGGAGGAGTGTGTTTCTTAAGAAGCGCATAGCCGTTCTCGGTCTGATGATGATATTCTAGATATTGACACCATACATGTACCAATGTGGGGGCCAGAAGTCGGTGTTAACAGACAAATCAGAGGACTATGATCTGATCACCAGCCAGCGTCAAATCTTAATGCCTGTAGCGCGAAACCTTGCTGTCTCACATTTCAGTGCCATGCTCACAAAAGCCTACATCTGAACGTGACTCTGATTCAGCTGAATCCAACTAACATCCTCACAACTTGTTTCTATGAGCCTCATTATCGGGGACGTTCGGAAGGCGAGTATTTAAAGTACGTGCTTGTTGCCTTCGTCATGTCTAGCCGCTTGTCTGTCAGCGTCTATCAATGTGAAAACCGCTTGATAAATGTTCATGAAATTTAACACTGGGGAACTTTGCTAAAGTTTGTCGAAACTTCAGCCAAAATCAAAACAAAAAATCTTTATATGAATGCCTCGTTTGCCCGCATCTCCGTATCAGAGAGAAGTAACTATCAGTACGGAACAAAACATAAAGAGGAGAAAAATATTCTTTAAGACAAGGCTGATATTGAGAATGTTCAAATTTCGGATTCTGCAATAAGTGTGCTTACATTTCGACATGCCCCGCCATTTTTCACCATTAATAATTCCACGAGGCAGGGCCCCTTCTACGAAAGATGGTGATGGTCGCCGAGCTGGTCAGTAAGTTGTTCGCTGTAGCCACTGGAACTGAAGTTGCATAACCGTCGAAAGGTGTAATCTAAATGGTGTTAGTGAAATTCCCTGGTTAGAAGTTTGCTCAGTCGATATAAGTGTTATCGGGTGCACGAAAAAAAAAACCACGGGCATGGGCTGGCATCCAGTGGATTTGCATTCATACCGAGTTTTATGAAAGTCCACCACTTGACTCAGAAACTCTTTCTGGGGACGAGCTGACATACAAACAAACACACACACACACACACACACACACACACACATACACACACACAGGCGCGCGCGGACTTATCTGTCTTTATTATCAGAGGAGGAAATGAAGTTGAAAATTACTCTTAAATTTCTGTAATGCTGTTTCTCGAAAGAAAATTTGTATTTCGACTGACTGTCCAAATATTACAAGACCTTCTTTTCCAAAGGCGGCGTTTTATGTCTTCGTGTTTATTTTATATTTATTTTGAATTAATTGTATACGAAATTCTGGCAACTTTAAGTAAAATATTTCGGCCCCATTCGTTTGTGATCAACCGTTTCTATCTGAGAAATATTAATCTAAGCAATGATATATATGTGCGGTCATATTTCTTGAAAAATGCAAGTAGAATTTATTCTTGGCGCAGGAATGTTTTGTGATGCTATTGGTAGAAGGCAGTCGGCTTATCCAATCAAAGGTTGTCCGTCCCCACTGCTAGCATTTCAAGATGGCAACCTGTTGCATGAGTTTGTTGGACTTTCAGTTTGAAGTAATGCGAGCGTCTGGTCGTTTTGCGGAAAGAGCAGTTCTTGTGGTGCTAGGGTTAAGTATCTGATATGGTAGCAAAACTTTAATGCTGTTGGATACAGCGATTTCATCATTTGTGTTCAGAGATTTATTAGAATGAAGGCGCGTGAATATAATTTGCCGACAAACAATAGGTTGTTAATTTGACGTTTTGTTATTAGAAGAACTGCTGGGCCATGTTTTGATATTACTGCTTCATCTCCAAGGTACCAGTGGTGAGTAAACTCTTTGCTTGCTGTTGAACAGTAAAGGATGTAATAGTTGGTGAGAAGGAAGAAAGGAGGCTTTCAGATCACGTTGCTTCCTGTACTTCAGGGGGTTTAATGACTTACTGGCTCGTCTGGTCAGATCTAAGGGTAACAATATTTTATGTATTAATTTTATTTTCTCTGCTACGTACGTCTGCCGTGTATGAAAATTCAAATTCAGAGATTGATGAAAATATGCAAGAGTTGGCTATAATTGCAGCTTTTCTACCAGTTTGAAATATTATACTCTTTAAACTGCATTGCCGAATTAACACCCGGAGCACCATGCGTTTAACATTCTGTGACACAGTGTTATCGTGGGTTTGCTTTACTAGGTTCTAGTATTTCCCTGCATAAAGAACGCACAATTCACGTATTGTCACATGGAATTGCTCTACCATGTAATAGTGTAGAATGTATTATGCGTAAAACAGATGCTTTTCTCGGTCGGTGAGGATACATAGACTTTTCATAATTGTGGACTGGAATAGTAGACTTTAATTAGTAGTGTGTGTGGTGAGATTATTGTGGCTCTGGTTTTCAACATTTTCGGATTTGGGGCCTTGTTTTCTTTCCCTTTCCAGCTCTGTGTGGTAGTAATAGGAGAAGCAACAAACTCTGTGTTATATTTCTTGCGAAATTTATAGGTCCATCTGTCTTTATCAGGTGTCTGAGGATGGCAGTTTTATCGCATAGAAAGCCTGCATCCACTGGGGCATCCCATGACAGCTGATGTTCTCAGGCACATGACAAAAAAAAAAAAACACAAGTTTTTGCCTCATCCAACTTATACCCTATGCTGATGGAATTCACAGTTTTGTAATGGCCATCACAGGTTTCACCTTTAGAATTTGTTGTACATGAGTTTCGCTTTCAAATCGTTCCAAAAATCAATGACATTCCAAAAGCAGAGGATAAATTCTTGTTGGGTTTCAGTTAAAATCTCATTACATTTATAGCATTCCTCCATGTCTGGAGTCATTCCGATCATATGTAACCTGTGCGTACAGTATGTTGTGTTGCATAACACACGTGCTTAAGAAGGCAGTGATGAGTGTTGTGTGTTGTAGGTTACTTGGGGTATTTATATGTTATGTGGAGGTAAATGCAACACATTTTTTAACCTGTCAGTTTTGTCATTCTTAGTCAACTCAACAGCTGTGGTCTGTGGTTTAATTACGAGAGAATAAATAAATTACTACTTGGTGGTCCTTGCTGGTTCAGAAATGTGTTTGTTTTCATTTACTGTACAAAAAAAGTGAAGGTAAGATATTACATGAATAATTTTACATGTTAGTTCAAAACTGTGGTTTTACAAAGGAAGATAGAGGCATGAGAACAGAATCCTGAAGATACCTGCAGAATGTAAGAGAGATGGATTAAGGCAATGAACGAGATCTAACTGAATTAGTTTGTGTGTCTGCTAGGGTGTGCATAAATTCAGGGGGCCCGGGCACAAAATTTTGTATGGTGGTGTTCTAATATTTTCAGCATAATTATTGCAGATTTTCCAGTTATGTACAAAAATGTGTATCAGTTCACTTGCACCTAGCAGAAAGTGCCAGGTGACCGATGTGTGCAGGTCACTCCAGAACTGTGGGTCCTCCGTCACTCTTCTGACACCTAGAATCTGGAAGTGGCTTCTAGATTTTTGGAAAATTTGTGGGCAGTCTTTAACTAGTGAGTTGAGTGACTTGGTATTTATATAAATACTTTCAGTGACAGTTTTTTAGTCATTCTGTTGATAACAGAGTTTCTAAAGCCATGCTTATTGTATTTGCATTGTTCTGTAGTTATCATCCTGAACATTAAAGTCGTTGTCATTGTGTTGCAGTAAGGTAGTGTGCACTAACATGATGGCTAATGTGCCATCAGTATGTCTGCCCAATTCATTGAAAGTTGACTGTGCTGTATTAGTCGCATCATGCCATCTCTCTTCTAATAATCCAATTGGCGGTGAAGTTTAATAAGTAAATTGCTTTGAATATTAAGACAGTGCATGGCATGCAGTCCGTCAGGCTACTTCCCCAGTCTTCAGGGAAGTTGAAGTGGGAAATCACTGCTCTGAAGATCGAGGCAGCAGGAGTCTCTGAAACATTGGCACTCACCATCATATTACATGCTGTCTGTACTGAGATAAAGGTTATCTTAAAGTTGCCAGCATGCAGAGCTCATAAGCTATATCCTGAACATCGTACTGTCGGTTGCTTTGGACTGTACAGTTAGCATAGTGCGGTGATTTGTTGACATTTCGTATTGGGTGTAAGTACACTGTCTTGCCAGTTAGGGTTTGATGGTTGCAGGCATGAGAAACGGAGTATCAGACATATGGATTTGTTGTTTTGTGTATGTCTTACCAAAGGAGAGACTTTCTGCCTGCATGTGTCTTGGCGACGCAGAATGTGGCGAATTGAATGTACTTTGCTGTTGAATCAGATGTCTTCTGTAACCACTGAAACAGTGTGTGTGTTTGTGTTATTTTGTGCTGAGAGTACATTTGTGTGTGTGGGACATGCCAACAGTACACAGCAGGAACTTCTTCAGAGTATGAACTTATTATTGAAATGGATTTTATGTTATTTGTACCATGCTTTTCCTTACATTCCATATTTTAACCAACAAAATGCATTAATTAAAATACAATATAACAGATCACAAAACACACTTAATATCATGTGCCAACTCCTGTGTGTTTCAGCCCCAAGATGTCATCTTCAGAGAGTTTGTTAAAAACAAATGATCGTTGAGTCCACCTCGTACTTCAGGTGCTAGTTGCCTTCACTTTCATCATAAAAATTAAAAGTTTTAAAATGTTAAAATTCTAGATTGCACACATTAACCAGTACAAGTACTTAGTGATTCTTTGTTGTTAATAAACTCCCTGAAGAAGGCACCTTGGTATCAAGATATGTAGGAGTTGGTACATAAGATAAAGTGTGTTTTGTGATCTGTTTTATTGTATTTTAATTAAAGCATTTTGTTAGTCAAAATATGGAATGGAAATGGTAGGTAATGCAGCAGACAAAAAGGCCATCTGACTTTCAAGACAATGTTGTTAGAAGCAAACTTTGTCCAAATTATGTAACTACAGTCACTGCTAAGGAACACGTCACAACGTGGTCCACTGTTGACAGTTAGTTGTTTCATAGTTTCTGTCATCACATACAAAATGAAGACGGAAGACAGTCTGTATAAATTTTAGTAATGGGCATTGTATTGACATAATATTTCAAAACACAACAGAACATGTTGGAACATTTTTCACATCCTCTTGTATGAATATGTCCATGAGCAGTATGTGAAGTGTTCAAAGTGATTGCCATCCTCCTGTAGGAGTGCTTTCCATACAAAACCCTTCTGTTAACACACAGTTACGGGTTAAGTCGTGATTTTGCTGCACTGAAGTGTGCTGTCACATATTGCTTTATTGTGCATTTTTGGCAGTCACTGTCAGTTGGTCATCGTAAGTGGAGCTGCAGGTGACTTGGTTGCAGTTGTTGTGTGTGAGCTGGTTGTGTGGTTGCAAACTTCATTGTACTGACCAAGTTGTTTGTTGTTCAGCATAGGGCTTCGGTCTACTTAGCGTTGAAAGTCCGGATTATGACACCACGGTTTAAGGTCCTTAAGTGCGTTATGTTGATGACCGTGTTTGTCTTTCCATTTTTTCCAAGTGTTTTTCCAGATCTGTTGATATCCTTGTGTTTTTCTGTCACTTGTACAGAGTTTTCAAATTGTATTGCTGTGAACCATGCATGTAAAAGCAATCAAGACCTGGCTAATTCATTGCTTATGCCATATGTTCTCATCCTTGTGTCAGTAATTCCCAGTTCTTTCCCTGATAACCTAGTGTATTTGGTGCTGCTATCTACTGAAGCCTCTTAGTGACGTCAACAAATAGATTTTTGCTACCTGTACCTTCTGGGTCATTCTGTTAACAGCCACAAGGTGACGAGGCATGGGCTGACCAGAATGACTCTACAGCCTCATGACCAGCAGAATGTGTTTTAAGTACTTCTGTTAACAGTCCACTTGAATTTGCTCTGAGACAAGTATTGTGCATATGTAACTTTCACTGCTTATGCAAGTTGCCAACAGTCCGCCCTACAACTGCCATTTAACCAGTATAATTATTTATCACACTACTAAAGGGGGGATGTGATTTTTAGCGTGTACACATAGTAGCGAAAAGCTCGTTATTGCCTGCGGTAAGGCCGTCCGTCTGTCCGAATGTATCATCGTGGCCCCTAGTGGACGGATTTACGTGAAATTTCATGTTGGAGACGTATGAAAATCTGTCGAGAAAATCCAGATTTGGTTAAAATCGTGCAAAAATTTCGGGCATATTAACTCGTCATGAAAGCGCTCTCTTGGTGTGAAATGGCGTGAGGCTGTCAGGATAGCCGAGGAGGTATAAACATGAAGCGAACGCGCCACATTGTTACTTTATGCATACATTGCCTGTCGTGTTAGGATACACTTCAGCAGCGTGTTCACTGGTATGGCAGGTATTGTGTGCCTTCATATAGGGCATTACAAAGTAGTACTGAATACCTTCAACACATCTGTTAATGGATACTGCTGCCAGATCATCAGATTACAGAACAACATGCTTCGACGAAGATTTGATCGTCTTCAGGCCATTTCACTACATTCAAATACATTACAATTGCTTATTAAGTTTTATATTTGTAGTTCCGTGCATCGTAATTCTAGGTTGACTAAATCCAACAAGATGCAACAGTATGCAGATATTTATTTATTGCTAAATTACTCTACATGTTTCGGGCGTCCATCGTGCCCATCATCAGGAGTGCATTAAACTGTAGTTGCAGCTTCTGGTACAGATCCTTATTTGGTCACGTTTGAAGAAGCTTGCTTCCCAGGTAGTATGATCTGTAGCAGAGGCTGCAACTACAGTTTTATGTACTCCTGATGATGGGCGCGATGGACGCCCGAAACATGTAGAGTAATTTAGCAGTAAATATCTGCATACTGTTGCATCTTGTTGGATTTATTCGACCTAGAATTGCTCATTATTTTGTATTGAAGTTACGGAAGAAACTGAACTCTCCGTGTACTGGACGTAAGATGATACTCTTTTCCTGGCTAGAACACCTTAAGTACGTGCGTGGAGTCGTCGTTGAATGTTTAGTAACAGCAGCTGGTTAAGAAGTCCTGTCGTATGGGACCCATACACGTATCAGTGGGGACTCGAAAGCCTGAATGCCGTAACATAAGTACAAAGAAGTGGAAATACGTGTTGTCACTTAGGTAACAAATGGCTGACGTTAGTAGATACATTTTTGGCATTGTAATGTAGACAGCGTTACATTGTCTGGCTTGTGTGATGATTGTGACGAAATGTTGGAATTAATTAGAGCAGGGGATGTCGCGTATGGGGGAGGAGAGGGGGCGTATAGGGTCTTGGTGAGGAAACTGGAGGGAAAGAGACCAATGGGGAGACCTAGGCGTAGATGGGTGGATAATAATAGGATGGATCTCCAGGAGGTGGGATGTGGGTATGTGGACTGGATTGGGTTGGCCCAGGATAGAGACAGGTGGCGGACGCTTGTGAGTGCGGTAATGAACCTTCGGGTTCCATGAAATGCGGG
>Ga0123352_10013953_pt1 | contig 12776 bp, 6 predicted proteins | sample TergutLab28metaG_FD_89700 | JGI IMG/M metagenome (GOLD analysis project Ga0123352, IMG submission 89700) | Labiotermes labralis P1 segment gut microbial communities from Petit-Saut dam, French Guiana - Lab288 P1 | ecosystem: Host-associated > Arthropoda: Insects > Digestive system > Gut ... | reverse complement strand
TATATATATATATATATATATATATATATATATAACGACGTAATTTTACCGAGTACAGATAAAGCTCCCTAATGATGGCCATTAAAGACCGAAACATGTAGGTGCGATATTATTGTGTATTTTAATGTAAATTTAAAACTTTTAACAACGTTAATAAATAGTGCATTTGTTGGTGAGTGAACTGCGTAGATTTAAAAATGCACGGTGCAACGACAAAAATCACCACACTTTATTACTTACTAGATTCAAACGAGAGTCGAATTCCACTCACAGTGTACTGAAAGATTTGCAGCGGTTTAATTTCGTAAGAGTCAGTAGTCGTAACTGCGTCCTTGTCTTATCGTTATTTGAGTAGAGGAGGTGAGTGTGCATGGGATGTCAGCCGGTGTCTCTATTAGTCAGTCATTCATGTATCTAGGAAAGGACTGTTTGTAGCCTGTCATGTCTGGGATACACACGTAACGTCAGATACGCCGCAGTACAGGAAAGCACCCTTACTGAGGTGGAATGACTTGTCAAGGAAAGAAATTATACTGTTTGAGCTCGAGAAGAGGAAAAGTTTGAACATTACAGTCAGTTTTTCAGTGTAGAAGTTTCGACCCTGTTATTTCTGTAAAATTGTTCGTAAGTTACGTATTTTTCCTTGCAACCTCCGTAAAACGCAAGATTTCACTATAAAAAACCAAATACAAGGTCGCTCAGAATCTGATGGTAACTCAGCTGGGGAATAGTCCTTGAAATTTGTAGAATCCAAAATTTCATTACTATAGTAATTACGGACCGCTACCGGAGCCTACCCTAAACCCACGTAACTCCATTTTTCCATCACGTTTCCTCCACGCCTGTAGCTACCGAGTGATATCACTCGCTCAGACTTTCGGATAAAGCGCTGGAGATTGTGCACTTTTGTCTATTCCCGTTTTTATTATGCGTTCCGCGTGTGCTTGAACCTTGCATTGGATACTAAAACCTTCTACCATGCAGTTTCCTTCATCCTCATAACACGTCCTCATTATGCAGTCCAAACATCTACTGTTGCAACTTTTTTTTAATGATTGTGTTGGAAATGCGACTGTGAAAGAAGAATGTTTTGAATAGACTGATATCTCCGGACTGAAGAAATATTATTTCCGTAATACGTCCTTCGTGCACGATAAAAATTATTTAATGCGAAGGAATAAATCATGCAATGTCATTAAAAATTTTGAATTTATTGAAGAAACGGTGGAACGATATTAGTAATAACGTAGACATTTCCAGGCTTTATTAAGTTATATTATTATTATTATTATGTTTTCAAAAGGAAAATATTTATTGCCGATACACGTGGGGTTTAGTCGTGTTCTGTGTTAAGAAATTATGTTATTTTTAAGTTCATACTTTGACTTATAATATGCAAACTGAAAATAAGTATGTTCGTTTAGCAGTTATTTGAATATTACACAAGCTGCTGCTTGTATTGACACTTGCAAGATCCTGTCAGCAAAAGCGCATTTATCAATTTCTCCATGAATTTTTTTTGAACTGCTGATGATTTTGAGATGTCATGTCTGAACCATCAGTAGATAGAAATCAGAGTTTTTCCATATAGTTGATACCACAGCTAGCATAAATATCATAGATATGGAAGAAAATGTTATTAGAAATTTTGGGGTCTTGAAGGAAATGTGTAACGTAATAATATTTGAATCATACGATGTCTTTGTCGTGAAACAAAACTGAGACCAAGAGAAAAAGGTTCCTTACTAATGGAAAGATAAATACGTGAGTCTATTGTTACTCTAAACAGTGATATGCTGATTAAAGCTTGACACGTAAAGCATAAAATGTATGAAAGAAAGTAATGATGTCAACACGCTGTAATTCATCCAGTGATACTATATGAGTTAATGTGTAGGAATTTATGGTTATAAGAATTCTAAAAGGAAGAAAATATGGAACATGATTTGAGAGATACGGGTGGAGAAAATAAGGAAGCTTGTGTGTTGCTGGACAAGTGGTGCGAGATAAGGGAAGTTTGGATGGGTTTCAGTGATTGTGTTAGTGACGTGTAACTGAGTGTTACGACCATCTGCTGTATCTATTCTCACAGCTTCAGCTGGAAGAATCAGATATATGGAGACTATATGTAGCCTATTCGGTTCACAGGTCAAAAGACATTCTCCTTCCGGCTGACAGTATGTAGTCAGCAAAACATGATGTTTTACAGCGTACTAATAAAGTGAGGGCTTCTCTCAAGTATTTTCTTAAAACAATATTTACTAAAGTAATAAAACTATTTGTTATGACACTCATATAAATGTATGTTACTCTTAACCAGTGTTCTATTTTTTTCTTGTCTCGGCGTCTCATAATAATGCTTTATGAAATGAACTCTTGCCAAGCAACGAAACAGTGTTGGGCATAGGTCCCTTCTCACAAATTCCCCTTACGATCGCCTAGCAAGCAGATCAGATATTGGAAAATTGAACACAACTTTATGTATATTGACTAGATTTGTGCATAATTAACAAAAACTATGGCCTGATTTATTTCTATTTCTCACTAGGTCTATTTTAGTGCAATATGAATTGCGAAGCTAGCGTTAAATACATATGTTCTCATCGTAAGATCAGGGATTTCTAACGCACATTTTTATGAAAGTCACATTTCTCGAAAGAAAAACTTTGCCAACTCTTGTCCCGTTCTTCTTATCTCATAACGTCAGAGAGATTTATTATATTAGCCTGGGCCCTTAAACGTAATTATTCAACCAACTGACGAGTTCTTACTGAATTTTCCGTGAATATCATTTGGGGCATAAGCCAAAGAATTTTTTTGTATCTATTTATCATCAAAACACAAGAATGTTTAACGCCTGAGGTGGAAATAATGCTAGCACCACTTAATGTGTAGATAACGGTGTGAAAATTATACACATGTTTGGGTAGTTCAGGTTCAGCTTCACACATTCTTAAGTGCGGTATTGGGTGGAGTCGAGTGGAAGGCCTAAATCCCCAGTCTCATATTATATGGGAACTATTTTTGACGCCCGATAAGCAAATTCTGGTAACCGTAATGATGTTGTGTCCCTTATCTAAGCAGGACTGATTGGCAAAATGCCAGTCAAAGTAAAGGTAAAGGGTAATTCACCAATAAAGGGAAGGAACCTGTGACGTCAACTTAGATCAAAGTATTCTATTATTCTACACACACAATTTAATACATTAGTATTGATGTCCAAGTCGAAAGTCAGAACATGTTACCTGGTAACAAGTCATTCTATGCATCTTGCCACTGCAGAATATTTTTCAGTTTATTACCGATAATTAATGACGGAGTGTGTTGTACACAGTACGTCATAAAATGCAGTCACGTGGCTATGCGAGCACTAATTGTATATTCTTCTTCGTGTGAATTATTTATTCTTCAAATTAAGGTACGATTTTTATATATAGTGGAAACTATTAGTTTTAAATGCGGAGAGGAGGAATTCCAAAGAAGGAATACATTTATTTATAGAAGTTAAAACGTCACGTATGCTCTCCAAAAATAAGTGAAAGCTCACAAATATAAACAAAATATTGTAACGGTTTTTTAACCTTAAATTTCCTTGAACAACTCTATATATTCTACATACTTAACAACACAAGGTCCAAAATACAGCCTAATACAATGTTTGAAACAAGAAAATAAACCTTTCTTAAAGAGGGATATTACGAACAGAATGCTGCTGGTTGTCATTAGTGTGGGATTCCACAAAAGCTGAACACATCAATTCAGAGCAAAAATTCCAGTGAACAAGTGATTTATTTTTATATATCTATGCCTAATTGTCTTTGAATTGTCTTGAGGAAAATTATAAGTTTAGTTCAATAGAACAGAATAGAATAGAATACATATGGGTTTGAGCCTCTAAGGACCCGATGTGCGTAGGCCTTATACAAGCAGGCCAATTGTGCCCATTTATTCTCGGACATTTCTGACTTTAGCCTTAATAAAGGCCAGGATTGTTCTTGGATAAGTTTTCATAATAACCTCTGGTTTCAGCCTGAGCCCAGGTAGAAATATTGTCAAAAATAGGGCCACACACCTCTGAGTTTTACATGACTGAAAAATATATCAAGGGCAGATTCTGGTCCAATGAACATAATGGCCGAGCCCTCCCTTGCTAAGTGCCTTAGCTTCCCCTTATGGAGCCTTATAAAAGAAATGCTCTCTTTCTAGTGCCTTCCATTACAGGTCTCTCAGAGTCCTCAGTAAAGGAACCCTCCCACCAGGTTCCTCTCACGGAGCCTCTGTAAGGAGCGAGAGAGACTCCATTTCCCAAGCCTTTATTGACATGTCTTACGTAGTTTCTAGAGTTCCTAGCAAAGGAGCCCTCCCTCCATTTTCCCTCACAGAGCTCCCATAGAGAGAAACGTTCCTTTTACAGAGCGCTCATGTGCTGTCTCTCAAAGTCCCCCGGCAAGGAACTCCCCATCCAGCTTCCCAACGGGGCCCATATGGAGAGAGATGTCCGGTTCCTGAGCCTTCCTTTTCATATCCTTCAGGGTTCCCAGTAAAGGAGCCCTCCTTCCAGGTTCCCCTCGCAGAGTTCCCATACAGAGACGTTCCCTTTCCAGGACCATCGTTCATCTGTCTCTCGAATTCCCTGTTAAAACAAGCTCCCCTCTGTGTTCCCCGATGGGACCACTATGAAGACAGCTGCCCGTTACTAGAACCTATTTTAACTTATCTCTCGGAGTCCCCAATAAATAAGGTCTCCGGATAAAGCAAAATCTCACCTTCTTCTTACAGTCCCCGGTAAAGCAGCTCTTTCTCCCTGGTCCCAGAATGGGGCCCCTATGGAGAGAGATGCTCAATTTCCACAGCCAATGGTTTATTCTTTCAGTCATATCTCCCTGAGTCCTCAGTAAAGGAGCTTTCAACGAAACAGGGGGAAAAAACATACGGTCACGGTCCCCAGAGCCCCACGGGGGCGGAAGAACTACATAAAATTGGGTGCGACCTGTTTCCACAAGGGGGCCATTTACGATACTGCTATTACTACCTCAGTGCCATACAGCCTTCAGCACGATACCTTCCACCTTGGCTGGGGTAGACCAGATCCTCATTAGCTAGCCTGTGTCGCAGTAACCCTCTACAGGGTGTCACTAACATACCTGCTACCGCCACACGTGACCAAGGATACGGATCTCTACGCAACCCTGGGGCTCGGACGAGGGGTTGGATTTGTGGGAGGCAGGTGTATGCAATAAGTAACACGCATTAGCAGGATATCAATACAAATAATATAAACGTCAGTATTAGTAAAGTTATATCCGTTATGTTAGAGGAAAGAAGTATGTATGTTGTCTGAAATATGTATGATTCCACTTTATAAAAATCAGCTTAAGGTAGTAGTGACGTAACACGCAGGTAATTCACAGGAGGTCACAGGTAACTTTAAAATAAGAACGGACGCTTCGAACTGATTCAGAAAGTCCCTATAAAACTGGAATCTTGGCTGAAGGAGTTCTGTCAGCACAGCAAATTTTCTTCCTTTTTGCAAGGGGTAGAGGAGCCTGTAGCAGCACAACAGTGGGAACCAGACTTCATGTACATGCAATCTGGCACAAAAGGACAGAAGCAGGGAGGGAGAAAGATGTGTAGCGGCATACATGAGGACGTTGTATTACCGCAAAGTCGAGAGAGAGAGAGAGAGAGACGCAAACTTATTAATAGTTTAGGCAATAACAAAACCACCAAACTACTGCAGCCGGCAGTTTTACCGGCTGTTACAGTCTCAAAGGTCGTTAATTTCTTTGTTAATAAATAGTGTAAAATAGTAATAATAACGATTGTTTCAGATTAAGAGTACTCCGTAATACACGTTACGGATACACATGTGTGTCTGCGGTGCCGTATGTAGCAGGCAGATTAATCTGTTTGTATACAAACAGAGAGATGGAACGGAGTTCCATAGACTTTTGGTATAAGTGAAGATGCGGATATTTAATACAAGATATAGACATAGGAAAACAGTGTGACGCGGTATTGCAGACTGGTAATTCTTGTATGATCAGAGAGAAGAGAAATATAATTTCGGGAAGCAGTGTTTCGTAGATACTTCAGAATTGACAAAGTTCTTTGTTCGTGCATTATTTAAGAAGCTAATTGCTCAAAAACACTTAATATGATAAGTATTTCCTATTGTCATTATACTGACGTTTAATACGAATTTTAGCCATTAATATGTATGGACCAGAACAAAATAATAATATCGTGTAATTTGGAGATGAAGATTTTTGTAGTTACAGCATTTGGATATTTGATTTCTGTGGACGGTACTAATATTTAGGATTTGTATACTAGGATTTTCTCATCGTCTTCTTCATAATCCGACAAGAGTTAGGCCTATAGACTTGTTTCGGCCTCACCTAATAGTCTGCTCAAAGGTCTTCCAAGTCGTCTGCGTCCATTTGGTCTACAATTCAGCATTACTTTTGGCACCCTGTTGCTGTTCATTCTTGAAACATTTCCTCTGTATATATCTATTTATAAATATATGAAATTGTGCGAGATACATCAGATGAATAATGAGGTTTGGCAGAAGGCATGGGATCACAGATCAGTTGCTTCGCCTTTACATGTTTCAGAGCAGAGTAGTGGGACATTAGTTGCGGATTGACGGAGGCAGTATTTCGCCAGGCGCCATGACGGTTTTCTGGATGGTTGAGTTCTGTCAGTTTTGTGGAGTAAGTTACAAAATCTACAGAGAGGAGACTGTCTGGAAACTTAAGGTGAAATTGGCAGTAATATGTTAAAATTGATCCTAATTGCGTATTTTGAGTGTTGAGTTTACGTTTCTCGGTGCAGAGTCCAGCAGCTAGTCTTCGTGTAAAAATCATGTGGTTTAGTAAATATTTTTTAATTCTTTACTGCCTAAGAGGCTGTCATATTCTGGTGAAAGACACTGCTTCATGGTGATACTTAAGTACTCGCAAAGTAACCAGCAGCTTGTCGTAGTATTATGGTAGATTTCAATACATACACTCTCGTGTACTCTACATGTTATTGTTCCCCCAGGCACAATTGCTTATTTTTATAAACCTTGGATATTACATGTTCGGATTTTCAGTATTGTTTGCTTTCACACTGTATTTAAGTGTAATGAGTTTGTGTTTTGTTTCAGGTTATTGTATGTGTGTTACTGTCATTTGTTATTCGCTGGCGTTCTATGTTTGTGGGATGGATTTATGTTTACTTATGGGTTTAGATTTATTTTTTTGACTGATAGTGTCAGGTCTGGGGTTGAATATGAAACACAATTTGAATTTGATTAATTTAAATTTAAATATTGCTTGGAGCTATAATCGGATTGAACAGCAGCATGTAAAGCCTGGAGGGGAACACCAGGATTTCATTGCGATGTGCGATGTTGTCATGACCGATAATTGCAGATTGTGAAAAATGGTAACTTCCAGTTACCGAACTTTATTCATTGTTTCCAAAACGGCTCTTAATAAAGGAAATGTTATTGGAATTTAAAAATAAGAGACCAACTTGATGTCACTAATTATTGAGTTTTATTTCACTTCTTCTATGCTCAACATGTTTCGGGCATTAATACATCCATCATCAGGAGCCTGTGGCTTTTCTATTGTGTCACCACACTGGTCGTGTGTTCTTGTTTCGATGTGTGTTGGAGTTTCGGTGTGGCTGGGTTGGGGTGGTAACCGTGGTATCCGTGTAACAGGCTGAAGCCTACGACACGGATACCACCCCAAACCAGCCACACCGAAACTCCAACACACATCGAAACAAGAACACACGACCAATGTTGTGGTACATTAGAAAAGTCGCGGGCTCCTGATGATGGATGTATTAATGTCCGAAACATGTTGAGCATAGAAAAAGTGAAATAAAACTTAATAACTAGTGACATCAAGTTGGTCTCTTTTTCTTCAACTATCACAATGATGCACGGTCCAATTTACATAAGTCTGATTCATAGTTGTGAACAAACTAAATTAGCTTTAAAAGACAAAAAATAGTTTCCAAATTCAGTCAAACACAGCAATATATTATATTATTTTATCTTATCTTGACGACGACATGTTTCGGTCATCTGGCCATCATCAGTGTGTCTTTACAAAACTTAGAATAAGGTATGTGCAGTCAAATAATGATTGTCAAGTGGCTGAAACAATTCGTCATCAAGATAAAATAAAATAATATATTATTGTGCTTGACTGAAACCAGAAACTAATTTGTTGTCTTTTAATTAAATAAACGCAACTGAATGTCCTCTACAAAAAGTAAATTAACTTTACTGTAAAGTTGCATAGCTGCTGTTCACAATTCGGGTGCCTGTGGAATGCACCCACATTCCACAGGCACCCGAACTGTGAACAGCGTTTAAAATAACATCTGAATATTTGAAGTGTTTTACTTCGAACTACAGCGATGCGCAATACCACAACAGAGGAAGTGTGTAGTGCACTCGGAGTACTTGCAATCATGTGTTTGAAGTGATAAATGCTGATGTAATTTTAACGACCTCTCACCGAAGTGACCCTTATGGAACTTTAGAACACCGTATATTACAAGTGAAAACTGCGTGTCTACAACAAGTTTTCTGGGACAGAGGTTTGAAAACCAGTTGATGCTTGGGAAAGTTAACGGTTGAAATGGTAATCCCTGAACATGGCGACAACGAGCGACGAAACGCTTCGGCGTATTAATCATTCCACGTACATTGGCGTAAGAAAAATAGTGCATTATGTGTTGGTTTAATGAGGTCGAAATAAAATTATGAGCATCGTGCACGTTATGTACAATAGTAAGGATTAAAATTGTTCATTTTATATATTTCTTATTGCAGTTTTAAGGGTTTGGACAGGGTCCTGTCATGCAGTAGACACTTGCGCCTATTCTCTCCGCGAAAACAGAGGCAACATATTTTCCCGCAGCTCTGTACCACCCTATGACACACAGACGACAGCAGCATGTCAGTGACATCTGTTGTCTGTCATCCTTGGCACTTCCCACCACCAGATTTAGATTGAAACGCACCGTTACATTTCGGGACAAAGTTATTCTTTAAAATGCCAAAGGCATTTATTCTGATAATGTTTATCAGTGACATTTATCAGTCTTAGTTTTTATAACCAAACCCGCATTTTTTACGCCCGTAACCGGTAATCCATGGTTTTTGCCGTTTGCTTCTCCTGATTTATTCTGTAGCCAAAGTCCATCATTCAGATTCCTAGCTCTGTTTGGGGGACCTAGACGTAAAGGGAAGGATAATATTAAACTGGTTCTTAACTGTTACAACACGTTTGTTACTATATGCAACACATAATTTAATATTCAGAAACACAGAGTTTTGTGCGATACGATTTTCAGAATAATGATATAAATTTGATTCTGTTAAGCTGAGTATGTACGATATTTTTTAATCAAACTGTAGATGAAATCACACTGTCAGATGCTGCGGTGCTGGTACACTACTTGTGGGAGAAACACCGTGTTATTAGCTTTTGTATTTTGGGAGGTTTAAATTCTAAATATCGTGGTAGGAACAATTTGAGTAGCCTGGAGACTGGCGGTCTAGGGGACCTCAGGGAAATCTCTGTCGAGCATGTCGCATTAACCAGCCTGTCTCATTACCTCCTGGCACAGTAAGATGTCTCCTGGCTCATCTCCCGAACGTCTTCCTTCAGTCCCTGTGCCATGCAACAACGGCATAAAGTTTCCATTGAACATGGTCCTGTCAAGCTCACAGCGTCGGCTGAAGCTCGAACTCACAGCTGAGAGCCATGGAGCAGACTGAGCTTGCGATGCCGGTAGCAGCTTAGCTCTAGAAACTCTCCGTCTCTTGAGGTACCAACAATTTGATTTCCAAATTTTTGGGGGTACAGGAGAGAGGAAGTGAGGGGAGGGTGGGGGAATGAGAAGTTTCGTAACTTCCTGCCTAATTAAATGAGTACTAACAAATTAAATAAAGAACATTAGTTTGAGGGTTGTTTGACCGTACATCTTCCTCATGAAATAATGTGAAATGCCAACTTGATGCAACAAGGCAATTTTATTGATGTACTTTTGGCTGTACATGTTTCGGGCGCATACGCCCATCATCAGGAGCATTAGATGTTGAGTTGCAGCCTACGGTTTTCTGCACCGAGTTTTTGGATGGGTGGTGGTCTTGAGAGCTGCTGCTTAGGCCGTGTGTGTGGTATGGATGGTGCCGTGCGTCGCACGGCACCTTCCAAACCGGACACACGACCTAAGCAGCGGCGCTCAGGACCGCCACCCATCTACAAATTGGGTGCAGAAAACCGTACGCTGCAGCTTAACATCTAGTGCTCCTGATGATGGACGTGTGCGCCCGAAACATGTCGAGCTAAAGAAACTTCAATAAATTACATTGTTGCACCAAGTTGGCATTTCACATTAGTTGAAAAAAGACATTAGATTAGTGAGATAGGTGGCGTATTCAGGAGAAACAAGAAATTAATATAATATTTTAATTGGATAAAGTGAAGATAAGCCTTAAGAAACTGTGGGTTAAAAACGTAAAAGGCATTGAAGCGGACCAGAATTAAATGGAGTGACGTGTGCCTTTGGGAACTGTGGCGAGTCTTCAGGTTCCTTGAAAGGCGGACCAATTTTTATCATCTGAGCGACTGTCAACTCTTCAAGAATGTCTAAGCTCCTTTGAGATGGTTAGGGTCCAGTTCAGAGATGTGTTAAGAGAGTTAGCTCTCTGCATGTGATGAATGTGTATGCGTAAATTATAAATTTGGTTTGGTGCCTTCTTTCACAGAACTAAGTATTCCCATCTTTTCTGCGCTGCAAGCACTTCCTATTTCTTCGCGTGAGAAAATTCAGAAAACAAATTTGTATGCAAGGTTGTGGGTGTTTCTAAATATTCGGATGCCTTGTCGCGTGTGGACGATCTTCAGTGCGGTAGGGTGCTGATGTGACAAGACCTGCCTTTCTGTATATTCGGGTGTCGATTGTATTTGTGTGTTATTTTCACGAAGGTTATAGTTTGCGAGGTAAGGAAGTTGGTTGAGTCATTGCGCTACAAGCCGGAAGGTCACCAGTTCTATTCCCGATTTTGAATGGAAGCATCACGATGTGTTTGTAACGTAATATAATATGAAATTTCGGTGCATGATAGTAATATGTGTTCAATGTGTTGTTAGGATTTGTGCAGGCCGGCCAAAAATATTCGCGGTCTTCATTTACATTACGAAAACGAACCAGTTGGTGTGATCTATGAAATAATCAGGAAAAGAATACAGTTCCTTCTTTTGGTGTAACATTTCTCCGTTTAGTGAAAAACCTAATTTTTCCTAGTATATTTTAAACACCTGTATTGGAGACGAGAATGTTTTTGAAGGCCCTGCAAAATTTCATTGATAAGTCTACAGCCTCCAAAGATCTTCTATTTAATAGTTTCGTTTTTATAAATAATATGTAAAAAAAAACCTTAATTTGTCACGTTCCATTCCTTGAAGGTCAAAGTGGGAACAGAAGCGTAGCTCACAGACATTAAATGTAGGGTCTAGATATAGGTGCGTTACAAACTTCAGGTTCCGGCTGCATTTCGCCTGGGAAAGAACCGCGAATACCCATGGCGTAGATGGACATGTGGGGCGTGAAGTGGGGCCGCTCTGGATTTTGTGGAGGAGAGATAAATCTCATTCCCGTACCAAGAATCAACCAGCCTAATAAAATATTCTGTATAATGACCATACCATCATGAATCGTGTGGTTTGTGTGTCTTCATGTAAACGAAATTGGAATAGAGCCGCCTCGTAATTGTATTTTCTAAATTCCTGCTATGAAGCCCTGTCAACCTTATTACTAGCTGTTGATGAACTTTGCTAACATTTTGGGTTTTACATGTTTGTCGCCAAGTATACAACTTTTGAAACGTAAACTTATTTCGAATGTGATAAATTGCACTATTTATAGAGTCCTTGGAAAAAAAAAAAATTGGCAATGCGTTAATGAAGCAATTTCCTATTTCTTGCAGCGTACCTTTTTTTCCACAATAAACTAATAATGAAATCTGTCCTAAGCAGGCTTAATCCAGTCCACATAATAACAGTTAATTTATTTGAAACGTGTTTTAATGTTATTCCAAGTGGTACTGAAGCTTAAGTTTTTCCCGCCAGAAATCTTATATACATTAAGTGTAACACAGTTTGGTCCATTCGAAAGCAGCATTTTTAAGTACAACAAACAATAAAGCAGTTGAATGTTGTGTGAAAGACTTTTCAAACGATTTATCAAATAACATGTTTGACTGTAGACAAATTCTAAATTATTTGTCGATTTCTTTTGTTGCCACTTACGCCTGTTTTACAATATCCTTAAGAATTTTGTTTCTGCTCAAGGCGTTTAACGGTCCGCAAGTGCTGCGTGTACTCAATTGTGAGAATTGCCTCAACAGGCGAAAGGTGATTCTTTTCCCTCCTCTCGGAACCTAACAGTACTGCAGGTGTTTACGAACACTAACGTGTAACCCTGATGTTTATTGGGCCGTGCATCATTGTCATAACTGATGAATAAAAAACCAACTGGATGCGACTCATTATTTTATTGTACTTCTTATAGGTTCAACATGATTCGGGCACTGCTATGCCCATCGTCAGAAGCTCGCCCGGACACTACTCCAGCCTAACCGCACCTCACCTCCAACCTACAGCAAACCAAGAACGAAACGACCAATGTGGTAATCAACATCATAGTCGCGAGCTCCTGATGATGGGCATAGTAATGCCCGAAACATGTTG
>Ga0123352_10013951_pt1 | contig 12777 bp, 7 predicted proteins | sample TergutLab28metaG_FD_89700 | JGI IMG/M metagenome (GOLD analysis project Ga0123352, IMG submission 89700) | Labiotermes labralis P1 segment gut microbial communities from Petit-Saut dam, French Guiana - Lab288 P1 | ecosystem: Host-associated > Arthropoda: Insects > Digestive system > Gut ... | reverse complement strand
GTTTCGGGTGTTGACACCCATCATCAGGAGCTGGTACAACTGTAATTACAGCTTCTGCTATTGATTAACCGGATCTACTACCATCCGCTCTCGTTGTTGAGTTGGAAATAAACCGTTGGAACTCAACAACGAGAGCGGATGGTAGTAGATCCGGTTAATCAATAGCAGAAGCTGTAATTACAGTTGTACCAGCTCCTGATGATGGGTGTCAACACCCGAAACATGTAGAGCTGCCTACATAAATGTAATAAACTGAATAAGTCGTTTCTTGTTGGACAGTTATTAAATTCGGTTCACGATGCACGGACCCATGTATATAAAATTACAACCCACTTTCACTCGTGGCAGGGTCGGTGGAAGAACCGAATCACAGTGTGCGCTGCACGCATTGCATCTTGGTCTTCGAACGTTCAGTCCCGCTAGCCTCTGATCAAACCCGTGTCCTTCTTCTGTGTGAAATACAGCAGGTGATTAATTTGGCTGTCAGAGTAACGTAACTGGCAGGTGGCGTATCAGAGCAAGGTGTGGCAAGGTGATCTGTTCAAGGTCATGTCTTGATGGTGTTGTGGCACTTGTACAAACACTTCCTTTGACTTACCGTTTCCAGCTACAAGACTTGCGTGCGCACCGAGTATAGCTGCACGGTTCAGACGGATTAGGCGTTGTATATTTTACAAGTACGAGCACAAACGAAGCATAGGTAGACCAAGGAAACGAGGAACAGAAAAACGTGAAGAATACGAGCTTAATTCGTAATGAATTGAGATGTAAAAGAAAAGTTTTCTGTATTCCCAGCACCAGGCCTTAAAGACATAACGAGATGTGCACGTTGAATTCCATGCAGTCTGTATTTCGGAACTAAATAATGCCGGCTTGTGAGAGTCCAGCTGAGGCCACTTTACGTCCCAGAATATACGCTCTCGTAATTTGTGAATGAGGGAATGGGTGCGGCCCACCCAGATCTGGTTTTCAGACGCGTGAGGCTTCGTCATGTCTGTCTGTGTGTCTGTCCTTCTGTCCGACTCTCACTAGACGGATTTCTACTGCCAGGGTTTTCCCGCCAATGCTCCACACTCATTCACGTATCACCTATATTATATAACACTACGTCCTATCAGCGCTGTTGTGTTAGACAATTAAAAAAAGACAAACATAACACTTTATAAATTTTGGCGGTCAAGCTATTAACTTTCGGTTCTGAAGCGTGGGCATTGACAAAAAAAACAACAAAATATAGAAAAAAATTAAAATTTAAAAACGGTTTCCTTTTCGATGCGCCGAAGTCCTAAGCAGTAGGTTCCTTCAAAACGTTAGTAACTCTACCAGAATACAAGGGTTCACATCCCAGAACATAATTTTCACTTTCACGGCGTGATAACCGCATGACGAGAGAATTAAATTTACCTCTTTATTTTAGCCTAGGCCTTCAAAATTAAATCGAATTTAATTTATAGATTTTTACATAAGAAACGCGCATTTTGGAGAAATGACCCCACCAATTTGCACTGATAAAGTGCAGTGGCCGCTAACAGACGAGTGTACTGTGTCAGTGTTTGTGGTTGCTGCAACAGCGATCGTGTTTTCGACCCATAACAAATGGCGATGACACACGCGGAGTGTCTGATTCCCACAGTAAAGCACACCTTCTTCTTTTTCTCGTCTTTCTTCTTCTTCCAATACTTATTCCACATTCTTATATTCCTTCTTATTCCACTTCGTATTACTATTATTATTATTATTGTCATTATTCTCATTACTCTGCTCCATTCAATTCACTTTCCTTGACTTCTCACTCCTTTTATCAAAAATCACCGTCTGGTGTGTAGCAGCCCTACATGGATTTCGAGAGGTTCCGGGCTCAATTTTCAGTACGTTAACCCCCATATCCCAAGGTTGTTTATCGTTTTCCTCAGCCATTCTAGGCTAATGTTGGTATATTTAATGAAAATGAGGTCAAGAGTATTTCCACAGAGTTTCCGATCCACCAACCCCCTTCTTCCACAGACGCTGCGGGTTGCAGCCTGAGATTCTGACAATCTCGTTACATAAACCAGGCACCAAGAGCGTTCTTTACTTGCGTAGTTTTATCCACTAAATTCGGTTTTCTATGCGACGCATTTTAGACCTCTGCCTAACGATAAATACCGCTGTGAATGATTAATTTAGTGTCGGGAAAAATTGTGGTTTATAGAGATGTTATGTTACACACATGACTATGGTGACAGCTCGGAAAACCGGAAGTGCAAGTGTTTGGGGCCACACTTTGTCACAGTTAGGATAATTGGCAGCAAATAGAGGTTGCTGGAAGAGGAAAGGTCAGTATTTTGTGAAGTCGTAGTATCGGTCATTGTGGGAAACAAAGAAGTTCTTATGAACAAGTATCTAAATCTGAATGGTTACCGAGGTAGAGCTGTTTGAATCTACAGAGCAAACTCCGTTAGATTTTGTTTGTGGGTTTATATGAAGAGCGAATATTACAAAACGAAGGTGGATACACGATAACAAATGCTCGTTCGCATTTTGGATGCGGCTGTCCGCATAAAGGAAAGCGAAGATCAACTCAGACGAACAACGCGCAATCTTCGCACACTAATACAAAGTGTTCTGAGATTGATTTTGGGATTGTTAACTGTATCAGATTTGTAATTTGTATGTAATAAACCTCTAAATTAAATATATAATCGAAATTAAAATCAAATTAACAATAAGTATCCCAATTTTTTATTACCACGCATAACATTTTTGTATTTGTAGATTCAAACAGCTCTATCTCGGTAAACATTCGGAATTAGACACATGTCCATACGAACTATTTTCTCACAAAGACCCATAATATCACCTCACAAAATTTGAAACTTTCTTCCTAAATCACCCTGTATAGTGCACCGTGCGGGACAGAAGACACGCATTACAAGAGATTCAGTGGAAGGAACCACTTTGGAGACTAAGTGTACATGGTTGAACAACAAGTCCATTAACGGTTTGAAGACTGAAATGTATTTACATAACGTTTAAAAACTCACATTCTGTTTTACAGAAACCTTGTTGCTTCTGTACTGAACTGACCACTTTTTTAAAACGGTTTGGAGAAACAATCTCTGCTTATTCTGGGAAACGTAAAAAACAAATAAATATATTCTGTGAGCAAAATAACGTGTCGATGAGTATGAAAGCACGTGGTACACATAGTTAGCATTTTGCTATCAACGGTTAAAGTGAAACTGAAGAGAAATAGGATGTAAAAGTGTGGAGTGGATTAAATGGCGTAGGATAAGGCCAAAAGGGAAGACCATGTCCCATTAAATGTAACTCTTTATGGACGATAGAGAAAATCCCGACTCAGGTGCACAGGTGAGCTTTTAAAATGGAAGTAACTCCGACCGCCTGAAGCTAGATTGGGGTTTAAAGACCGGAAGGTGAGGGTTAATGAACGGGATTTTGTGAGCTCAGTAAGGAATTTTCGGGTTTCATGAAGGCAGTAAATTTGTTGACCAGCTTGACCGGTGCTCTGTGTCGGTACAGGCCTGACTTTTTTTGCTTGCACGAGAAAAGAAACGCGCCACTGTCAGACGCGGCTCCTTGCTAATTACCACAGTACACACAGCACAACAAGCCACATTTATGAGTTAAGCAAAGGTCGATGGACTGCACTCGCATATTGACGGGGCAAAGACAAGAATCAGCAACACAAACAAGAGAGAGTTGGTTCAAAGTGTTTGATATTCATAATATTATATTTCATGATAATTTGTCTTATTTGAGGCTAATGTTTCTGTGGATCCTTAAGATAATTATTGTCTTGGTAACTTTTGTTTAAAATTTGTTTTGCTTTTTTTGGGTTGCATTCGTGTATGGGATATTTTTGTGTTGCTTCTGACGTATAGTGACGGGTGTATTGATTTTATGGTGGTTAATTTGTTCTGAGGTTAGTGTTACTTTACTTGAAGAAGCGAACGGTCAGTTTTCAAAAGGTCGGGTGGTTTTCTAACAATGGAAAAAGTACAAAATTCGTATAGCTCAATTTAAAAATTCAGTCCCTATCCCAGAAAAAAACCCTCCGCTTCGTCGTGGTTTTCCTCAGTTTTAAGGCAGACACCAGGCTACAACCGAAAGACAGTACACAGCGTACATCTCTTGCACCAACAAAACTGGAGGTCTTAGAACAACGTGACTTCATGCAACGTTGCGCAGGACGTCACGGTCAGCGACTGAGCCACTACAGGTTCAAACCCCAGACATTCATCCAACCAAATACCCTTCTCCCACGCCCCCTCCCCCGAAACGATATATTGCCGTTTATGGCAGAAATACTTTATACAGCCGCATCAAGGGTCTCAGCCAAGACGGGAAATCCATTAGCGCAAGCGCGATCCACGTTACAGAATAGGAGGTGGTTGGAACTGGCTCAGGATCGCGTTCAATTGTAGGCAGCAGCATTAGTCGCATTCGTGCCGTGCTGGCAGCGTTTGTTTGTTATTTGGTTGGACAAGCGCCACTTAGTTCGTTAATCTAGCATATTCAGTTAATCACACTCAGGTGCTTTCTGTCTTCTGCTTCTCGGACACTTAAACAGTCGATTTATCATTATAAAACCAACATTTTTGGAAAATTTGCCTACACAATTCAAATTTCATTCAAATCTGAGAAGAATAATGGGCACTTTACATGAAAACCTGCGTACACGTATATTTATAACCTCGCCTAACCATTGTTGCATTCCCAATGCAACAATGGTTACGCGAAGGCGCCACAATGTTACATTATACAGGGCTGCTGATAAGTCCTTAGCCCGACCAGGAAGGAAACAAGCTAATGTTTCTCTCAGAATGGCGTGAATTTCCATCGGCGCCTTGCCTTGCAGAAAAAAAAACTTGATGACAGCTCGCGTCTCGATGTTGCTGAAATCGCGCGCGTCCCTGACATGCTTCCGAACTTGTTTCCTTCCTGGTCGAGCCAAAGACTTATCAGCACCCCGGTACTTACATTGCTTGAATGGTGTGTGTTATTTAACGACACTGTCAATTGCTGAGATCACATAGCATCGCTGATACTGCATACAGCAAAGTATTTCTTTAGAAGTTGACAGGTTCCCAGCTAGTCAAGAGATTTCGCGAAATTTATGGAACCCGAAGAAGTTCATTACTGCGCTTACAAGAGCCCGCCACCTGTCCCTACTCTGAGCCAGATCACTCCAGACCATGCTCCCATCCCACTTCCTGAAGAACCATTTTAATATTATCCTCCCAACTACATCTGAGTCTTCCAAGTTGTTCCTTTCCTCCAGGTTTCTTCACCAAAATCCTGTATGTGCCTCTCCTCTCCCCCATAGATGCTCCATAGCAAACTAGAAGACAAAACATTCTGCACCGAATTATAGCAAGCATTCCCTGACTTCAATCTGCTATTAGTTGCTTCCTGTATTTACTTCTGATTCGTTAGAGCTGTTCCCAAATATCTGAACTGTTCCACCCTTTCCAGTGATTTATTGTCAATATTTCTTTTGTGACTTCGTCCTGCATTCTTATCTCAAGACATTATCATGTACACAGTCTTATCAGCATTTTTTTTAGAGGACTCTCCTTACTAGCAACTAATAAAGCTTATGCGTTTTTCTTTGTAGTATGTAAGCTTCCTCCCAATATATTAACACCATCAGCATAAACTAGAAGCTGATGTGTATCATTTAATTTCAAGCCATCCTGGTTTACCTGAACCCTCCTAATGGCATATTCTAAACGCAAAGTTGAAAAGCAATAGCGATAAAACATCTCCCTGTTTCAACATAGCATCGGTGATTGATGAATTAATTATCATGGATCACCGGTTGAATGACACTGACAGGGAAAACCGAAGTACTTGGTAAAATGCCTGTACCAGTGCCACTTTTTTCAATAAAAATCCCACATGAACTGAGCGGGATGGAAGCCGGCCCTCCATGGTGACAGGCTGGCGTCTGACCGCCTGAGTTATGGCGTAGGACTATCTTCTCCGTAACCGACTAACAAACCTATAATCGGAAGTAGCATAAACATCGCTTCGATTTAGTGCTGTTGCTAGGATTTCTAGGTAAACGAACGCGCTAAAATAGTTACGCTTTGTGTATATTTGCTTTTTAAAAGTAAATTATCAAGCTTTTATCTCCTACGTTAATTGTTATTTTTTTAAAACATTTTATTAACTCTACAGCTGTTACTGTCAAGAAAAGGGAACGAAAACCCGGGCGAAGAACGGGTATGTCTAATTGTTTGTGTTTATTTTCGGATTAAATAAAAGTGATACCATGACGTCGTTGGTAAACTTGGAGATAAATTTATCAAAAACAGTGGGAAATTCTATTTTCGTAGGTCAGATATTCTGCCATTTTACTTCCCTAAATGAATTGCAAGATGGCGGGCCTTTACCCACGTGATCGAACCCTTGACATGGCGGATCAGCGTGTTGTAAGGAAATAAAAAAATAATCAGTATAAACGGAGTTCATTTTACTCTTAATATAGTCTATTTTCGTAACTAGGCATTCTGGTATTTTGTAAATCTGAACTAGTTGCAAGTAAGTGAATTATTATACGCGCGATAGGAATCTTGATATTGGGGGATCAGCTCTTTTGTAAGGAAACAAATTGACACACGTGTAATTTACATTGTAATGTGTGTCATGCCTCTTGTGTCAATATCGATACGTAAGAATAAAGCAATTTGTAGGCATCACATCATTCAGAAGATCTAGAAAGCAGCATGTTTCGGTTGTGTAACAGATTTGACACAGCTGTTGTATCCTGCGTGGACCCGGTGAGGAACGTATCTTGGATGTTGTTCCCAAAGGGGCGGAGCTCGTTACTGAGGTTAAGACGGGTAGTCTGGCAGGCCGCACACACTCTCAATAATCCCCAGGTAGACTGTACTGGAGTTTTATTGTGCGTAATTAGGGAATAAATGCAGTTACACCTGAACTGTATTGGTGACAAATCTCGCCAGAGGGCTCTTCATTACCGTTAACACCCACTGATCATCCAGCTTCATTCTCTGTTGCTCAGTCACTATTCGAGATACACAACAGAGTGCAACTGGAGCACAAAGCAGCTACTGTTATATGCGGCAATCCACACATTGCTCGCGCGATAAACACTTAGCGCGACCACTTATAAACAAAAAGAAATAGGAGGAAATTATATTCCTCCCATGCCTGGTCTTCTTACTAAAAACTGAAGTGCTAACAAAGAGTATGAGTTACAAAGAGGTGAGAACTAAGCGTGATAAAATTAAGCTTATGACTTACATACAGTACATACAACAATCCTGGAGAGAAAAGAAAGAAAATAACAAAAAAAATTAATGTGTATCAACTACACAACACAGCCGACAAATGTAGCTTTCTAGATCTTAATAAAGTGTTGCTTATAGACCAATTGTTTTACTGTTACCTACAATTTACACTGTATATAAATCGACAAAGAATACTTCAAGTTAATAAAGTACAAAACTATGCGTATAATCGAAAATTTCCAACAAATTGTGCTTTGTGTGTGCAAGGTACTGGGTTCGAATCTTGACACGGACAAATTGCCTATGAGGCGTTCACCGTCCTTGATCAGTACTGCTAAATCCGTCTCACTTTCCCGTTGTTCCTAAGACCGGAATAACCGGTGCTTACCTGTGTAGACTCCATGTCCCTGGTCAGCAGTTCGCAGCTGTACAGTGGAGCAGCTACACACCTACTGTGGTGGTCAGGTCGGTTGACAGGCTGCAGGTTGCAGGCCGGCCGGCCGGCCTTGCCTCCTCCACTCAGCCTTTCCCTGACGCACCGCCCTATGGCATCGAACACCTGGTCATTCAAGAAAGATACATCTTGGCTCGTTTTCTTTCATTTTCTCCCTTTGTTCCTTTGTGCGCCGGGATGAATAGGTACGTACACCGACCATGCAAGGGGCTGGACGATCTGGGGTTCGAATCCTGGTAGAGACAAGACACTTCTCTCCACAAGGTCAAGACCGTGACTGGGACCCACCGAACCTCCCTATCCTTGTATGCCGACGTTCTTTCCCCGTGGTACAGCGGCTGGGCCGTTATTTTGATCACTCGCCTCCATCTAAATTTGGGGTTAAGAATGAGTGGAGCTATACCCTTCGTGCCTTCACAGCGTGGACAGGGAAAATTTTACCTTTTACCTTTACCTTTGTTCCTTTCTTTATCTTTCTTCCCTTATTGACTTCCGTTTCGTGCATTTCTTCTTTCTATACCGTCTTGCAAGAGAAAAATTTAACATTCCGTAGGTTTCCTGTCGGGACTGGGTTCGAAAATGGATCGGGACACTTACCATAGTTACTGGCAACATTCGTGGGTTTACTTAGGACTTCTGTGTGATTACAAGAGTATTTCCTTAAAGTCGCCACACCGTTTCCCTTCCGCGTGCTCCTAAATTTAGCGCTCTTTAACATTCAGTCGCTTGACGCTGTACAGGCTGTGTCTGTCATAGTACTTTTACATAATTATTACTCAACTTCGTCCGCAGTGCATTTTCTGAAGTCTTAACTGACGGTGTAAATATTTATACTTTACTGAATATGCAGAATAAGATGACAAAATTTTTGGGTGGGAAATCGCATACCGCAAAATAAAAAAAAAACCGAAAAGTACCTGATCAGAACACAGTCACTGTCACGCTGTCGATTCCCGATGGGGTCATTGGGATTTTTCATTAACTTAATACTCCCGGCCGCACTACGGCACTTCGGTCGATTCAGCCCCTAACAGAAATGAGTACCAAAGGTGTCTGATGGAGGGTAAAGGCGGCCGGTGCTCAGGGCTGTCAACCTTACCACCTTCATGTACTGAATGTCTTGAAATTCCGGAAGCCTCAATCTGCCCTGAATCCCCAAGTGCCTTTCCAAGCCCGTATACAAATACCTTTACATTTACCTTTGCATCGTGCACATACAGTCTAATGGGCCGGGTAGCTCAGTCGGTATAGCGACTGAGCTACGGGCTGGACTGTCCGGGATCGAATCCAAGCGGGGACAAGATTTTCCGCCAGTCCAGACCGGCCCTGGGGCCCACCCAGCCTCCTATATGGGTGCCGGGTCTTTCCCGGGAGTAGAGGCGCCCGGGGCGTGGGACTGACCCCCACCCCATCTAGTGTGCCGAGGTCTTAGAAAGAGTATAGTTATACCTCTACTCATCCTAAGGGCCTTAGTGGCCTATAAAAGGGAGAAAACCTACGTACAGTATATATATATATATATATATATATATATATTCCTCTTTTACACACACACACACACATTGTTCTCCGAGCGGAATTCGAATCCTGATTTGTTGCTGTTGAAGAATGTGTACGTCTTACATAACCCAAAATATCACTATTTTCACATGAGGCAAGACGAAGCTGTTGTTGTCTTTACACCCACAATAACGTAAGTCCATCCACTGGACAGGAAGTCCATCGCTAACGCACGTGATGTGTGTAAGCGAGGCTTCATTATACGGTCAAGTTTGCAAACATCTCCACATAAATATTGGCATCACATTTCTTATCCTCTAATGGCCTGACATTACGTAACTTCCACATTTTGCACGGCGTAGTTCAGTAGTACAAGAACGTGTCAGAGGTCGGCGGTAATGCAGAACGCAATAAACTGTGGAAGATCTGTTCAGAAATGTGCACAGAAGAGACATTCTTCTGTTACAATGCGTCCTGTAATGTACATCGAAGTGCTGGCTGACTTCTGATTAATTAATGCCCTGAAAGTTGTTATAATCTCCATCAGCGGTGTGTGTTTAATACTGCTGACACGTTCAATAAGAGAAAGTTTGATGAAATCTAATTTTCGGTAAAGATTTTAACCTTTGTACCGTGCATCTTTTACTGTACGTGTAATGAACAAACAAATACACAATTGATTGACAGTTATTATACTGTTCTTTATTATATCGCTCCTACATATTTCAACGCCAACGCGTCATCCTCAGGTGCCTGCTAAGTTACATAAAAGTTTTCATGCAGTCTTGGTGGTAATTTTTAAAAAAGTTTACATTTGCTTTTTGTCGTTAGAACATTAAAACATTAAAACCGTCTTAGCTATAATAAACCATATTGTCGTGAAAATTCTAGGAACTTTCTCAGGTAGCGGTTTATGTAATTTGTATAAAGATTCTTATAATAAAAGCCAACAAGATGCACTGTTTCTCGACTTTATTTTGGTAAAGAACTGTACATGTTTCGGACAGACTTACTGTCCATCATCAGGAGTCTTAATACTGTATTCACAGCAACTGGTATTTGTCATACTGGTTATGTTGACTGTCTGCCTGCGAGGTCAGGATGGATCGACCTCGCTAGCAGACAGTCAACATAACCACTATGACAACTACATTTTGCTGTGAATACAGTATTAAGACTCCTGGAGATGTACAGTAAATCTGTCCGAAACTTGTAGAGTTCTTTACCAAAATAAAGTCGAGAAACAGTGCATCTCTTTGGCTTTTATTATAAGAATATATCGCGATGTACGGTCCTCTGAATGTCAAACTGTGTACTGATATTGTGGCTACGTCGACCCGGTATACTTAATGTTCTAAAGACAAAAAACAAATGTAAAAGTTATTAATTACCACAAAGACTGAATGAACACGTTTATGTAACTTAACAGGTACCGAGCGAGAGCTCCCTAAGGATGATGCGTTGCGGTTGATATTGATATATTTGTTACCTGCAATTGGGTTGACACTCGGTGGCAGTTGTACAGTACACATTTACACACAAACAATACATAGAATAACACAATCGACACAAACAACACATATGAGGGGTGCTGATAAGTCCTTAGCCCGAATTACTTCCCGATGTCGTAGGACGGAATGGATAGTGTCGTTGGAAAGAGGCGTCTGTTCATGTGCCGAATTGCACGTCTTTTCTTGTTACAGAGGCTGAAAGGTAGTGTGCCAGGAACGCGCGCGATTTAAACAACATGGAGACGCGAGCTTTTATCAAGTTTCCCCCCCCCTGCAAAGCAAGGCGCAGAAGGAAATTCACGTCATTCTGAGAGAAAAATTAGGGGAACATGCACCTTCGTATGCCACCGTCAAAAACTGAGTGGCCCAGTTTAAACGAGGTGATTTTTCCACCTGTGATGCGCCTCGTCCTGGACGACACAAAACAGTGACCACCCCGGAGATTATTCATCAAATTCACGAGCTAATCTTGGAATACTGCCGGATTTCGGCTAAATGAATAACTGAGCAACTGGGCATCTCACGTGAGCGGGTTGGGTCCATCATTCTTTAAGATTTGGAAATGCGGAAGCTCTCCGCGAAGTTGGTCCCGAAATGCCTGAACGCGGTTCAAAAACTCAACGGTGCCAGTCGTCTGAGCAACTTCTGGAATTTTTTCGGCCGGCGCGATCCAAATGATTTCCTGTCGCGATTGCTGACCATAGATGAAACCTGGTTTTATCACTATGACACGGAGACAACGCAACAATCAATGGAGTGACAGCATAGCGGCTCAACCCGCCTCAAAAAATCCCGAGTGTAAAAATCCGCTGGAAAAGTTCTCGCCTCGATTTTTTGGGATCAAGCCGGCATCCTCCTCATTGATTATCTTCAAAAAAAGCAGAACTATCAACGCGGAGTTTTACTCACCTCTGCTGATGCAATTGAAGGATATTTTGAAGGAAAAACACCGCGGGAAGTTCACCAAGGGAGTCTTGTTCTTGCACGACAATACCCCGGCTCACCGGGCACTTGTAACCCAGAAGAAGCTGGCCTACATGGGCTTCCACTGTCTTGATCACCCACCCTATTCTCCGGATCTGGCCCCGTCGGACTACCTCCTTTTCCCTGGACTGAAAAACAATTGAAATGTCGCCATTTTTCGTCCGACGCGGAGGTCATTGCTGCCGCGAAGACATGGTTGGACGGACAGCCTTCTGAATTTTTTTTCTGGGTGGCTTGCAAAAGTTAGAGCAACGGGCTAAGAAGTGTATTGAGCTTTGTGGGGAGTATGTTGAATAAATCCCGGGTTTGGTCGCTGTAGCTTGTTTCTGTTCTGGTCGGGCTAAGGACTTATCAGCACCCCTTCATAGAACAACACAGTTAACTAAATGGGAAGAGTGCGGGCCGTGCCCCGTCTTTGACAGTTATATCCTGGAATTTGCCTTACAACTGAGGAAAAAGCACGGAAAAACATGTATAAGCGATACGATAAAGAGCCGTATAAAAAACTAAGTGTTCATATGTTTGTTGATTATGTACATTCGGTAACGAGGTTTCCTCAGTGCTAATCCCAAACATTATAACGCCACGATTAAGACAGCCGTCTTTTACACGCCATCTGCAACGGCACAGTGTGCTCACCTTGACAAAACATCACATAACCACACGCTATTCGCAAAACATCACATAATTGCACGCTACTCGCAGAACATCACATAATTAAACGCTACTCGCAGAATATCACATAATTACACGCTACTCGCAGAATATCACATAATTACACGCTATTCGCAAAACATCACATAATTGCACGCTACTCGCAGAATATCACATAATTACACGCTATTCGCAGAATATCACATAATTACACGCTACTCGCAGAATATCACATAATTACACGCTACTCGCAGAATATCACATAATTACACGCTACTCGCAGAATATCACATAATTACACGCTATTCGCAGAATATCACATAATTACACGCTACTCGCAGAATATCACATAATTACACGCTATTCGCAAAACATCACATAATTGCACGCTACTCGCAGAACATCACATAAT
>Ga0123352_10013948_pt1 | contig 12778 bp, 9 predicted proteins | sample TergutLab28metaG_FD_89700 | JGI IMG/M metagenome (GOLD analysis project Ga0123352, IMG submission 89700) | Labiotermes labralis P1 segment gut microbial communities from Petit-Saut dam, French Guiana - Lab288 P1 | ecosystem: Host-associated > Arthropoda: Insects > Digestive system > Gut ... | reverse complement strand
TGAATTTTAATGTTTTTTTTTTTTTTTTTGGGTTATCTTTTTTTCCCCAAATATGGATTTTTGGGAAAGTTTTTCCCCCCCCCCCCCAAAGGAATGCAGTCACCTACCCAAAAACTCTGGATCCTTTTCATCATATGACCAGTCACACCATTATGCTACAAAATGTAGAGAGAACAAAAACAGTAGTAACATTCAACACAGTCTATTTTGTCCCTAAAAGGAAATGAGCAATGAAAAAAAACTAGTTGTAAAATAATAGGTATTACCACTGAGATAAGATGGAAACACAAATTAGAATACACAGACACATGAATTAAGCGGTGGACTGCCAGTGATCTACAAGCGTGCTAGCTAAGAAAATGCCCTATATGACAGTTTACTGAAACTCTGTGAATTTCATTTACCTATCTACAATTCCAAGTTATATGTACTCTGTACATTTCTTGATCTTTCTAATGCATTATCTAAGAAAATGTTATTCACTAGTATCCTACATTAGTTGCAATTACCAATGTCAATGAAACTGCGGCATTAAGACAATGGTCTTAATGCAAAACTTCAGTGAGAAAAATAGTGTGTGTAAGTGGGAAAAAATGTATGTGACTGTATGATGTCAGCAAATAAGCAACAGAGGATTAAAAAAACAACTTGATGACAACAACTTGTTTTCATTAAAGTTTGTTACTGTTCTAGAGAATGCACATTATGCACTGTAGTGTGTGTACCTCATCTAATTTTCAACTATCAAAGTCACAAAAAAAACTTCTTATCTGTTGATCTTCCACATAAGGTCAAATACGAAATGGTGATCTGAAGGCTTTAATTCCCAGTGAATGTGAAAAAAACAATCTCCATGATTCTAGATTTTAAACTCTCGCTATGTTCTGAATGTTGTATTCTTTCTTCTTGGTGACGTGCCGACATCTCGGAACACTGTCTATTCCATCTTCATGGGCAATGTAAGCAGGAAGAACAACCAAGATGAGATAGTTGGAGTATTTAAATAGGAGAAGGTGTGGCTCAAAAATAGCCTGAGCCATTCAGAAGGAGCAGTGACAGGGAGGGGACATGTCCAAGTAGAGAAACATACTATGGAGGGCAAAGACCCCCCCAAGTGGAGGCCTGTAGTAATTATGTGAGGGACAAACGGCCCGATGTAGGATTGAGGAAGGGGAGCCATGGGATGGTAGAGCTCAAACTATTATGCTTCAGATGGCTGTCTTCTAGGCGTGTGTAGAAGGGGTTTCCAGTATTTGCTTAAGGTCAGGCCATCCCTGTTCATGTTGTGTGGGTACATTTCCAGTTCAGTTGCCTCTCTGATGAGTTGGCCCATGTATCCATATTTTGCAGAAAGAAGTTGTGTACCCTGTAATTTAATAATATGGTCCTGGTTGATGCTGTGTTCTGCTACTGCTGATTTATCTGTTTGTGCTAGTCGTATATGTCTGTTGTGTTCTTTGATTCTAATTTGGATAAATCGACCACTTTGTTCAATATAAACCTTGGCGCATTCACATGGGATGCTGTATACAGTTGGCATTCTTAATCCCAAAGCATCCTTGACAGGTGGAAGATGGCTATAGATTTTCCTTAGTGGCATAGCGACACTTTTGATTTTGTGTTTTGCCAGCATTCTGCTGAGTCAGCCACAGGTTGTCTGGGTGTAAGGTATGAATGTGCTCGAGGCAGGTTTTTCGTTGGTCTTGGCAGTCCATGTTGCAGGTTTAAGGGTTCGTCGAATCTGCCAAGGGCTGTATGCATTATCCTTGAAAACAGTGGTAAGAAATTCCAGTTCTTGAATAAGGGAATCCTGGTCACAGAGAGCTTTGGCTCTGTGTATCAGGGAAGCCAAGACTGATTGTTTGCAGGATAGTGATGTGAATTCTGGTGTAGGTAGAGATTGGTATGGGTGGGCTTCCGATAGACTCTATGACTTAGGGAGCCGTCCGTTTTCCTGTAGATGTCAGTGTCCAGGAATGGAAGGTGGCCTTCTTCTTCTTGTTCCATTGTGACCTGAATATTTGTGTGGAGTTCACTGAGGTGGTTCAGAAATTCTGTCAGTTTTTCTTTGCCATGGGGTCAGATGACGAAAGTGTCATCTACATATCGAAACCAGAATACATGTGTGTGCTGGTTCTCCATGATGACTATTTTTTAGTAAATCCAAACTGATGTGCAGATGCACTATTATATCTACATGACTGAAACTGAACAGCAGTCAAACACAGTCTAGCAGTATGGTGTGGGTCCTGCCTTGCAGTTAACTGTTTGTCTGGATTGTGTGCCATAGCTCATTTAAAACAGTATGAGTGTCTATGCAGTGTACATGTGTGCATTAGTTGGGGAATTGTTGCAGTGAGCAAGATAAGTAATGTTGCTATGTAGGTACACTTGTAACTCCTTTACCACAGTGAACACCTACCAGAATATCAGGTATATAGGCCTGTACAAACAAACTCTAACTTCCAAAACCAGTTTTCAAAAAGCAGTGTGAAAATGTTTATAGATTATAACATAAATGACAAAACTGTTTTATGAGTCCCATATCTGAAGGGTATAATTTTAAAATGTTCCATAATTTGGCAAAGATAATATTGAATTTGTTAATGTCACAGGCCCAACCAAAGATCTGTGTGAGTGTGTTTGAAATTCAGGAAGTTTGTAACATAACATCTCATTTTGTTGGTGGGCATACAGAATCATGTCCTTAAAATTACGTATACAAACCAAAAGCAGATGCACCTAAGTTTCAGTTTAAACGAAGCCAGAAAATAAACTCCTTGCAAAACACCCAATTCTCTCTTGCATCCTTTAACTACATATGAACAGTATATTTGGCTAGTGCACAAAGCCATCATTTGTGTAGCTGTTACATATTATAAATACAGTTAGATCTGTACCAAAGAAGGGCATTCAGTAAGGCTGTGGTCAACTTCATACTCTACTTAGGGACAGGACTGCCTTAAAACCCAGAAGATGGACAAAGATTAAAATTATGGCCCTCTGAACATAACAAATGAGTGAAACTGACTCAATGTCCACAGTGCAAATGAAGAATGACTGAAACTGCCTTAACCTTTCAAAGCCCAGTAGAAACTATGTGCACCACCTGCTGTAACAAAGACTGAATTTTGCCACTTAGTATACTAATATGTTTCATATGGTTCTTACAGTAATACATCATTTACCAACTGGTGTTCATAATGGACACAGACTGCGTTCTCTGTCAGGCATAAACCTCGGTTATACATATAATTTAGTGAGTTACTCATTCTAAATCACATTTAAGATTACTAAACAGTTCTCCCAAAAAAAAATCAAACTTCACTTTTTCAGAAGTTTTTGTACACTTACAGGTACTTTCATCTGTCTATGAAAAATGACTGTAGGCACTGGTATATTTAAATGGAGGTGGGAAGGGAATGATATATAGTATTGGTTCTACACTTTATCCAGTAATGCTGAAGGGGGGGGGGGGGGGAGTTGCCAACATATATGTTGACTAGAAAGAACTAATAATTCAGAATCAAGCAAATAATACATAGCTGACTTCATGGACCCTAAGCCAAAAATACTTTATATTCTACATGTGCCAGAACACTAGTCACTGCCACATGAGGAAATTAACAATCTAGGTCCTTGCTCCATTCAGCAGTTTACCCCTTCTTGTTCAAGATTCTTAACTGTAAAGAATAATTTTCCAAACTGATGACATGTCTGATCTAACCAGCAATGCATTATTTAAGATGATAACTTTTTGAATATTAGAAGTGTTCTGGATGATTTTAGATAGTGCCAAACAAATAATCTTTTGATTTTAGGTGCTCATATATATAAAACTATATACACACAGAGATAGAGAGAGACAGCCAGAAGTAAGAAGTCCAAATTTGATGAATACTTATAATAAAAAACTATAGCATAATGTATTTTGGTTCTTAAATATGAGTTTCTACCGATGTTAATAACAGATGAAATGGTGCCAGTAACTGTAAAACTTGCCTGAAGTGTGCCAGTTGTTATCTATCACCTTACTATTTCCATTCAGGCATCAGCATCTGCAATAAGTCCAAAATGGAGTAAAAACTACAGTTAAGATGCATCAAATTCATTAATTAATATAGTGAAAGCTGGCAAGCCATTTAAATTAGCTGCAATGGAGTACGTCAACTTTCAAAAGTAATTTTTGAGATAATTCACAGTACTTATAAAGTATTAAAATCTGCCATTGCATGTCAACATATGTATGTTCAATAATCTCCTCTATTATTACCACTTATTCATATTTAAATTCTTAATTGTGATACTACAAATGTCTGATGTACTTGAATGTATTTACTCCAAGTTCATAATTCTATTCCTAAACCCTTAATCCTTTACTGGCTTGGCACTTCCTATAAATGGCATCCACAAAAGAGACACTATGTAGCCAATGTCCACGACTTCCTCAACCCATCCTCTTAATGGTAACAAGCTTACTGAGGATAGCGGAGGACTTCCCTTCATAATGTTTCTGCGCTAGAGTCCAAGAAGACATTCTAAATTGTAGGATTAACAATGTTTCCCACTTTCAGAATATAAACAGTAACAGCTATAAAGAAACTACAGATAATTTGACATTCATATTGAGCAAGTTGACGCAAATGGTAATGCTTCTAAATGACATTTGTGAGGTACCTAATTTGAATCATGGCCATGACACAAGAGTATCCCAAATGAGGTTCTTAGCAAATTTCATCATCCCCTCAGACATCTACCAGGAAAGGCTCTTACACTCAGCCAAAGCTGCTTCTTTCCTTGACCTTTCCATTGCATTAGTAACTACACAAAGTAGTGAGAGCCACTGACTGTTGTTGAATAAACTGTAAAGAAGATATATACAGAAATAGCTTGAAAGGAAGGCACAACAGGAATACAAAGGAAGTGGACAGAGAAGTAAACTAAGAAAAATAATAGGGGTAATAGGAAGTTAAAAAAAGTAAATGGATGTACTGCTACTTAGGAAGCACCCACGATAGTGGCAATTTATAACTTACAAAATTTTCAGATGAGGTGGTTTTGCTTCTGTACTAAAAACTGTGGGCTACAAAACAAGCAGCTCAAAAAATGTCACATGTACCAACATGTGCTACTGGAAACACAAGCCTGACCATTCACAACTCATTAAAAAACACATTCAGTTACATTACATTTAACTTTGAATGATTCGCTCATATGTATAAAACTATTGGTGTTTTTCAGTTGTGCAATTAGCAGTGATACAAATTGAGTGTCAAGATAACTAGTTCAAAACTACAGAGGCTCCATTATGCCTTTTCAGTTACAGAGCATCAAAAAGATCCAGCAAAACTATACAACTGGCACCGAAGTTCCATTCAAGAATAAAGGCAGTCAGAGTATAAAGTTGACCACTTGCCTCTAACTGGTGGGTGGTACGGTCTAACAATGCATGGCATCTGCCTCCATACCCTTATATTACAGAAAGATGTTTACATACCCATATGACCCTTCTACTATCTACAACCCAGCTCTCCCATCTGTATCAGCTCAGTTCTATTTCACCTCTTTTATATAAATTAAGCGGTATAGCTTGCAAAAACTTACTCAGTTCACCACCTGCTCCCTTCGTGTCGGATAGCACACATTCAACCAATACTGGTGGGCCAGGATCTAAACTTGCTTCCTGAAACCATTCACAAAGTATTTACTCTGATAGGTTTAGTAATTTAGCTTGAAGAAATGGATTAAAATATTAATTAAGGGGCATGTCACTGACAGTATAGGTTAGGCTAATTTATATTAGTGGTATTTATTGTCTTCATGTGTAGCAAAGTGAAAAAAATAATTACATTATGTTGATAGGGGACATAACACCAGAGTAGGAAATAATAAAGTCAATAACATAGTGGGTACAAATGGAGAAGCCACATTAAATAACATCAGTAACAAACTGACAGATTTTTGCACATGCAATAACTTAAAAATAATGAACACATTTTTTAAGCACAAAGAAATCCACAAATTTACTTTGGAAGCTAGAGGGCACAAATCAATTATTGATTATTTTATAACAAATATGAAAACTTAAAAGGCAATACAAGATATTAGAGCTTACAGAAGCAATGAATTAGATACTGACCATTATTTATTATGTGCAAAAATAAATTTCCCAAATAAACAGCTAAATAAAAACAAAAAAAATTTTCAGTAAAGCTAGAAGAATTTTTTTAAAAATAAGACTGTTAAATGATGAAAGCTTAAGATGGCCATACACACAAACAGTGAAACTTCATTTAAACAATATAAAAACAAGTGAATCAGTTATTGAGAAAGAGTGGGAAAACTTAGAAAACATTCTAAAATAAACAGCACACTAAAGTTTAGGAAAAATAAAGAGATGAAACAGAAGCAAAGAAAACTTCATATAAGAAATGGTTAGCTTCAAAGAAGCTAGAAGACAAAATAGAATACAAAAGAAACACAGCACTAGCCAAAAAAAAAGTGAGAATTTGTTACAAATCTAGAACACGAGACATATAGGAATCAACCTAAATTGCAAAAAATTTTAAAACAAATAAACAAGGCTATAAAGGAAACAGCAAGAATTCAGGGAAACATAAATGAAAATATATTTCTTCAATACTGTAAAAAATTATGGAACACAACAAACATAAATGAATCAAAATTAGAATGGAATTTAGACAATCACGTAGATACTTTAATAACATCAGCTGAATTAGAATAAGCCTCAAAATTAACAAAAAATGGTAAAAGTCCAGGAGAAGGTAACATTAATTCAGAGTTACACAAGTACACACCAGAAGAGTTCAAATTTTTTAAACAATATATACACAAAAAATTATACTCCAAATGAATGGAGAAATGCTGCTGTAATTGCAATATTTAAAAAAGGTGACAGAGGAGACCCTAAAAATTATAGAGAAATTAGTATTTTTAGTTTATAATAGAAACACAAAATGGATTCCAAAAGGGATCTTCATGCACAGATCCATTTTGCCTGAAATTATTAATTGAAAAATGAAGGGAATATAATTTGGAAACACACCTGCTGTTTATAGATTATGAAAAAGCATTTAAAAGTATACAAAGACAGATTTTAGTATTTTAAATATCTAGAAATATTCCATATACATTTAAAGGCAATAGCTGATATACACACAAAACAAAATGTTAATAAAATCTAACTCCAAACTATCAAAACTTGAATTTAATAAAGGAGTACACCAAGGTTGCCTTGTCTCACCTACACTGTTTAATATATACATAGATAAAATAATAACTAAATGACACACAGAAGACGTAAAACGAATGCCACTTCCAAAAAATCAAGTGACCAAGTTGTAATATCTAACACAAAAGATAACTTGCAGAAAGCAAATTAAATAAAATAATAACAGAACATGGTTTAACTATATTGGCACAGAAATCAAAACTCATGGCATTTAAAGGACTAGATCAAGTTAGAAGTAAAATTGTAATGGATAACAAAATTATAGAACAAGTAAATTCCTTTCAGTACTTAGAAAATTTGATATCTTATGAAAAAGAACTGGACATTGACAACAAATTGAATAACTATTTAAAAATAACAGGCAATACAGAAGAAAATGGTTGCAACATATAAATAGAATGTCCTATTATAGATTACCGAGAATATTAAAAAACTACAGACCAACAGGCAGAAGAAACCAGGGGAGACCCTTCAGGAGTTTTCTAGACATATGAGATGCATCAAAAAGTGGCCCAACTCCATGTTAGCTACATGATGATGTAGTAGTAGACTAAGCTTTGTGATATGAAATCTGCACCTATCACACAGGTTTTAATATGAAATTAATAAACTAAAGTTGCATCTTGATATCTTTCAGCCAGTTTTGTGTGTACTTCATAACAAGGAAGAAAATGGAACTGCATTCTTCCCAAAGCAGTGATGTTAGTTACTAAATACAGATAAAAACAATGTTACATTTATATTAATGGTAGAAAGAGAGTTGTGATAAAGAAGTACAAAAAACTGAATCAATTTAATGAACAGAAAATGCTTTATTTCAGAGGACAGGTTCTGTATTTGAGGACGAAACATTGTTTTTTCTTCAAATGTGACCCACGAAACATGCATATATTCTTTTATGAACTCCAATTTAGCAAGTTACAGCATGTCACTCCATTTAACTTCATGTTTCTGTTGATACAATGCCACCTTTCATCATAAATATTTCCAAGTCCACACAACTTTGTTTAATTCTGAGGAGACATACAACCTTCAGTTTCCAACATATAAAGTGTAAATATGAAAAAATCTGTGCAATCATTTATTTTAATACATATACAGTGATCTGGAAATACTTATTAAATATTCTCATCTGCAGAGTCATAGTGAAAATGTTCCACTTGAATGAAAAGTTTTAATTTTTCCACCTGGGACTTTTGAAGTGTAATCAGTAAAAACAATTAGACACTGGATCACATGCTTCTGAGGAATGGACTGCAATACCATCTGCTTACCTTTGTCATCATTCACAATGTGCTATGCAATGGGTACTGGAGGATACTAGCTTCTACTTAGTCACTAAGCGGGAAATTAGCTTTCTGATAGCATTATATTGCATATAATCACAGAATGGAAAAATTCCACATATTTGGCAACTTCTTAAACCAGAAACAGAATAATCTAGATGTAGACTAGAACACTTACTTTCCTAGTGGTATGGAACTGTCTACTTCTGTACATGCACCATGATCATAAGAGTCTACTCTCTGTATAAGGGAAGCAACATTGTGACTGATCAGAGTACTATAATTAATTTATAACATGGAATTCAAGCTGCAAGTATTGGCAAACATTTCAAGTCCAGGTATGCAGAAGGTTAGGCATGTCTCTTGATCATTCAGTTATGTGAAACCAGGGCCTAAACATCACTGCTACAATGAAACTTCAAAGTGTAATCTTAATACAGCAAGTACTTTTGTTGGAGCTGGGTTTTGTGTTGATAAAATGGAACTCACAAACATAAAGTTTCTCTCATTAAAATGAAAACTGAAACCCTACCATCTGTGGATTACAAGTTTTTTTGTCTCGCTCTTTACATATCTCATTGTCTGAGTATGGTGGATCAGATTCTTGGTGGTACCATTGAGTATCTTCAGTATACTGCTGTGACTTTCTGTGCCAAAGTTCTGATGGCAAGGCTGATCTAGCATGGTCCAAAAGGTACAAGTAGTGAAAAGTATGGCATTTCTAAATTACCACTTTCATGAAAGTGTACTGGTTTGGATAGCAAACACTATAGTTAAGCTGGTCGTCAACCAAGGTTTGTCAGTTATGTTCTAGAAGAAGAAAAAGTGGGGCCACTATTCTGCTGCATGAGGATGTGTAATAACTACACATAACATGAACAGAAGAGAGATGACATTGGAGGAAACTTCTTACTTCTTCCAAGAATGAACTGGAATCATGATCTTGTTCATGCTCAAGTTCAGGTCTCTGTTCTTCTGTTTCTACTTCCTCTTCCTTTTTTGTGCCAGGAAATATCATATGAAGTGTAACCTGTGCTTGGGAAGTTGTCTCAAAGAAGTCAGAGCACTGATTTAATTTTGTACAGCAATCTAGACAGACTGTCTTAGGCAGTGGATCCTTTGGACACAACTGAAACAAAGTTGAACTTCTTAGGGGTTAGCAATACAACAAGATTTGAATATAGAATAGAGTGATGCAAAAGTTCTCCTACTTTATACATAACATACAGGATAAGTGCTAAACATTCACTGTAACTCAATGAGCAGAATCATAACCTATGTGAAAACCTGGTCAACTCCCTGATTTTGTGATGATTCTTTGTGTTCTTATATTTAGGAATGGGTGAAACAAGTGTCCCATTTAACCATCACCTACACCAGCAATATATGATGTAGCACCTGTAACCATCGCATATAACGTCAGTAATTTACGGTTTGTGAATGAACGCCGACGCAGACGCTGTCAAATTGTTGGCAACTTACAAATTCTTTGATCACATCCTAGTTTAGGACTTACACATTGTATCTCTCCATGGAACCATTAATCACGTATGACAAAAGAAACATTAAATGTCCAAACTTACAAACCTCTATCTGCAAACATTTTGTAATTTTAGTTTCGAGGCTTAATTTGTGGCCTTCTTCATCATAAATTCCTACAAAGTTATCTTTTTTCACAGCACAAAGACGACATAAATCTCCCATATCGTCTCTAAACAAAAGTTTATGTTACTGTGCCATTTTAAATAACACTGCGAGTAAATAACTTTTATATTACACCGCTACTGAATTAATTTATAAAATAAGACGTTCTTAGAGCTATCATTCTTGACGCTCATTACTTATGGGACTTGTGCGGCCATTGTAGCTCACAATTAAAAATAAAGTAGACTGAAAATGGCCATCAAGAACGACAATGGGCATATTAACGCTGTTAACAAGATGCGTCCCGTACGCAACAGGACCGGTTACGGAATAGCTGAATGTGCGAATAAATCGATATAGTCGCCGCAGATTGTATATTCATGAATGCGTGAAGTTTTGAGCTGGGTGATGCAGTCTCATTGGTGTTCGTAAATTTTCAAGTGTTTTGGAATGTTACACTGATCGGTAGTTACCGACGTTTCGAAAGGGCCAAGTATTTTCCAATTATTTTATTTTGTCCCTCGTCAGTCCAAGCATGTTCAAGCACTCCGTGCTTTTGCTTGAACGTGCTCGGGGTATACTGTCTACATAAGTAACGCTCAGCTACATGTCCGAATGAAACGACAGATAAAAATGGCAAATTTAGTCGTCGCACATTTTAAGATAGGTGGGACGGCAAACGACTGTGACTTGAATGGTAGCAGGCATTTCCGAAGAGTAGTCTGCCCTGAATATCTTCATGAGCTCAGATGTGATTTGGTGGGGTGTTGTTCCCAAGGGTATGAACTTTGACATATTTTCAGAGAACTTAACCGCCTCTGTATGTAGTGATTTCACGCAGGACTAGTGATGGAACGCGAAGGTGTACTTCCTTTTTTCAGAATGTTATTCTTGACTTACCTCCCAATGAGCGATTAATAAAGCTTGTGTTTTCAACATTACATCATCATCATCATCATCATCACTGTAGACCTAGTGCTGGTGTGTCCTTTTCAGTTTCATCCCTTCTGGTTTTCTTGCACTTTCATAACAGCATATCCCAAAGCATAGTGAAAAGTAATGTTGATAAAGCATCTGCATGTTTTATATCCTTTTGAACAGGAAATGGATGAGGCAAATGTTTGTACAAACTTTACTGTGGGGTTTATTTATGACATTTTAATGAAGGTAACTTGTTTAAATTGGTATACCACACTGGATAAGAAGATTGAATAAAGCCTACGTACCATCTGGAACACGTCATTCCTTGAAATCTATTAATTGCCCATTGTCCCATTTCCATCTCTTCTCCAGTATCTGATGAATGCAACATATTTGATCATAGTTGATTTGTTATGTTGAAATCCATGCTGGTGATCCCAGATAATTTCATCAATGTATGGAATTAACATTGCAAGAACAATATAATTGATAATTACTACATTAATTTGTATCACCCTTCTTATAAATAGGTACAGTTATAGACTCCTTTCAGTGTTGATGCAATTCTTCCTCATTCCAAACAGAATTAACACATAATTCATTGAGTTTATGGTTCTCAAAACATAATGTCTCTTCACTTGCTTGGATTATTTCTGCAGACGTTCATGGTGATTTATACTTTTTTAAACTTTGCGATACCAGTCTCAGCCACAAAGGCACTAGGCACATTAACAGAAAACAGTTCAAATTGTTGCAGATGGATGTAGGACATATCATTACAAGACACTCAGACTTGGTTATGTCAGAATGGTTTCTGTTAGTGACAAGTTAAGGGGATTTAGTAGGTCAGAAAAGTTTGTCAGTTCTAGTAATTCTGAGCTTCATTAACAGGTATACAGTGTGCCTGTAATGTCAAAATAAAATGATAACTGTTCTCTTCTGGATTAATATGCAGCAAGTAGTGGTACTTTCTTACTGATGTTTTGGAACAACCTAGCAGTCCCATGTTGTATTTTAAGATGTCTTGTGTGTATTGTTGTAGTTTTATTGTGTGTACTGTTGTCATATGTGTTTTTGCTGTACTATGTGTGTATTGCTGTTTTTACTTTAGATGCCAGACTGCTGGCTAGAAGTCAGTATTTGGAAGGTCCTGCAACTGGCCACCTCGACACAGGTTCCTCTTAGTTTCCCTGTGTCTATAAGCAAATGCTGAGTTGGTTCCCAAGATTCCAAGTTGCCACTACATGCTTCTCATGTAGCCCTCCTGACTTAAATTTATTAGTAACCAGTTTCATATTTTGTATACATGTAAAATAACAACTGCCACTGGGTGACAACCCAATTGCAGTTAATAATAATAATCGTATAATCCTCTTTTGGATTCTCAATATGGAAGTTCTTAGAAGTATAATTTTGATAAGTGATGTCAGTGTTGGACTATGTGTCTGTCAAATTGATACAGCCATGATTTATAAATTCTGAGCTCTACAGAATAAATGGTAAAGGCACAAAAGTGTTGATGGTGTGATAGTAATTGTATCGTTAAACGACTTTGTCATGCATTGTTGTGAACAGTGAACACAACATGGTTCTACTTCATGTTGTGTTTTCTTATTTCTTTTTTTGTCATTTTTAAACTTCTGTTAGTTAAGAGTGAGTGATTTATATATATATA
>Ga0123352_10013947_pt1 | contig 12778 bp, 7 predicted proteins | sample TergutLab28metaG_FD_89700 | JGI IMG/M metagenome (GOLD analysis project Ga0123352, IMG submission 89700) | Labiotermes labralis P1 segment gut microbial communities from Petit-Saut dam, French Guiana - Lab288 P1 | ecosystem: Host-associated > Arthropoda: Insects > Digestive system > Gut ... | reverse complement strand
TTTTTTTTTTTTTTTTTTTTTTTTTTTATTTTTTTTTTTATTGGTTAGTTTTTTTTTTTTTTTAAATTATTGAACACAAAATGTGTGTTCTGATTTTCTTTACAACTTTGTCTGAAACATTTCTCATTCTAAGAATAATGGAGTGAGATGTGATAAATTGTACACTGGTCTTCATGCAAAGTATTTGTACTTGTAACATGTTTATTTTTTGTGAAATACAGTTTCCCCCCCCGGTCACATGAGCACTGGCACCATGTGTGTGTGTAGGACAAAAGATGTGGTTACATATAGAGACTGCTAATTTGTTTAAAATGGTCAGAAATCAGTCCACCAAAACACAGTGTAGTAATCACCCAACAACTGACATGACACAACACAAACATTCACAGTGCATAAAGATATATTTTTAAGTCTTCATGTACAAGCAATATTACAGATTCCTTCACTGAAAGTCCCTCCAAGTGCTACTTGTGCAGGTAAGGCAATAACTTTGAAGGACCATATCATGCCTCTCATCTCATCTCATCTTCTAGCAAAAAGGGGCAGAATGCACCCATTAAAATGAGATTAACAAAATGTAATGGCAAGAAATGTTAATGAACTCCTCTCTCCTTCCTCTCCATCATCTGTTTTGCCTTCTCTCTGGTTCTTATATGTAATAATATACTCCATATGTATGCAGAACATAAAGTGTCCCAAATCACTATACGAACACTTGAACAAATCCCACCACAACCCTGGCTTCAATATCAGATGAACCTACACATAACACTATTAAATAATAATGGATCACTTCTGTCCAAGCTAAGACTTTGACTGTACGGTTAAGCTGAAACATTTCAGATAAATGAAGACCATTAACTCCCTCACTAACAGAAACACGAAGTCAGAACACATGACTACCGAAAAAAAAATACTGTCACTGCAACCAAATTCATTTAATCATTTATTTTGTAAACTACAAAGCAATTTATCAAACCAAGGATGAAACATTGAAAGAGCTTATTTTCAAAGGAGAAACTACAATACTTCCTGGTTCCAAAATAGTTATGTACATTGAATCATGTAAATATTTCACTAACTGAAACACTTTTGACATGTCTTGGCGCTAAATTATTGCCACACTGGAGAGACATACCGGCCATGCCACTGGGAACACCCACTGTCATCTATTGTTAACAAGGGAGAGAATTCACTGTCGAGTCAGCCACGGTGACAACCACAACACAAGCTCAAAGATCAGGAAAAAGCAGCCTTGCTGTATAATATGCATCTCAACTATACTGTGGCTCAGCCATCAAACAGCAGAAAAATCATAGTGGGGAGAAACAAACAGTTACTGTACCTATAAACCAAATATCTAGAGACTGCAGGAAGGTTCACCAGAAGGAAATTCTAACACAGCTACCAATTTTGTATCCCAAACACTAGATGAAAAGACCAAAGCATATTTCTTAACTACAGATGGACATATTCCAATAAAAAAAAGGTAGATACTTAGAAGAGTTATGTCTTTACTATCTCCGCATTTGCACATTTCTTCTGCTAATTCCAATGAGATTTAGTGACTCCACTTAGTGGTCCAGCCCTGAAAACAAAATTGATGAAAATTACATTAACATCACACACATACCTGAAGATTGTGTACACAAGGAAGCATTACAAATTGCTGATGATTATTTAAATGGGTTTCATATAGAGGGATTGAGAAAATCTAAGTATGATTGCACCTGTATTAAGCTCTAAAGAACTACATCTAACACAGTAGCCTGAAAATTTCCATTTCTTGCCACAGGGACCATGGTCAGAGGCTCATTCATGTAATAAAACTTGGTGTTTACCTTCAAAAAAAGACCAAGCAATACCCCAAGTCTCCCAAAATCTTTCTTCCTTGAAAGTTTGAAGTGCAAATTTTTCACTGTTTCATGCTACTTGCATATGGGATATGAGTCCAGCCCATATAATCTTTCAGCACCCTAACAAAGACACTATCCTCAACATTTTGTTATTTGCACTGTCTCTCTTTGGTATTTAGCAGTTAATTCCAAACAGTCACATCAAAAACTAATTCCTGATAATTTAAACTGATCTCTGGTTTAGCATCCCAATAAGTTTAGTACTATGAAATCTGTCCCGGAAGTTTGGTACTAAGTATTGTCCTGCATGTTCAGTACTCAGTAATTCTCTCGTAAGTTCAGTACTAAGTAATGCCCTTTAAGTTCAGAACTAGAAATGGCCTGGAGGTTCAGCACTCAGTAATCTGTCCTGTAAGTTCGGTACTCAGTAATCTGTTTCGCAAGTTAACCCTCTGCTGTTCCATTAAAATTCACTACAGTCTGAAGCCATTAGACCTCTACATACATGCATTCCACATGTGATCCGTAAGTGTGATACAAAGATAACAGGATGTGGAATAAGACTAAATATACAAAACATACAGAATTTACATGGAAAATACTATGAACATTTTATAAAACAATATTATGGATCATCTTTACACATAAAAAAATTCAAAAGGAGTATTTAAATAATTTTGGTGCTACTTAAAATTCTGCCTTGTAATTCTTTAGAATTGTGAGACTATGTGGTACACTGCTGAAAATTCTGATGGCATCACAGAATGAACTTTTCTGAAAACAAGATCAGCTAGTATTTGGTCTATGAAGATGGTGCTTATTCCTTTTACTAATATTGCATACAGGTGAATTTGTTTGAAATTTTTCTCCATTAATGACAATGTTCATTAATGAAAATATATGATGGCATGGAACAGATAACACCTCTAATTTTTTAAACATATTTCTACATGGAGTTTTACTTCATGCCCCAACCATTATTCGGACACAGTTATTTTGCAAATATGTTTCCACTGCTGGATGATTATCCCACAAAATTATTCCATACTTTCACTAGAGTGAAGATGTGCACAATAAATTGATTTGAATGTGGTACGGTTGCTGATATGAAACATCAACTTGTGTAAATATGCTCCACTTTACTTAGGCATCATTTCACGGATACGGTTCCTTGAATTTAGGAGGTTATCAATTTTTAAACCAACAAATTTTGTACTTACCATTTCTTCTACATACTTTTCTTTACAGCCAATACTGAATGCACTGTGTGGTGAATTATTCATAATAAATGTTATTACATTTTCTTATCTAGATTTAGGACCAACTCATTAGCAGCAAACCATTCAGTCATATGAGAGAGAACTAAGTTTGATATTGTAGAGAAATCTCTAAATATTCTGTCAGAAATTAAGACACTTGTGTCAGCAACAAATGTTATGGATTCGATACAGAATTTATTCTCAGGGGGAAGTCATTTACATATATTAAGAACATGGCCCTAGAATTGAACGCTGGGGAACCTCAGTCAGAGAAAAAAATTTGAGTTGCAGTAGGTGATTTTATTTCAATTTTCTGTCTTCTGTTAGTTCAATAGGACCCGAATTAGATTTCAATATATTAAATTTGATATAGTGTTCTTTCAAATATTACATAATATGTAAGCACTGATTTCTTGTTGTATTTCCCTGTGGCATAAAATATCTTGCAAAATCCCTGCTGCTGTTTGAGCTTCCTAATCCACTGTCTAATATCTTCTTTGTAAGAGCACATCTCATAAATCACAGACCCTAAGTATTTAAGAATTTGGCAATATTTTATACATTAATGTATGTCAGTCATTAGCAATCATTTACAATGCACATATATTGTGTCTTGTTACCTCAAATTTTCCCCTTTGTAAATATCATTTTCAAGATAAAAGTCTTTGCCAAGCTATAAACAACAAAATAATAATGAAATAATAAAAATAATTGCATGATTTCCAAAAACTTACTTGTTGCTTGTCTTGCACATCTGCTATGCCTAGGTGACCACCTTCCCAGCTTGGTGCTTCCATCTTAACTCCATCGGCAGTGGTCATGTCTGTTCCTAGGCTTGCACCAACACTGTAGTGTGGCAACAAAGGCAGACTATGATGAATCATGGACAGGGCAGCTGCAGTTCCTCCATTGTGGAATGAGTGCTGATTTTCAGTATGTCCAGACTGCAATAAAATTATCACACATGCAAGATATTCAAGAAGAAATAGTTGTTACCGACACCTTCATGCTTAAGCCATTTCATCTGTGCTACATGTCTGTTTTATGTAGGCATGCAGCAGAACCACAACCACACACAAGCATATACAGGGTTATGCAGGAACACCTCACCATTTTTGAAATGAAGTAACATCTTAAGGAAAGTGGAAAGTTTTCATCAACACTGCTAGACACATTCCATGCCCATGAGATTTCAAATAAATCTTTACTGTTTGAATATGACACTTGGAAGGTGACCACCATGTCATTCAAAATACTCATGCAGTCACAATGGAAAGGATATCATCACACACTGTAGCACTTCTTCAGAGATTCCATGAATACATTCCCAATCATTGTTTTAAGTCATCAATATTGGCAAGATATATTTCCTATATCTTGCTTTCGATGTAGCCCCAAAGTAAGTAGTCTGCTACAGCAACATCAGGTGGACCAGGTGTGCCACAGCCATAGAACATATCTACACTACAAGTGTGAATAAAATTTTTCCATTCTGCCTCAAAATGTTACTTCATTTCAAAAAATGACAGGTGTGTCAGGCTCACCCTGTAAAGCATAAAAGAGAGTAACAAAACTTAAGGAAACACGGGAGATAAAACAAGTAAACAGAAACACTGCTAACACATGCAACAAGTGGACTCACAAAACACACTGTCAGAAGCAAGTAATAAGGGATATGGACTTTTCTGTATAACTGGAGCTATCCTACAGACAACCATACCATGACAGGATACACATGTAAGCCCTAGATGTGCCCAGATCACTGTAACAATAACCTGCTGCATATAAAATGACACAACTGTGTAAAAACGTGTAGCGTAATAGGTATGTAATACATACATGCAATAGAGGTTATCTGAGAGTTAAACACATAGTATTGCTCGTATGCACAACATGATGAAGTAACTAGCTTTTCAGCAATACAAAAATATACTGCCACTTAAATGTACACTGCAATTGACCGATCCACTCTCTCACTCACACAGGGCAGTCTCAGCTAAGCACGTAATTCTCCAGACTTGAGACACCTAAAGGTCCAGTGCCATGTTCAAAACAATCCCCCACTTGTCCTACTGTGAGCCAAATGAATCTAATCCACACCCTACTATTTTATTTTCAGAGCCGCTTTAATATTATTCTTCCCTCTATGCCTAGGTCTTCCAAATGTTGTCATTCCCCACCTGTCTCCCCTTCCTTGATCTGAATCACCCCTACTATTTTTGGTTAAGGAGTAAAAATCATGAAGCTCCTCTTTAACAATTTTCCCCACTCTCCCGTCACGTCATCTTTCTTAGCCCAATTATCTTCCTCAGCACCCCGTTCTGTAACGTCCTCAGTGTACATTCTTCCTTTACTGTGTGGGACCAAGTTTCATGCCTATATAAAATACAAGGCAAAATTAGAGTTCTTTATATTTTAAACTTTATATTTTTTGAGTGAAAACAGAAAGACAAAAGATTCTCAACTGAATGGTAGCATGCATTCCTTGAATTTAATCTGCTCTTCAATTCAGACTGCCGATATCGATGGTCACAACCGCGAAGCCACTGCAGCTGCTATTAACATGCATGCAATTTTAACTTGCTAGTGTAACTCCCAAACACATGGAATTTTACATTTTCAAAGTATTTACTAAATATCTTTATTTTATAATTCTGTACTACATTCCGTTTATGACATATGAACACATACTTAAGTTTTCCCAGTATTTACGTCTGGACTTACCTCCTTACTAGGGACTAATGATGTTTCCATTTCTTTCTTTACAATATGTGATTTCACCCAACTGATTAACATCATCAGTACACACCATAAACTGATGTGTTCCATTCAATTTCAAACCATACATGTTTACTTGGGCCTTCCTAATTGTATAATTTTAAGTGAAGGTGATGAAGTATCTCCCACTTCAGGCAACTCAGAACAGCAAGTACATCAAATGTCCACCTGTCTGGACTTACAATAACCGTCAAACCCGTACTGGTAACAAAAAAAGTTACATACAAGTAACTAAACCAAAATGACGAGCCTGATTAAAGGACTGAAATACAAATCCTCTGCCCAGCAACATAAATCACTAGTATCCAAGCAGAGTACCTTTAAGGGTGAGATGGCTGTTCAAAAGTTGAAGAGTATGTTCTGAGACACGTAAACTCTGTCAGTGTCCTTGGAATAAGAAAAGCTTGCCTCAGCAGTGGAAACAGTCGGTCATTATACCCATTTATAAGAAAAGTGATAAAACAGATTGTAATAGTTATCAAGGTGTATCATAGTTATCAAGTATATACAATATATTAAATGTTATTTTGTCAAGGTTAATTCCATATGTAGAAAAAATTAATGGGTGCCGTCAGCACAAATTTGGAAATAACAGATCAAATACTGATCACACATTATACATTTGTCAGATACTTGAGAAAAAATGGGAATGCTATGGGGCAGTGTATGAGATATTTATGGACTTCAAGAAGGCCTTTGATTTGATTATGAGGGGGGTTTTGCGTAATATTCTGATTGAGATTGCTATTCGCATGAAGCTAGGTAGGTTAATAAGAATTTGTTTAAATTCTTATTAACCTACCTAGCTACCTGTGCAAGACTCAGTTCTTTGAACTGCCAGGGCTGTCAGACAGGTCTGAATGTGTTAAGCCACTACACCAACCCTTCATGCATTATTTCACAAGTGACACACCGTCAAACCCAAGAATATGACTGTACCTCCCAGTAATGACTCATTTCATGCCTTTGATACAAGCACACTGCACACACCAGAGCAATATACCATGCTTCTGTACATCCAAATTGTGAGTACCTGAAAGCCTGGATCCATCATGTGCTGCAGTTCGTCTGCCTGGGGCAATCGGCCATAGTGTGACGCACTAGCCCTGTAAATCGGGTGCCTCTCCACAGTGTGGCTCATCCCAGTGCCAATCCATGATGAGACAGGCATCTTAGGTTCAGCTCCAGAGAGCATCCAGTTGGGGTCTAGGTCTGCACCAGCCCCCACTCCACTAATGTTTCCAAAATTATTCTTCCAACTGGCACGTTCTGTGCCAATGGGTCGTTGTAGAATTTTGCGATCTTCCAATTTGTGGTGGTTTGGTTCATTTGCCGGGACAGGATTTGCACTGGCAGGAGACGATGGGGACATTGCTGGAGAGTTTCCTCCTCCTACCATAGCTCCATTCTCCAAGCCTGCTAATATATCCACTCCAGCACCACTGTTTCCAGGGTGTGTTAAGCCTGCAAGGGATGCTAGGTGTGCCACATTACCAGAAAAACTCATCTGATTCATAACGTCAGGGGGGTGATGTGGATGGTGGTATGGGGCCTGGAACAGTGGCCACCTCTGGCCATTTGCAGCAGGACCTGGAGCTGGGCCAGGGCCAGGCAGTGGCTGGTGGTGGTAAGGGCCAAGAGAGGATTTTCCAAGTGGGAAAGAAACATTGGGCAACATAGTGCCTAGAGCAGATGCTGAAGTCTGCAGAGATGAAGGAGGCAACACGCTTGTTCTCTGGTGGAATGTTGCAGTGGCACTAAACATATTGCCCCCTTGTTGAGGAGGTGGCGGTGGCACAGGCTGTTGTTGCTGTGGTTGTTGTGGCTGCTGCTGTTGCTGAGGTGGAGGTGGTGGTGGAGGCTGCTGCTGCTGTTGTTGCTGAGGTTTGTTGGCTAGGTGCAGTGAGAAGTCAGGTGCACTTGGATTCAGACGAGACATGGTGACTGTGGTGTTTGTGGTCACCTGGGATGAGGAAACACCCAAATTAGGCTTTGGCTGGGAATAATTCATGGGATGGTGATGTGAATGTTGGTGATGGTAGGAACTTAGTATGGGATGTTGTTGTTGCTGCTGCTGCTGTTGCTGTTGCTGTGGCTGTTGCTGTGGTTGCTGCTGTTGTGGGGTTGATTGGGGATCACTTCCTCCAGGCACCATCTTGAGCAAAGCTGCATTGTGACTCTGAGGGTCAGGTCCATATGCTGGTGTGGAAACTGGGGTATACAAAGCACCATGATCAAGTGTCGACTGAGATGACGACACCATGATGCCATGTTGCTGGCCAGAAACTACAGTTCGAGGTGGAAGCTCACCACTTTGAAAGACAGCTCGATTCCCAAAAGAGGATGGTGCTAAAGTGCCACTACTCACATCCATGTGAGAAGATGGCTGCTGACCAACAATTCCAACACTGAGATTTGTTCCTGAATTTGCAGAGTTAGGATGAATGTCAAGTGTGTTGCTACTTGAGCCAGGACGTGTAACAGTGAGACCACTGTGGGTTACTTGTAGCGGTGGCTGCTTGGCAGCCATAGTAATCACAGGGCCTGATGAATGAGGAACACACTGCTCTGCTGAGAAAACACTGGCACCCTGAAATGACGATCCTGGAGCCAATGGCAGGGTAGGGGGTGTTGTGCTGTTGCTGCTTGTTTTTGAGGACACAGGAGAGCAGACAGCAGTGCCACGGTAACCTGGAGCCTTGGCCGCATCCACCTGTGGAAGAGACATGTTTACAGGATTCTGGTCTTCAATGATTCAAGAATTCAGAATATACAACAGTCATTTAAGTTTTTACCTGTGGTGGGATACTATCAATGAATTTTCCACCCGTAACCCCAGCTCCATTATTAGCTACTGCTCCTGTTGCAGCCACACTTGCGAAATTCATTCCTTTCTGGGAGTTTTCATTATCTCGGCCCCACATTGACTGCTGTGTAACCTGAAGAAAAATGTCAATTGCAATGCAATAAAGAGAAACACTTTCAGCAAGCATTAGGCACATTCTTTCGATGACAAACTGTGATTTCAAGTGAGGTAGGTCATGAATATGTGTCTTTTAAAATAACTGCAAAAACAAGCTGCAAATTAGATTAACACATCTAGTCCACTGACTAACAAGCAAATATGCAAACTGACCAAGTGGTAAGAAAACAACTTGAAAGACTTTCTTAAAATTGGACCAGAAACCCATTATTATTCTGATCCCAACAGTGGACCACCACATCTCCGGAAATGAACACTTCATTATTACATTATCATGGCATTTGTTAAGTGCTAAAAAAAGTACCTGGATGACAGATATGATATTGGTGGAAAATGGAGAATGCACAAGTGAGTTAAACATAACATAATAAGGATATACAGACAAAACTCTGCTAAGAATCTGTCTTTTTAAGTAGCAACATATGACCCAGAATGAAATGGGAATACGATATTAAAACATATCTTGAAAGTTGATTGTGAATGAAATTTAAGTGGCTCAAGACCACGTTCTTGTCTGCCATATTGAACTTGAAGGTTCTACTTGCGGTCGGTAATCATGACAGACAGCAACAATACTGATTACACCACACAAAACATGAATAAAAAACTAATTTGTATTCGCTACCATAAAGTTTATACCACTTTTCTGAAGGTCTTAAATAAATTGCCACGCTGAGTGCTATAAAGATGGCCTCACTACAGTTCAAATGCTCAGCAGCAAAGAGATCATACTGCAGGGACATCTTAACTCTAACTTCACAAAAGTGCACTTCACTGTAAGCTACTTATTGTCAAATACCAAATGCACTGTGCCACTGCAATGCCATGGTATGTTTGTTCACTTTTTTCCAGATATTTTTGTATACATGCATTCTGGGTCACTACAATAATTTACAATTAATTAATCTTCCACTTTTAACTCATAGTGATTTCAATTACACAACCAAAATAAGTGTATGTTACTTTAAGAAAGTGAAAATGATTGGAAAAACACAGTCATTTATAACTGACTCATTTGTCTTCTTCTACGTATAACATGTACACATTTTATTTTTAAGATAAGCGCTACCCTATTAACAGCTTCAGTTTTTGTTGGCTGACTTCTTACACATTAGCATAGCCTTTGTTCTGTTAAAATGACAAAGTGATGAGTGCTAAAAACAAATAATTCTGATTCTGTAAATCATACAAATGCATAAGTGCTTAGTTACAGAGAACAAGAAACAGCTTTATGTGTAATGATCCTTCATAATAGAAGAAAAACTGCAATAAATGCTGGATGGACTGCAAGTAAAAGCATCAATGTTAAAGACACTTTAAGAGTGGTGGTTTGTATTAAAATGACATTGCCTTTGAAAAAGAATGCACAGGCAAATTATGCATGGCCATTTCTTTATACAGAAGTGGGTATACACCCTCTGTTTGACAACAGGATAACAACAGCTAATTCAAAATGTGACTGCATATTGATAGTGGCTATATGCTTAACTTTTAGCCTGGAACTCTGGCGGCTGGCACTGTCCCACTATGTGGTGCCACAATGTTGCCAGATGAAAATTCGTCTTTCTTCTGAAAGTGCTGTACATGCTATAGCAAGGCTAGTTTCACAGGCTGCAATCTAACCTACATAACACTGACACTAAGGGGAGAGTAGCCAGTGATAATTGAGAGGAGTCAGCAAAATTTAAGAAAGCAAAGCTGCAAAATGGGCAGGTGCATTGTCATGATGAAGCTGCCAGTCACCACTTGCCAACAGCTGTGGCAGTTTTCTTCTTACTGCATCCCTCAGCCAGTGAAGGACTTATTTAGTTATTTTCTGACCTGTACTTTATATATATATATATATACATAAAAAAACTGTCAACATGGCCATGATGTTGCTCCACCTTTGCTGCGCCTTCTTTGGACATGGAAACTCAAGTGACTTCCAATGGGAATAATGGGGATTTGTTTCAGGCTGATAGCCATAGACCCATGACTCATCTCCAGTTATGACCTTTCTGAGGAAATCTGGGCCTTTGTAAGTGGTTTCAAACACATCCTGTGCAACTTCAGCATGAAATTCCTTCTGTTCTTTTGACAGGAGCCGCAGAACAAATTTTGCTGCCACATTTCTTGCTAAGATCCTCCAACAAAATCTCTGAAACAATAGTCCTTGGAATCCCCAGATCTTCTTCTAATTCTCACAATGTTAATCACCGATTTTCGTTGATTGCAGTCTGCACGTGTTCAACAATTTCTGGTTTTCTGTTTGTTGAAGGCCTTCCAGAATGTGGATTGCTTCGAATGGATTCCCAGTCATCTTTGAAGCGTCAGTAACATAATTTTATCTGGGCTTCACTCACTGAATCATACCCGAAAGCCTTCTTAATCATTTGAAACTTGATGCAGATCCACTGATCTAATCTTTTGGTCATTTTGAATGCAATGGTCACACAGTACACAAGCTCACTCAATGGCATCTCACTGCCAATGCACTTGCCCCACGGGAGAGTGACCGTTCAAGCATGCGTAGAAAAGTCTCCTCTAACCGACTGCCAAGTTACAGAATATCTCGACCAGTTCTCGAGATATTCAAAATGGCTGGATACTGTCCAGACAGACCTCGAATGTAGCACAAAAGGGCAGCATAGGAACATACATACAAAATTTTTACTGGAAAGCCTTAAAAAAATATAACAATTGTGATATGTAAGTGATGATGTGAGGATAATATTAAAATGGTTGTTAAGGAAATAGGACATGTGTGAACTAGACTGAACCATGTCAAGGCAAAGAGTTGGATTTGGAATTCTGTGAACAAAGTAAACTCCTAGTTTCTAAAATAACATAGGGAATTCTTGGATCATCTGAAAAGCTACCAACTCAAGGAACACTGTGTACCACATTATTAGCGAATTATTACCTTGGTAAATGTGTCATTAAACAGGGAGTACTCCAGTGGAGTACTGGCTGGAACTGGAGCTGCTTGCTGTTGCTGCTGTGACTGTTGCTGGTCAGCAGGCTGATTTAGAGGAGTACTGCTTCTACCCTGGTTGCTGGAACTTGCAACAGAAGGCACAACAGGGGCAGTGGCAGAAGGTACTTGAGAGGGTGGATTTGACATAGAAATAGGACCTGTTGATGAGAATGGAGCTTTGCCAGGAGTCATCTGGTAATGCCCAGGGATGCTAGGGGGTGCAGATGAGGCAGGCAATGGCCTGTGGTGTTTTGGTGACGGAACAGTGGATGCTGTTGCAGTTATGTTTACTTGCTGCTGACAGGAACCCTGGGAAGGTGCAGATGTGGTGGACATGGACTGTGTATTTCCCATTTGGGAGTGAGTTGTTCGAGACTTCCCTGAAACAGTCACAGAAGCAACAGCAGATGGAAGCTGCAAGGTTGCTGCAGCTTCTGTCAGTTTGGCAGCAAATGTCTGCGTGGTTGTGCTTGTGACCATCTTTGTTGGTTTTCCAGAAGTCATGATTGCAGTTGTGTATGACATTGTGGTCTTTGTGTTGAATGCAGCTGCCATCTGTGCTGCTGCACGTTTTTCAGCTACAAAAATATGAAACATTTTACACACTACATACAGAAAGAAGACCACATATATTTATTGCCCAGTCAAAGAACAGAATTATAAAAATTAGATCAATATCTGTCCAAACACAACTAAACTCCATTTAATACACAGAACTACATTATGGATAATTATCCATATCGAATTATGATGCATGGTCAACCACACATCAGATTTACAGAACTACATGTTTGGACCTTATCTCAGGTCATCCTCAGGTTCACAACTGGTCTTTAAAACACACTAAACTGTGAACCTAAGGATGACCTGAGATAAGGTCCAAACATGTAGTTCTGTAAATCTGATGTGTGGTTGACCGTGCATCGTAATTCGGTATGGATAA
>Ga0123352_10013943_pt1 | contig 12779 bp, 7 predicted proteins | sample TergutLab28metaG_FD_89700 | JGI IMG/M metagenome (GOLD analysis project Ga0123352, IMG submission 89700) | Labiotermes labralis P1 segment gut microbial communities from Petit-Saut dam, French Guiana - Lab288 P1 | ecosystem: Host-associated > Arthropoda: Insects > Digestive system > Gut ... | reverse complement strand
GTGTTATGGAGGAGGTATGTATTTATATTGCAATGTAATTAATGATATGGACGAAGTATGTATGTATATTGCAATTCCATTAATGTTATGGACGAGGTATGTATTTATATTGCAATGTCATTAATGTTGTGGACGAGGTATATATTTGTATTGCAATGCCATTAATGTTGTGGGCGAGGTATGTATTTATATTGCAATGTCATTAATGCTATGAACGAGGTATGTATTTATATTGCAATGTCATTAATGTTATGGAGGAAGTGTGTATTTATATTGCAATGTCATTAATGTTGTGGACGAGGTATCTATTTGTATTGCAATGCCATTAATGTTGTGGGCGAGGTATGTATTTATATTGCAATGTCATTAATGTTATGAACGAGGTATGTATTTATATTGCAATGTCATTAATGTTATGGACAAGGTATGTATTTATATTGCAATGGCATTAGTGTTGTGGATGAGGTATGTATTTATATTGCAATGTCATTAATGTTATGGACGAGGTATGTATTTATATTGCAATGTCATTAATGTTATGGACGAGGTATGTATTTATATTGCAATGTCATTAATGTTACGGACAAGGTATGTATTTATATTGCAATGGCATTAGTGTTGTGGACGAGGTATGTATTTATATTGCAATGTCATTAATGTTATGGACGAGGTATGTATTTATATTGCAATGTCATTAATGTTATGGACGAGGTATGTATTTATATTACAATGCCATTAATGTTATGAACGAGGTATGTATTTATATTGCAATGTCATTAATGTTGTGGACGAGGTATTTTTTTTATATTGCAATGCCATTAATGCTATGAACGAGGTATGTATTTATATTGCAATGCCATTAATGTTATGAACGAGGTATGTATTTATATTGCAATGGCATTAATGTTGTGGACGAGGTATTTTTTTTATATTGCAATGCCATTAATGTTATGAACGAGGTATGTATTTATATTGCAATGGCATTAATGTTATGAACGAGGTATGTATTTATATTGCAGTGTCATTAATGTTATGGACGAGGTATGTATTTATATTGTAATATAATTAATGTTATGGACGAGGTATGCATTTCCTACATGATTTTCTATTCAGCCTTAAGATGACTTCTATAACCGAAATATGTCGCTAATGATTAATTACAAAAATAGGTGAATATAGACATGGTTTACATTTGTTTTATTTGATAGTACATTTAAAACAGAACGCCGATGCGTGAAAATTAACTGCATATATTTTCCGTTTATTTAATTACTAAAGCACCACACCGTGAAGACGTAGGGAAAGAGGAGGTATAGCTCCACGTATTCTAAACTTCGGTACCTGACGGTAGGACTTGAGCTTCACGCTACACCCCCTGGCACCCATCAGACAGCAAGTTGAATGCACCCCGGCCCAGCAACGACGCCGTGGAGAGGAACAAATTCCCTTATTCTGCAAGCCAGCAAGTAGTCTCTACACAACAGAGCTATCCCGGACCTGAAGCAGAATATCTACTAATGTGAACTGGCTCGTCTGTGGACCGAACTGCTGTGCAGCGGGCTGAGGGCGCATCGTTCGTAACGATTTCCTTTTCCAATATAGCTGAGGGAAACAGCGCTACATTCACACGCGAAGAGGATTACAATATGGCTGCTGAAACGCTAAGCCACGTTATCCTTATAAGTTCAATATCCCACTAACAGCATGGAACAAAGCCCTTCATAAGCCAACATTTTCTCAGCTAGTTAGAAATCCCCCGCTTTTCAAAGAAACCAATGGCGCTTCACCGCGTTCACAACAGCCCGCTGATGGCCCGTTTCTTGAGCCAGATGAATCCAGCACACGAAATCCCGTCTTATTTGTTTAATATACATTTTAGCGTCATTTCCCATTTATGCCTAGGTTTTCAAAACGGTATATTTCCTTCGGTTTTCATCACCAAACTTTTGATACATCTGTAACAAATCTTACACTAAAAAGCATATATATCTGATAAGGTGGATTACAAACAGCTTGCGTGACGTCAGGCAGACTTGCTTTATAACAAATTTTTATGACAACAGAAGCAAAACTATTTGCGCATGAGCAGGAATTCTTGGCCAACATTTTTTTTTTCCTTTGCTCAAAATTTCCCTTTCAGTTTTTCAATGGTTTTTATACTAGTAAAAAAAATAACGTAAAATAGTGAACACGCCACTGCGCATGCGTCTGCAAGTCGTCATAGCCTCGCCTGTATAACAGAACGCAGGCTTGTCAGTCAGCAGTTGTGACTCACTGTGCCCAGGACTCAAAAAAATGAATACCTTGTATACACACTAAACAACACTTACACAAACACAAGGCAATAAAACTTCAGAGGGAGGGTCGTAGAACATGGCGTATCAGGTTACAGCTGTGCCTGAGAGCAGACAAAGGCGACAAGTGCGACATCAGCGGCGACGTTCCAAATAAGGACGCCGTAACTAACAAAACGTCTAAGAACTGTCAGTAACGAAGGCACCAAACAACAAACCCCACTAACACAGCATCCTGCCCATAACTACATATCAAAGTACTGCGGAACAAAAAGATTTTTAGAAATCTGCAAAAATGTCAGCCGGGCATAGAAACAACTCACTCAGGGACACAAAGGTATTTATATATAGAGTCCCCTGACTGCCATCGTAACCAGGGACCACGAAGGAATTAACAAATTTCCGTCACTGTCTACCAGAAGACATAAAATACGCGTAACTTCTGGCTTTCTTTTCGGTGCAAATGAGATTTGCGCTATTTTTTGGGGTTTTACGCAACGTAGAATGGCAGTTTCTTACTGACGTTTCGGCTACTGTCCCGAAACGTCGGTAAGAAACTAACATTCTACGCTGCATGAAATTCCGGGAGCAGAGCAGATCTCGGCCATTAACTAACAATTTAGACAGGGCAATGTAAGGATTTATGTACTAAATATGTTGCAACATCAAATTTGATGTACAATCAAGGCAGCATTAGCCCCACAGACTGAAACAGGGTGAAAGTACTTTTCTATCCAATGCTCCAGGAATTTCGAAAGAACGTTGCTCTTTGAATAATTCGCAGGCTTCGCCCGGTTGTCCTTCTGGTAAAAGCACCATGTAGATGGAGACAAGTGCAGAGCAATGGTAGAATGGCACTGACAGGGGAAATCCGAATTACTCATAGAAAAACACGTCTCAGTGCCACTTGGTCTACTATAAATGTTACAGTTACCGGCTTGGGGATCGACACTCGGTCTCCGCGTTGTGAGGCCGGCGACTATCCGCTTGAGTCATTGCGCTGCCATAAATAATCATATTAACCTGAATTATACAAAGATATAAACCTTACCGCGCAGTAAACACACTCCGTCTCGGTTAGACAAACCAGCCAGTTCATGCTGTATAGGGAAATAATCGCTGTTTGTTCTGAGATCCACACAAAACACATAAATACACTGTGTGGGCAGAACGTAGAGTTGTTGAATGTTAAACTGGCGGTATATATAGTGACCACTGGGCTTTAAAGGGATAAATCTCTGTTTTGCAGACCAGTCAGTTAATGCTGTATAGGGAAATAATCGCTGTTTGTTATCAGATCCACACAAAACACATAAATACACAGTGTGGGCAGAACGTAGAATTGTTGAATGTTAAACTGGCGGTATATATAGTGACCACTGGGCTTTAAAGGGTTAAATCTCTGTTATGCAGACCAGTCAGTTAATGCTGTATAGGGAAATAATCGCTGTTTGTTATCAGATCCACACAAAACACATAAATACACTGTGTGGCAGAGCGTAGAATTGTTGAATGTTAAACTGGCGGTACATATAGTGACCACCAAATTTCGAAGAGTTAAAACAACCCTTCCCGTGAATTTCAGAATATTAGACAGGACTGCTACAAAGAGGACCACGAAGTCCCGCGTTCTGTGTCTCTATGCTGAACGTGAATTACTTACTTACTTACTCCATGCAGCAGAGTCCTTCAGAAACTGACCGGTTCTCACCTACTCAAGCAATTCCCCACATTTCATGGTACACGAAAGTTCATTGCCACAATCACAAGTACCCACCACCTGTCCTTATCCTGAGCCAGCTCGATCCAGTCCTTGTCCCCACATCCCACTTCCTGAAGATCCATCTTTATAGTATCCTCCCATCTACGCCTGGGTCTTCCAAGTGGTCTCTTTCCTTCAGGTTCCTCCACCAAATCCCTGTATACACATACTCTCCTCTCCCCCATACATGCTACATGCACCACCGTGCGTCATTTGCCATATTGCAATACATCTGCAACAGTACCCTACATGTAAATATCACATTAATAATGATCCAAGGAGAAAATATTATGAGGTTTAGTGGTGAGAGGATCTAGCTGCAGTGAATGTGATGGTCTTCTGTAAAGCGATACGGTGTCTTGTGTGTTGGCAGATAGGGCAGAAGTTTCAGAGACCTGAAGAAGGAGGTAGCATTTTCTACCGAAAAGTTAATACGTATTTACCAAGCAACACGGCGTCAGATTTCAGAAGGACCCCAAGTAAATCTCCATGTTGTAAAGAAGCAAACTGGGCAGAGATGGTTTGAACTTGTGTGAAGGGGATGGACATTGGTTCTCCATGCAGGCAAAGGAATTCGTCAACAGCTTGAACAATATCTTGCACTGTAGAGTTGGTTAATGGACTTGGGGTCTGATTGACGGCTGACTTTGGTGTATTCATAGCGCAGTGACGTTCGAAACAGATCCATGACATGGGTTGCTTTCCGCCCCCCAGCACCGGGGGTTAGTGAAATCCTTCCAAGAAGACCACCGAAACACTTCACACCACACTGCATGAAGGTCACATGTCCATTTGAATTGGGGCAGCAAGTGAATTCGTCACACTTGCTGATTAGAGAACGGACTGGCGACAGCTCAAGGTACTTCAAATGTACACCCTCCAACCACCGCCTCCCCCCAAAAGAAGCCTGTGCCCACCTACCAGATAACACAGTGTCACAGGATAGGAACACATGACTGCTCACTGCCGTTTAACTCTCAAATATGACACTTGATGTTGCAACACTGTATTTGTATCCTGAAGATGAAGGCAGTATTCGGTGTCCACCCACCAGATTTAACGGTGTCATAACACAGGAGATACTAATATTCACTGACGGAAAACCTCACATTTCATATCGAAATAATGAATTACCTTAAGTTTCTGAATACAAGGCGAGGTTCTATTTTTCGGAACTAGTGGAACAGATAAGCACGGATCGCCTTACAAGAGAGGTCTTAAGGCATGACCCAGTTACACGTCATTTCATTGTTAATAATGACTAATAAGGCAAGCCATAGCACCGATTTTCTCACTCGGTATTCCAGCGAAGGCTTTCCTTGTTGTTGCATTGTAAACTTAAACAATTTTTCATTTCATTTTCTAAATTTTCTGAATTTCTTTTCCATAAACTGCCCGAGAAGAAAGAAAAGGTCGCCTCATATTTGGACTTATACTGTAATTTATACGGATTTGATTCATGTCTTTGCATTTCGTGTACTTTCAGACTGTTACAGTGGCACATGTAAAATTCCAGACTAGCCCAAAGTGCTTATCTTCCTCGTTTTCCTCATTTTCCTGAAGTTCCATCCTGCTTCATCCTCTTCCAAGTTGAAGGTCAGTAACGTTATACATATTCTTCATCAAACATCACGCCAAGAAAGCGTATAGAGGATCGACGGTACAGCTCGAAGCATTAGATGGAAGTCAGTAGTTACCTTCAAGCCTCGGCCGCTTTGCTTCCGAGTGAAACACACTTGCTGGCACTGAACAAGTAACTGACACCACAGACGGGCAGGACACTGTGGTAATTTCACCCTACAATATGCCATGAAAGCCCACATAGGGAGTAGAGGTATAGCTCTACACTTTCTTTAACCTCGGCACTAGATGGAAAGCAGGGGAGTGTTAACGCCACCCCCTGGCCATTTCATCTCCGGGAAAGACTGCCGGTGTCCACTGTACAGGGGCTTGGCGAGCACCAGGTCCTGCTTGGACGGGTGCTGAAAATATTGTCCCCACTGGGATTTGATGCCCGGACCGTCCAGCCCTAGCGAGTCGCTATGCCGACTGAGCTATCCGTGCAAGAGAGAGCAATCTCACGCCCGTGCCTGGAATCGAACACTGTTAACACGATCATTCAGCGCGTAGCCGGGTAAATATACATGCCGGCAACTTACACGTAGGAGATAAAAACATCTCTGAGAGGAAATAAACAGTAGACATTTAGGTCCAGTCCGTGAGAGAGGCCTATGTAAGGCGAAGGGTCCGACCGAGTAGAGACATTGCTGGTACGAACAAAACAGACGTACGTCTAACTTTTGAATCCCTGTTTTTCAGAAGGGGGCGGCTCTTTGAAGAAGCTGTAAACAGGCTGTCCGAGAGACAGGGAGCAGGGCGATCAGGGGCGGCACCAGTCAAGTCAGTCCAGTCTCCAACGCACACGTTCTGAACATACTATAGCTCCACGCTACTGTCCCTTTGTAAGCTGATAATCGCTCAGCTGCTGAAGAAAGTCTGCTTCCAACGAAAACGAAGGTTTATTAGAGTTTAAAAGATCCTGTACCTGGGTCATGTCCTGAGCCAGATTAGGTTAATTCAGTCCATAATCATATAACCTTCCCATCGAGGTCCTAGTCTTTCAAATGGTCTCTTCCCTTCCGACGACTTCTGGTGTTTTCAAGGAGAAGAATATCAAGGTTCCTTTAATGTGATGTGACGCCGTATAGACAGGTACCGGTTCCTACTTTTTCGGAGACAGATGAGGTCTCACATTCAAGGCATAAGTCCCTTCTCATAGCGAAGAACGACAAAATTATCGCTCTGTTTAATTAACCAACACGCTGCAACGCACAGCAGAATGGAGTTACAGCTCCATACACACCCAATCTTGGCACTAGGTGGAGGAGAGTAGCCAGTTTCACGTTGCGACCGATTTCCTGCAGACAGAAAGCCTTGGCAACCATTGGATAGTAGGCTGGACAGAACCCAGAGCCAGTGTGAATGTGCCGCAAAGTGACAAATGGAACGCAGGACATCCAGCGGTTAATCTGGCAACTAACGTGAGTTAACAAGAAGTAGTTTTGTTATGTGGATTAAAAACATTTACTTACATAAAGGTAAAGTTCACACTAGAACAGGCCACGAAGGCCCAGAGGGGGAAGAAAATGTATAGCTCTTCTCTTTCTTTAACTTTGTCTCTAGATTGGGGTGCGTGATCAGCGTCACGCCCGGCCGCTTTACCCCCCGGCAATGACACGTTACCTATTGTTTAGGAGGCTGGGTGGGCCCCACAGCCGTTCTGGACGGGGGCGGAAAATCTCGCTCCCCACCGGGATTCGATCCCCGGACCGTCAAGCCCGCCGCGAGTCGCTGTACCGACTGAGCTATCCCGACCCACAATGTTTACCTACTGTACATACCGTACTGAAACAAACAAACTGCTTAATCAATAATAAATAATTATTCCCTCCTACATGTTTCGGCCTCAACAAGGCCATCATCAGGGAGGCTGTATACAAAGAAATAGAACTACAGCAAATTCTGGCGAAGATGTGTGTACAGTTAACAACACGGTATTATCCATCAGATTTGCTAAAAACTGTTCAAACCCAAATCAATTACATATGAGTTGCATTTCATAATAACATTTGAACTTTCACTGCCAACGAAGAGTTATATAAATTATTTTCATCCTCATTCGAACGGAGTTAAAGTCGGTATTGTCCGTTTCTGTTGAAGCCACGGTGGATTTCTGTATACTATATACGGTATATGTATTACGTTAAATGTTTACGTATGTTTATGTGTCTGTTGCCTGCGTAAATAAGACAGGGAAGACACTGACATCATGGATCATTGCAACCTGCATAAAGGACCGACTGGTCGCCACTGTTTCTAATTAGTTATTCAATAACACAGAGGGTCCCGCAACCGCAAGCAAGAGTGGAATATGTTCCCCTTTAACAGCAAAACGAAAGGTCAAAACAAATAAGTCGCTGAACTTAATTAAGTGCCTGCATGAGTAAGTAAAGACATAGCCACTACAATGCTTAACCTCAGTACTTGATGCTTGTGGTGAGACTCATGCCCCGGCCGCTTTAAACTCTCTGTAAATGATGATAGAATGCAAGAAATGAACCGTGACAGATTTTAGGGCAACTTGCCCCTAGCGCCACACTTGCACTGATACAGAACGCATGGCCGAAGCGTCTCTACTAAGCCTGCTACACAAACAAACAGTTGTTGAATCGAGCAAGTTGAATGTAGTTAGCGTAACAAACAAACCAACTATCAACCAATTAAAGTACCACGAAATGAAACACCTGCGATGTGTTAAGGAGCAAACAGGATGCAGTTGTGAACAAAACAGAGATGAAAGAGGGCACTGAATGCAATTAGCCATTTTAGTCCCGGTCTTGGTTCATTCAACGACGTCTATTCACTTGCAATTGGGTATAAATCGTATGATGAGTAGAATATGATTTGAAGGAAAGAGATCCTTATTAGAAGATTACTAAGAACTACAAAAATCTGCCAGCCAAGGTAATGTAGAATGTCCAGGACACGAATCGAGTTGCGGCCATCCAACTTGGGCACAGGAGTAATAAACACTGAACCAGGCGTGGGGGTTCAGTAATTTATCCAGGCATCAATAATTTAACTGGGGTAAGCGTCGGCGCAGTTGGTTGAGGCACAGCGCTTCAAGCCGGAAGGTCGCGGTTTCGATTCCCGATTGTGTCATTGGAATATTTCATTGACATTATGGCCCTGGGGTCCACTCAGTCGCTAACAGAAATGAGTACCAGGAATGTTTCCTGTTGAGTAAAGGCGGCTGGTGCGTAAGGCTATGCCGATTGTCCTGGGAGCCTGAACCTTCTGGAACCCTAAGGGCCTGTCCAGGGATTGTTTTATTTTTACCAACAATTAAGGTTTGTTGTCACGGTTTAATGAAGGCAGTCTACATGGCATTAACAGAGGCTCGAAGAAAAATTCTGCCTCCGTCTTCAGCACCGACATGATTACAAAATATAATTTTCTTTAAAGTTTCGTTTTTAGGACACGACGTAGCAGGGGACTGACCTCATGAGAACACCACAATAGTGTGTTCAGGATAATATGTGCACGTAACAGAGAGAACGTAAAGATTCCATATTGAGGACGACTGAATCAAGGAGGTGGAGATGGGCGGATATATACAGCACGCTTGAATGAAATTATAATGCACACACAATTTTAGTCAGAGAACTTGAAGAAAACTTTATTTGAGTGGGCAGATAGCAGGAAAAAATTTAATCCTACTGGACTGTTCAAGAAATAGAATGGGACAACACGTTTTGGTCTTATTTTGTCGGAAAAGGTCTGGTGCCAGATTCTGCAAACACATCAACAAACCTTCAAGTTTTATAAGCTTCTCAAAGAGTACTCTAATCAACGGATTTAGCTGTCAGTAACAGCGGGCCATATCTGCAGTTGGCTGTCAGTACGATCGGTACATATATGCAGTTAGTTGTTAGTAACAAAAGGACACATATGTGATTATTTGTCTGTAAAAAAACTGCGTATTGGCAATTAGATGTCATAAAAAACAGAGCATGACTGCAGTTGGTCGTCAGCAACAGCCGAACAGATCTGCAGTTAAATGTCAGTAACAAAGAAGGTATATATGTAATTTGGTACCAAGTAAAAAAGCCTATATCTGCAGTCAGTTGTCAGTAACAAAGCCTATATCTGCAGTCATTTGTCAGTAACAAAGCCCATGTATGAAGTCAGTTGCCAATAACAAAGCCTACTTCTGAAGTCAAATGTCAGTAACAAAGCCTATTTCTACAGTAAGTTTCCAGCAACAAATCCTATATCCGCAGCCAGTTTCCAGTAACAAACCCTATATCTGCAGTTAGTTTCCAGTAACAAAGCCTATATATGCAGTCAGTTGCCAGTAACAAGGTCTATATCTGCAGGAAGTTTCCAGTAACAAACCCTATATCTGCAGTCATTTGCCAGTAACAAAGCCTATATCTGCAGTTAGTCGCCAGTAACAAATCCTATATCTGCAGTCAGTTTCCAGTAACAAAGCTTATATCTGCAGTCAGTTGCCAGTAACAATGTCTATATCTGCAGTCATTTGCCAGTAACAAAGCCCATGTATGAAATCAGTTGCCAGTTAAAAAGCGTGTATCTGCAGTCGTTTGCGAGTAACAAAGTCCATGTATGAAGTCAGTTGTCAGTAACAAAGCCTATGTCTGAAGTCAATTGCCAATAACAAAGTCTATATCTGCAGTAAGTTTCCAGTAACAGATCCATATCTGCAGTCAGTTGCCAGTAACAAAGCTTACATCTGAAGTCAGTTGCCAATAACAAATCCTACATTTGCAGTAACTTGCCAGTAAAAATAGAGCACACCTGTAGTCATTTTTCAATTAAAAAGTCTATATTTGCAGTCAGTTGTCAGTAAAAATATAGCATATCTGCTATTACTTGTCAGCAGCAGCAGTGCACATCCCAATTCCAGCAACCGAGGCGAAATGTTTTGAGAATGACAGTGATTGCACTTTCCACTTTAAGAGCAGTGTAAACTCGTCATGTAATACAACAAGGGCCCGCATATCCCATCGCCCAGTCTGCAGTGATTACTGTACTGCACGACACGTGTAGACAAGACACACACACACACACACATACCCCTATGCAGACACGTGACCCTCATAAGTGACGCACCTCCCAATGCCAGGCTGTCTTAGTGATACCTTTCATTTACGGACTTTTCCTGTAGCTCAGATTAGTTCTAAACATACACGGCGTCGAATCAACTGGATAGGATGTAAAAGAAAGCGACAGCAGGAAAATTTTAGTTTTGGAATTTTGTCTGGCAGCACTGAGAAATACCATGATAAACCTCAGTCGGAATGGTCAAAGACGAAATTTGATGTAGGGACCAATAAAACAAACTGTACTGCGACGGTGCATGATACATCCTGCAGACAGCGCACAATACTTAATGCACATCGGGACGCAGGCGTCACACCGTCAGCCATTGTAGTCCTCCAAAACCGTTTAATTCATTGCGACTAAATTTCATAATAGGGTTCTGCACTGCACGTTATATCGACTTTAATTTTGATCCTTACTGCTCTATAGAACCGAGAGAGCTCAGTTAGTGTAGTGGCTAAGAACTATGTTCTTCTGGGTTATAACGAAGCGGGTAGTAGTAATTTATTACCGACGTTTCGGAAAAACCTATCGGTCCCCTTCTCAGGGTTCAAGAATTTTTGTTTCTGGAACTCCGAGAAAGGGACCGATAGGTTGTTCCAAAACGTCTGTAATTAATTACCACTACCCGCTGCGTAAAACCCGGAAGGGCGCAGTTCGCAGCTACTTCGTGGTGGAAGTCTGAAATCACACACAGGATAATGGCTAGGTTACATTCAGGTTACCCGGAACACTTCTGGGTATGAACAAATGTCTTCGTCTCAAAGCTGTGCACTGATCGACTATGGGGTCACCCCAGTCTCTTATTTGGTGTGCCGGTATTCTTGTCCAGGGTACAAAGCGGCCGGCACACTTGGCTAACAATTCAGCCTTCCCCATCCAGTGTCGACATCATACACTACCCTCTGCGTCCTCATAAAGCTGTGTTCAGTTACCAAAGACATAAGTCTACTTAAATATCTTCATTAGGTACTTTATGCAGTGGTCTGTTAACTGCATCTTGCACACGTGCAAAATGTCTGTCCTCCCAGGGACTTTTTTCACAAACACCCTCAGAATTTTGATAAGGAATGGTCTACATGACAAAAAAAATTACATTTAGAGTCCCTAGCCATGATATGAAACCTTTGCTCTAGATGGAGGTGAGGGGTCAACTTCACGTCCCGGCCGTCTTTTTCCCACAAAATAGTCCAGTTACCAATTGAATTGGCGGCTGGATGGGCCCCAGAGTGTCTGGACGTTTGGAATAAGAGAAAAATCTCGCTTCCACTACCGGAATTCGACCGTCCGTCCCATAGCCTAGTCAACAAATACACCTGATCCATAAAAAATATATATTCTGTTATAAATTTAGTACCACAATATAAAAATGCACGGAGTAGCAGAGGTATAGAGCCACGCATTATAACCACGACACTAGGTAGACCTGAGTGGTTAGCTTCACTCCCGGGTTGATTTATCCGTGGTAAAATAGTCTACAGTACCTACTGGATAGACAGTCGGGTGGTTCCTAGCGATGATCTGCGTGCTGTGGAGACAAGATAAGCCCCCTGCACCATCCGAGAAATGAAATCCGCGGTCTTCCACTCCGTAGCCTAGGCATTACACCGCCTGATACGTTCAGCTTTTGAGCAAACTAAGCTGTTAGGTGCTTGAGACATTATTTCGCCTGTGACGAGGCTACACGCACCGCCCAGCCGTAGGAGTAGTTGCTAGACACAGAGACAGGGGCTTGGTGATCATTATGGGGGTACAGTGAATGCTTCGTGAAACAGAAGGCTGGCCTTGTTAACAAACATTTGGATGTTGGACTGGGGTTGTTAGGAGACAGGGTCATGTTTCCAGTAAACAAGCAACCTGACCATCTACAGACGAGACAAACGTAATGCAACAAAGGTAGGCGTCCAAAAGAAATCCAACATGTTGACTAGCGAAACTGGGCAAAGAAAGGAATAAGGTGACAATGTGCGGAGTACAGAGACTGTAAGCTGCGAAATGTGACACAGACCGTAAAGTAAAGTAAAGTAAAGTAAAGT
>Ga0123352_10013939_pt1 | contig 12780 bp, 3 predicted proteins | sample TergutLab28metaG_FD_89700 | JGI IMG/M metagenome (GOLD analysis project Ga0123352, IMG submission 89700) | Labiotermes labralis P1 segment gut microbial communities from Petit-Saut dam, French Guiana - Lab288 P1 | ecosystem: Host-associated > Arthropoda: Insects > Digestive system > Gut ... | reverse complement strand
ATGACCTGGGGTCGACTCAGCCCCTAACAGAAATGAGTACCAGGAGCATTTCCTGGGGGTAAAGGCGGCCAGTGCGTAAGGCTGACAACCTTACCACCATCCTGTGCCGTTGTCACGAAATCAGGGAACCCTAACTTCCTGGAACCCTCTGAGCAACTCCGGGCCTGTAATGGGACTGCTTTACCCTATGTGTTAACATGAGAACACGTAAAATAAACAAGAACTTGTGTAAATTAGCCATCGCAATATATTCAGGTCAGCACGCAAAGAAATTAATTCAGAAATTTAATTAAATAAGAATTTTTTTACACCACTGCCATAGCAACTGCTTCTTCACTCCCAAATAAAGATTTATTTCAAATCAACTTCGTTTTCGCTAAATAAAACCCGTACCTTTATATGGTCACAACGTTCATTACCTTGAATAAAAATTACTACCCCAAAATAACGTGCCTAGCATTCACAGACTAACTTATACAGTTTGAACATCCGACTTTCAATCATGCTGGAGCCTACAGCATAGATTACAACAACAACAGCTGCATCGGCATGGCCGCAGCCGTCACCACAACCATGAAGTACGCACGGAACTAACAGAAACGTGGGCGGGCGGAATATTCGTGTGTTCAAATTGATATAAATGATAAGGAGGGGTATGGGGAAGAAAGTTAAATAATTACAACCCCCAAATCCATTTATTTTGAGGAATCCTCTGAAGTCTCCATGCCATCATCAAGAAGAATGTCTGTGGCAAGCTCACGAGGAGAGCAGTGGTGTACCACTGTCCAGGATGTTCATCCCTCACAGCCAAGACTTTCCACCGCGTGACTTCCAAGTGTTCGGCCTTCTCAAGAGAGCGTTAAAGGCCATAGACTTTTGTTGGACGAAGATGACATGGCTGCTGTACGCTTTTGAATCCAGTACTATCATGTACGTGCTCTTCCCGGGGGTAAGACAGTCACGGCGCAGCTCTGCTCACCCACCCCTATCTGCTGCCCAGGTTAAAGAAAGGGGGAGCTGTACCCCAACCACCCCCTCCCCGTGCCTTAACAGCATGTTATGGGGAGAATGTTTTACTTTCATTTTACTGTAAGGAAGTGTCTTGCTTGAAAAGGGGTTGATTCTTACAGCAGGCACGGCTGGGCAACACAGCTGACGAAGACGAAGATTGGAAGAAGAAAAAATAAATGGAAATGACGAATGTGAAACAGAAAAAGTAAACGTTCAAACTTTTTATATCGTCGTCTCTTGTTATCGTTGAGAAAAGCCTCACTTTCCAGAAAATTACCTTTTCTTCCTTACTTGGATCTGAAAGAGATAAAATAGAAATTGCGGGGAAGAGATGTGACTAGTTTGAAAGTGATGGGGAGAATTGACATGATTCCGTTGTCAGTGCACTACGGAGAGCTGAGTGGGAGACTGTCTGATTGTGTATACATAAAAGTGCGAAAAAAGGAATCAGATTTACCAAATGCATCTCCCGAGGTCTGAGTCTCTAGTGACGTGCATCCCAAGGGGTTTTCAGAATGTAAATCGAGCGATTGCCTCCATCCACTGCACTATAAAAATGTAGTTCCGTCTACGGCTAAGGGTAATGGGACGCGGAATTTCGACGAAGTAAAAACTGCGACATGTTTACAGCGTCTCCGGGCTGCTTCATCTTTGCATTATTTGTTCATCATAATTATTACCATAAATATGGGTAGAAAGCCACTATATGTCTTTAATACCCACTAAACTGCAAATAAAAACAGTTTCTGTATTCGTATAGTTTGTATTTCTTACTTCTTAACTTCAATAACAACAAATTTACAACTTTTTAATCTTCACCTAATATTATTAGCAGTGCTTGCAAAATTACGCTGTTACTAAATCGTCTACAAAATCACTTGCATAAAAGAATTTCATAAATCAGAATAAAAATTATAATGTATTTTATTATAGCTTATTAATATACTTTAAACTTTTAGCACGTACCACAGTAATAAAAACCTTATCTGAATGTTTTTTAAGGTTTGCTCTGCACGCGTAAAAAGCAAACGCACACAGCAATATCAACATTTCAACCCCAACAAGCTTTGAGATGTACTGAAATATACTGGCTGATGTGCACGCACTTATTTAATATAACCTTTTCTTTCTTGTGCCTGGCAATTTCGACGTAAAATAACAGAAAACAGCTGTAACTGCAGTTACAAAATCTTAACAATAATTCGTATAAAATAAGACTTTCTAAACAAAATCCGTTAAAAAATGTATTAACTGGTGAAACAGTCCAGAACTTTATGTTTATGGTTCCGTGCATCGCTGATCTATATTAATAATTGTCCAAAGAGATGCAACACAAAGCAGTCTATTTATTATTCTGCAAGTTCACTCTACATGTTTCGGGTGTCAACCAAACCCATCATCAGGAGTACACAAAACTGTAACTACAGCCACCGGTACTGGTCATATTTTTTGTGCAGTTTTGTGTATTCCTGACGAAGGGCGTGGTTGACATCCGAAACATATAGTGAACTTGCAGAATAATAAATAGACTGCTTTGTGTTGCATCTCGTTGGACAATTATTAATATATTTCAGAATTTGACTATGAGGGCGATTTCGACAAACACAGTACGCAACAGGAGATAAATGCAAGCCAAACTTTAGCAGGAACCGTGTCAAGATATGAGTCCACGTGGGATACCTAGACGAAAAGTGGAAAAAAGTATTAAAATAAACCACAGACAAATTCGATTGTAATACACTAGCTGATGTACAGTGAAATGGCAATGCTTACCGCAGACCGTATAAGCGTGTGCATCTCAAGAACTATATTAATCCGTGCATTGAGTTCATATGTACACAGCCCTGAACAAAAAGAAAGAAATATATTTTGAAGAATTTTGTACGTTACGAAATTTTTATCATTGTAAGAATATGGTCGTCGTAATTAAGCATGGACTGCTCACTGCAGGAGTTCTGTTCTTTTAATCAGGGCTTTGTTCACTCAGTACACCTTATACTTTGAAACATTAAAAAAAGTAAAAACAGGCCTTTACTTTCTCAAAATATAAAAGTAAATTGGCCAGAATGTTGGGGTAATTTTCGCTCATCGAAATGGAATGAGTAAAGTTGGCACAGCAAAACTTCCTTAACTTAATTACAAATTTAGTACTTACAATAAAAGGTCATTATTAAACTTTTCTTACATTTACGGTGCCTTTTGAATTTAACAGCCCATACGTCGTATGAACTAATTTGAAATTAAGTGAAAACAGTGAGCTGAAGGAAAAGACACGTTGCAATGGAAATACAGTAGAATTCATCGACACTTTGTGCAACAAGAGGGACACATTTGTGCGTACAGTGAACTGGATAGGGGGGTTATCGAATGGGGTGGTAAGAGTAAGCATAAGCCACTATATATTTTAAATTGGAACAGCGTCATTAAATTGGGCGTAAAATCATTGACGTCTGTTAACAATATTGAACAACGAAAATCTGCTTGTGAGGGAGGCATTTCAAATAAAATGCAAAGAATAGTACCTGAGATGCTGATTTTCCCATTGAAACGGACTCACGATTAAATACGGCAAAAAGAACTAACTTCCTAAACGGGCAGTACAAAAGAAATTCTGCAGTCGAGAGAGCTACAAATAGCGAGACATGGAAAGAAACCTGAAGAATGTAAGAGAACAGAAAAGAAATATTAAGAAAATCGAACTACTTCAAAGGACTACACAACAATAAAGACGCAAGTGAACAGGGAGATAAGTGCTCCTACTGATAAGTGCTCCTACTGATAAGTGCTCCTACTGATAAGTGCTCCTACTGATAAGTGTTCCTACTGATAAGTGTTCCTACTGATAAGTGTTCCTACTGATAAGTGCTCCTACTGATAAGTGCTCCTACTGATAAGTGTTCCTACTGATAAGTGTTCCTACTGATAAGTGCTCCTACTGATAAGTGCTCCTACTGATAAGTGCTCCTACTGATAAGTGCTCCTACTGATAAGTGCTCCTACTGATAAGTGCTCCTACTGATAAGTACCATTTCAAACGGTTCCAGTGCTTTCACAGGGCAGTTAAATATTTCCTACAACGTTATAAGAATGTGGTGTCTCCAATACCAAGAAGTGCTGTGTTTGGCCTGTCCTTCGTAAGTTAGGGCACCTCAAGGACTGTGGTTTGGGATTACGAAATCCAGTAACTTCCACTGTGTTTTTCATTTTAAAGGAATACTCATCGTACTGAGTAATAGCAATGCTGGTCTAATTAAGATCTACAATATTCAACTGACATATTTTTCTAGGTGCCAAATTTTCAACTAACTGCTAGAAAACACTATTATATGTCATTACGCAGTGTAATCAGCTCCGAAAAAACATATCTGTACCTGAAATAATTTTAAATGCGGCCAAAGAGCAAAAATTACAAGTAACTCACTTGCGAAATATATATGTACTCCAGTTTCGAGTGCGCTGCAAATTCCAGCACTGTAATAATGTACAATAAACAACAATGTTCAGTCAAACACAACAATCATATAGTATGTTATTTATTGACCTTGGGCGACATGTTTAGATTCCCTTGGAATCATCATCAGGCCCTCTCTGAAAAAATACAGATCCATTACATAGAACTATTAAAACATGTTATGATATCCCAAAACAAAGACATATGTATTTTGAACATAAGTTTGTTGTGAACGTTTTGGATCCCATAACGTGTTTTAATAGCTCTATGTAATGGATCTATGTTTTTTTTTAGAGAGGGCCTGATGATGATTCCACGTGAATCGAAACATGTCGCCCAAGGTCAATAAATAACATACTATATGATTGTTGTGTTCGACTGAACATTGTTGTTTATTGTATATGTATCGAACACTTCGGGATGGAAAACATTAAACTGTAATATTTTTTTATTAATTTCCAGGCCTGAGCATTCGTCCAAATGTTTCAAGTGTTCGCGATGTGGGTTATCTCTTAGAAGTCAATTGACTATATTTGAACTAAAGCGCATTTTATTTGCGTGGCTGATGGCGTAATTTTAACATTTCCCGACCACGATCCGAGTTTTAGTGTGACCTCTGAATCACAGAGGAATCACAAATATTTCTGCGTGCTAGTATGATGATTACAATGACATGTCACCGACCGCAGATATACCTATGTAGAACCTAGTTTATTAGTTTGTGTCAACATCAGTCATGAGTCACAGGAACATAACCCGTCACAGACCTAGGTCAAGTTAATTACCTTATTAATTAAGTCAGGTCGAAACTAGTTGCCAACGTTTGAAATAATAAAAAAGGGAGTTGTGACAGACGGAGTAAATATTTTATTTCATTTTAATATTATTAATTAAACAGTTTGCTACACGATAATAAACTATCTCACGAACTCCATACAAGCTCATCCTGAATAATTTATAAAAATAACGTGGTCACCAAATAGCACTTTTAAGAAAACATGGTGTGTATACTGCCACATTAAAGTGGCGCTTCACTGGACTGTGCCCTGATCCTGTGCAATCCAGTGCCTATCCGCCAGCCTGACCTCTGTACAACCGCTTTAACATCTTAAATTTAGCTGAGTCGCCGAACTGATTTACCAAGCCAGTGAATAAAGTAATCCGCGCAACTGAAACCATCCAACACACCCAAGCGTTATTTATGCTTTATCCGTTCAAAATTTTTATCACTTCCTGTTCTGGTTGACTAAATAATCAAGTAACTAATTTACTCAGCACCTAGCTATCCCGTCAGAAAAATCCAATCCCGGTCACACTATTTATCTAACATCCTTAGTAACATTATTTTATCTAATCAGAGTGGCTAACCAAGAAACTGAATGAGTCTAAGCCTGCACCCTGAGTCAGCAAAATTCCTGCCAGACATTCACATATTGCTTATCTTAAATTACTTTTAATATTATCTCCTCATCAGACTGAGTGACTAAATAAGTAACTGATCAATTAACGAAACAATCGACTAACAATTAGGAATAAATAAGACCAATTTCTCATCAGCACACTCATTTCCGTACATTCCATTTTAATATTACTCTCTCTTCTCATTCTGGATATACAACTAGCTGACTCTCTGACTAATCGATGGTCACAACTAACTAACCGACCGACCAACCAACCAACCAACCAGCCAACCATTTAACTAAGTAACTAAATAACGAACTTCATAACTAAATTAAACTACGTTGGACTCAGTGAAGTCAATTCAGCGTCACACCACAACACGTGCTCTATCGTACTGTTTTAGGTAAATTTTCACACAACAGTGTACCGCCTTTGCATTTTTTTCCCGCAACGGCAGTACAAAATAAAACATGGAGACTGCATATACAGCAGGACTGTTTAAAGCTGAGATGGCATTACAGTCGCATGTAAGCTGCTGTTCGCGTGTATTGAATTACATGGACAGTGTCAGTATCATGTTTGTTTCTCTAGGAACAAACACCCGATTCCGGGTATGTGGGAGGAACGTGGGAATAAAGTAGCAGCATGTGTCTAGGCTCTAAAACCAACTGAACGTGGGTTCTAGCTTTCGACGACCACAAGTTCCATTTGCGCTCATGAGACCAATCGACGACTTTAACATTTGCGCCAAAACAAATTTAATTAACAGTCCACCACTTACTCAAAGTTGTGAAACAGTCGGGGGGGGGGGGTTTGTTTACAAAACCCTCCCCCCGTCGGGGTTGAACAGCGCTGTTTTTTTACTGTTTGTGTTGTATGGCTTTACTAAACCAAGCTGCCATCTGTTTCCAGGCGCGTTAGCAAAATTGCGAAAATCGACTATTAGCTTCGCCATGTCTGCCTGTCCGTCCGTCCGCCCTCCCGCCCATCCGTCTGTCCGCAAGGACCAACTCGGCTCCCACTGGACGGACTTTCACGAAATTTTATATTTGAATATTTTTCGTAAGTCTATCGAAAAAAAATTCAAATTTCATTAAAGTCGGACAAGAAAGACGGGCACTTTACATGAAGACCAATATACATTTTTTTATCATATCTCGCTCAATTCTTCCCAGAACGAGAAATGTTTCAAAGTTGTAGAGTAAATCGAAACACACATTTTATGTTCAATAACGTTGTTTTAAATCGAAAATCGTTTCATTTATGAGATAATGTGGAAAACTATTGTACAGCCGGGAAGGCCACAGATGACAACATGTACCACGCGCATTACATGTTGGTTACCTAAGTCCACAAACACACACTCAGACTAAGTAGTACTTATTGCTTTTGCACTGGAACAATGGCTGAAAGAACGCACCGAAATGTTATGTTATAAGTACATAGCAAGTTTTGTTTGATATGGTATAATGTACGCGTATGTCACATCAACGGAAGCAGACAAATACGAATTTTACTCAAAATTTTTACTATGTTCCGCTATGGATACAGATGTGACAGCGAATATACATTTCGGGCCATACGCCGAACATAACCCGGTTTCCGAATGTGCAGCCCTGGAGTTTTGCTGGTACAAATTCCCATGGATGAACTCTTAATTATGAACTGTTACAGTGGATAGCAGTCGAAAAGCACAGTTCAGTCGCGCGGATATCAGTGGAGTCATGTCTGGCTGATTACTTCTGTTAGCTAATTTACTCTCTGATCGATAGCGGTTTTGTATGTAACTGCAAGCGGGAGGAGTTTTAAAGCAGAACGCAGGTATCTGGACTTCGTCATTCTCTGAATTATTCTCTTCACTAACATAAAAAATGAGGCACACATTTCATTATACACTACTGATCTGTTGATCCAAAAATAAACGAGAAAATTTACCACTGCGTGGTCTGTCAGCTGTATGGATTTAGGTCGATGCAACTGCTTTGAGACAAGTGGACATCATCTCCATGAGGGGGCGACAGTAGGAAGACGCAAACCACCTATTATTTCGGACACTAAACAAGTAAATTATTTGATGATCTTAACGATTTTTTCTAGGCTGATATAATGTTAGACACATCAAGGTAGTATATAATACCTGCAATCATCAGCTTTTCAAGTACTGTGTAGCCAGAAAGTTCGTTGAATCGAGGGGGCTTCTCACTTGTACCCAAGAAGTTCCCATTCGAATCCAGGCTGGGAAACCGACCAGCCCCACTGAGTCTTGTCGTGGTTTTCTTCTATCGATCCAAATTCAAGATCAGTACCTCAAAATAAGCCACGTCCGCTTCCATGCACTTTCCCTTCAGTGCATTATTGACACTATGAAGTCTGAGCTACAGACAGTTTTACTAAAAATACACATATAAACAAGACGGACTGTTCCACGAAGTCAGTTACTCAGCTAAAATTCTGAATCTCCACAAGTCATAAAACATAAAGCTTAAGAACAAAATATGTGTTGTCAGGCATCAACATCAGAGCACGGAGAAGAGTTACAAGAACAAACAGCCTTTTCTTTGGCATGTACTAGTTAATGTCAATAAGTAATCTGAATTATATTCTTGATGAAACTGAAAGCAGATGAAGTTAAGGTATTACTACTTATCAGCTTATGATATTGTATCTTGACGTAGCGTATTCAAGAAGTTAAAACAAAAAAGTTAATTTCTTGTTTCACGTTTGTGTGAAATTTAGTTTAGCATGCTAATTTAAGAACACAAATTAACTGTATTTGACAACAAAGTGTGAGGAGAAAATTTGGATGTAAAAGAGCGGAAGCAACAAGGGAGCGGCATAAGTCGTATTTTGTAGCGCTAATAAATATGCGAAGTGCATCTGTTGCTGCTGTGTGAGTGTTTACAGCTACAAAGCAACAAAGCACATTCACTTCGACTGCTTCCTTTACTGTAATAAAAGACTGTGGAATTTCTAACACAAGCCGCGGCTGTTAAACACAAAATTAATACTTGTACAAGAGGCAAAGAAATAGCTTCTATAAACTCAGTGAACAAAGAGCTTATTTAAACGTTGACAGGTTTGCGCAAACGAAGGTAAGGTAAGGCAAGGTGCGCTGGATCCTTCTAAAATTCATATTCACCAAAGCATCTTTATGGTACGATAGAGGTACAGCATCCTCCTTATAAAGCTATTCCCTCAGTTGCCATACTCGCGATATAGCTGTAATGCTATGGTATTTAGACCCATCCCCCTCCCCCCCCTCCCCTCTCCTTCATTCCTCGTCTTGGATCGTTAATGACCGAAGCCTATGATGTGGGTATAGTTAACAGCTGTGATGACGACACACGTCGCCCAGTGATGTGACACTAACATTTCAGTTCCTCCACAGACGACTGTTATTCGATTGCTAGTGTTTTACTGTCCTTTCCAAGAAGTGCGTAAAATTAACAGTGTGAAACGACTTTTTCTATCAGTATCTCTCACACCTGAAATCACTAAAGAGATTTTGGTTGAATTTTGTACTGACATTTTACATCAATATACGCCACGGGAATTTGAAGCCGAGTCTAGATTTCACAAAAAGTGGCCATCCTCAAGAATGACAACGCAAAATTTAAAGCGGCCTTAAGAAAATATTTAAATACACACTCCCTTTACTCTGTGGCTGAATTTTTATTTAAGATGATCTATAACACTGTTCTGAAAAATATTATATTATTTTTACACTGTAAAAAATTGTTTATATTTGTGTATTTATGACTTGTTCCACATCCTACTGTCCTTCTAACACATTGAAGGATCCGTGGAATGTATGTACTTACGTATACATTACATAATTCTAGCCACTATATAAGTAAATATGTATTTAACATGACTTTTTGTGTTTTTTGGTGGCGTTGCCAGTAAGTCGACTATATTGCGTCAATGGTAGAGGAATTGATAGGGAGCACTGACAGAATATCCATGTATGTTATTCTTCTAAGAGTCTGCAATATTACGAACGCTGAATCAACTACTGTAGTTAAAGACTCGCTCTCAAGGGTCATTTACAACACTGCACGCACCAGTGATCGCGGGCTTCTTTTACCGCAGATAAATCTGTTGCTCAGCACATAATAAACAGTACAGATACGGCATTACATTGAGAAAGAGATGATTTCTTGCGCATGTTCTTAAGGATACATTATGTCTACAATGCCCTATATAAGAGTTCGTAAGAGTGTCTGAATTTTATGCTGAACAAGATTATTCCGCACGATTAAACTCTGTTTTGAGACAAGGGGTATAGTTCAGTTTGAGTTCTCAACCTGTTTATTAAAGCATGAGTCATGACCAATCAATACAGAATATATTAAAATTCAAGGATTCTCAAATTCGTCATTAATCGAAACCCTTTTGTACAATTTTGATGAAAACAGCACGTGGACAATATGTGCAGACAAGATAACTGATCTTTCTCAGTGCAAGATAGCATTCTACGAACTTACGTATAATTCACACAATAAAACCAACAAACGTACTGATGTTAAAATTATATTTCTACACACAATTTTTTATAACTCGACATGTTTCAGTCTATCTTTAACGTGTTCAGGGAGTTACTTAATATTAGTAAAGCACATACGAAAACATGGATGGCTTATTAAATGCAATAAAATTTGTCTTTTCATAATATGTCTGCAGATATTATAAAACCCGTTTGTACCAGTGGAGAATTGGTTTATAAAGAGCGGAGATTGCCGTTTTATGGGGATTTAAAATGGTTCTGGAATAAAATAAAATAATAATAGTAAATATAACTAGAATTACGTAATAATAATAATAATAAACATAATTACGAGTGTTTTAATTAGCTGTCATATACGTGTAGGTAATAAGATGGTTGTTTGCACATACCATATCAGGATGCCAAGTTTTGTTTCGTTAGCCAACACGGCACTGAAGCAGCATGGACGGGTGCGTTTGAAATGTCTGTATTGCGTCATGTGCTGGTTTGTTTCATTTGAAGGTCTTAGATAAGGTCGCATAAAGTGTTGCAGTTTACAGCGTGGCGTTCGGGTATGGGTTTGTTTTGTTGGTTTATATAACTGAATACAGAACTGTTCGAAGGTGTTCAGGTGTACGGCTTTATTGGTGTGTGTAACAGGGTCACAGCTTGGAGCGGTCCGTATTCATGCACATTCTGTGTGATGTGCAAAGCATAAGCAGTACACGTATATTGTATTAATCGTTTATTAATGCACGGACACGAATAGCATTAAGAACTTACGTACATTATTGTACTGGCAGTATGTCTGAAGTTATATCATTACACAGTATTTCCAAGTCACTGTACTGATATCAAATCATGAAGACAAAGCTGCATGCGTTCTCAGTGTGGTACAAAATGAAGACTCTTGAGACTATGGCGTCATTCAAAGCTGATTGCTTCAAGTGGGCAGCTCAGAGAACAGGGACCTCTCCTTACGCCTACATGATTCAACCATTAACCGGTTCTCGCACCACGCAAATTCAACAGGCAGGAGTGTCACTACTGTTAAGAGGGTCGAACGAAGGTCTCAAAATGTGGGAAAACGTATTATTAGTTCTGTCATCACGAAGCTTATTTGGTCCTCGCCTTTAAATTTATGCATGCTACGTGATACGCTATGAGGTCTGTCTCTTCGTCCGTTTATTCAATTGCAAACCTACTGAAGCCATTTCGATTAAGAGAGGCATTTGGGCGTTCTCATCGAAACCCGCACGTCGAATTCATACAGGTCCATGCACTGAAACCTCCACTTTACACAAAGCTTAAGTCGAGTCTCAACATTATACAGCACTGAGTCAGATAAAAGGCAAAGCTGTTGCTGTACCCAATTAAATACCGTAGACAATTGCAGCTGCACTTCAGCACCAGACGGATGTCAGTTGCTACCTTCAAATTCGAGACAGACAGACTCCGGTACAAATTAGACAAGAGAGTGGGTCAGCTGAGAGACTGTCTTGACGTGGTGGTGATATAAACTGGGCAAATGGCATAAAACATATAATTGCGAATTACGTAACATTTTGCTATTTGATGCGTGTTTGAAGAAAATACGTATAAAAAAGACACAGTCTCTAGACGGTGTATCTACTGTTTACTAGTTTTCTGAGACACGATACGAATCCGCAAGTCACAAAAGAAAATATCAATTAAAATGGACAAAGTTCTATGCAAACGGTTCGAATTATTTTACGCAAATCAAGTACGCAGTTTCGGTATCGTTTTAAATCCAACCAAAAATCGCAGTGCGTTTCTCTCAGTCAAGGTCTTATGCATGCCAGCGCTAAGGCTGCACACGTCAGTCTACAGAGTAACTGGCTTGAGGCTGGACTGTCTACGTTCAGATCTAAGCAGAGCCAAGGATTCTTCGTCACCATAAAATCCGTCAAAATTAGCTATACCTCCAATTTATAGTTGCATCCAATGCGAACGGGGACTGAGATAAAGTGGTCGGAGCGTATATTTGACCATCCACCGTCCACTAGTAGCGAATTAAAAAATCCTTGAGTTTCACTTCCATTTATTCCACCAGACTTCAGAAAATAGGGTTCAATCACAGGGTCTAATTAACTCGTACACGAATATCTGGAAATGTAAATGCCTAAGGAAATACTTTGTATAATATTGTCCACTTATTTTTAGTAAGAAGTCACAATGCGGAACCTTAGCGCGAATGTCTTCTCACCCTACGTGAATACATGTGAATACAGCCTATGAACTAGTATAATCCTTACAACAGAGCTTACTTAAACAACCGAAGTTAACTACCATTTAAATAAGTAATGATCTTCCCTTGACAGCAGAAACAGAGACAAATGAAAGCTAAGTCCGTTAGTTAAGTGGCAAGTACAAAACGTACTTACATGATATCTCAGCTCGAGTGTGAAGT
>Ga0123352_10013938_pt1 | contig 12780 bp, 10 predicted proteins | sample TergutLab28metaG_FD_89700 | JGI IMG/M metagenome (GOLD analysis project Ga0123352, IMG submission 89700) | Labiotermes labralis P1 segment gut microbial communities from Petit-Saut dam, French Guiana - Lab288 P1 | ecosystem: Host-associated > Arthropoda: Insects > Digestive system > Gut ... | reverse complement strand
TGTAAGTGTTATAATATTTGGGTGTGTATGTGTGGATTTTGTAATGTGCGGGTGTTTGTATGCGTGGGTTTTGCAATGTATGGGTGTGTGTGTGTGCGTTTTGTAATTTGTGGTGTGTGTATTTGGGGGGTTTATAATGTGTTGGTGTGTGTATGAGTGGGTGTTGAATGTGTGAGTGTTATAATATGTGGGTGTGTGTATGTGTGGATTTTGTAATGTGTGGGTGTGTTTATGTGTGGATTTTGTAATGTCTGTGTGTGTGTGTGTGTATGCGTGGGTTTTGTAATGTGTGGGTGTGTGAATGTGTGGGTTTTGCAATGTGTGGGTGTGTGTGTGTGTGTGTGGGTTTTGTAATGTGTGGGTGTGTGTATGAGTGGGTGTTGAATGTGTGAGTATTATAATATGTTGGTGTGTGTATGTGTGGATTTTGTAATGTGCGGGTGTGTGGTGTATGCGTTGGTTTTGTAATGTATGGTGTGTGTAAGTGTGGGCTTTGTAATGTGTGGGTGTTGTGACAATTTTGTGGCTGTTTTGTAATGTGTGTACTTATAGTAACTGTTTTGTATTGTTTCGTTTATGTATATTAATTCTTATTTGTTTTGTTTGTTCTAGTGTAAGGACTGCTGCCACCGAGTGACAACTCATTTGCTGTAAGTAATAATAATAATAATAATAATAATAGTCTGTGAGAAATCTAACTCACGACAGCTGTCCTTATGATTGGGATTCCAACTCAGGGCTTCCTGAGTACAAGGAATGATAGCTTGTTCCTTTCACCCAACCCGAATTTTACGGTACCCGTTCGAAGTTCAAATTCTGTAGACGTAAACATTGCATCCTAGGCTTATGCATACAGGTAGGGCCTACCTTATCGCTTCGCGTGCGTGGGGTTGGCGACCCCACGCCATGTGGAGTCACATAGGGCCCACACGCGTGTTGTTGCGACACAGGGCGCTTTGTCTCACACGTAACAATGCTTCCCCGCGGCGCCCCTCCCCTCTCCGATCTCCGCGTGCTTTCACTGTCTCATTGTATAGCTCTTGTTTCTAATTGGTGCATTATGTGACGTCCCTAGATCGACTCCTGACAGGGTGGCTTCATCACTCGTCCGTGACCGGTTTGTGTTACGTGATATTCGTGCTAGCCTGTAGCCACACCGGATGTCCTAAGGTTTCCCGTGGTTTCCACAGCCTCCCCGGACTAACCTTAGTTGAAGCACGTCGACGATTCTTGGTGCCCAAGTGGTCACGACTTCTTGCCTTGCGCCCGGGAAGTGCTAGGTTCGAACCCCTGTCCGGAGACGGACTACTCGACTCTAGCGTTGCGGGAACTTCCTTGGTTTCCCGAGGCAAATGCAGATATAGCGACTCGCTACGGGCTGGAAGGTCCGGGGATCGAATCACGGTGCGCGCGAAATTTTCGCACCCAGCCCACTGTACTGTGGGTATGGCATTATACCCGGGGTTAGAACGGCCGGGTCGTGGTATTAACCACTCAAACCCGTCTAGGACTGAGGTTAAATCTAGAGTATAGTTATACCTCAACTGCCCCTCTGTCCTTTCGTGGCATGCTGTAGAGTGAACTTTGCCTTTTACCGCAAGCAAATATTCGAGCAAATATGCCTAATAGCAGCTACGACATGGAGCAAAAGCCACTTGCCCCTTGACACAGCCGACACAGTGCCTGCATTTATTGACGTTCTGAAACGTTCAAGGTGCCTTCCTTCTACGACAGTGTTTCTCAACCATCGGGCCGCGGCCCGGTACCGGGCCCAGGCATCAATTATACCGGGTCGCGAGAGATTCTCCTGGAATTGATAACTAATTTAAATGTAATGTTATATTTGTCAACATGCCACACCGTACACATAATTGTACTAATACTATTTATGTTTATGCCATAATTAATAATTAATACTTATGTTAGTTTAATGTATGAACTTAAAAAAAATTGGAAAGGTACTGACGAGTTGGAAAGTTACTGACGAGTAAATTTGTTGGGACCGGGTCCTCGTTTTATGAAAAAAGAATTTACCGGGCCGTGTTGTCTCTCAAAGGTTGAGGAACACTGTTCTACGACACAAGGTCTGTGTCTGTAACGCTCGCACATACAGGTTCGCAGAGTTGCTTGTTTTCCTACGTACAGTTTTGCTGTTGTTAAACATCGATTGTCAAGTGACTTTTGCTCCTCTCTGTACATAAAAAGACAAATACCGATTTCTTACGTATCTGTCACAGTAAAGTATCTGAACTGACATGAACTGATGAATTATGGCCCAGACATACGTCATACCTGTCAACGGTAAATAACCTAAGCAAGTCACACAATGCCACGCAGTACCTTAAGCGTCATTCAGTGACGGAGAGCCGGGAGAGCGTAGACTATACTGCGACTGGGCTACGGAATACACGTCAGAAAGGAATCATGGTTCGATTACCGCCATCAGCAGTCACAGTTCTTCTTGTCCGTAGCTTGCAAACGTCTGGTACCTTCTTTGCGTTCGTATGGAACCTGATGAAGTGAGTAAGAATCTATCAATGTCAACAATGTTATCGGGCCAGTGTTGGGCTTTCTCGCGCGAATTTTGGAAATTACGTGGTAGGAGCGAAGTACCATGATAAGAGATGGTAGGCATTACCACAGGGTGTCCACGATGTGGAACATACGGAGGTATAGACGGCGAAAACTTTAAACTGTCTACACTTGCGAATTGGCAATGGGCCTCATGCACTGTGGTTCACTTGCTGCTGTTTTTCTTTTTGTTGGAGAGGATGATATAGTTTTTAGTTTCTGGAGGAAGAGGTCCTGGCGTAGATACGAGATAATATTAAAACGAATCTTACAGGAATGAGATATGAGTTTGTTTATTGGCCTAAATATAAGGTCTAGTACTTTGGAAATAAACATTGAGAGTCACAAAGAAGAGGCAAATTAATTGACCAGCTGTATGACTGTGAGCTATCTACAAAAAACCGACTCTCGACCACATAACTTCGACTTGTCTACACATTTGAACAGTATCTTGACATTTCCTCATTGCAGGCAGGGGTCTAGCATTTTCCGGCTGTTGAGCCCTGTAAAGCCGTATGTCTGTGAGAGAGAATTTTATTTTACATCTTAAAATGCGGTGATATTCAATGGAAGTGCGTATAGGCCCTGTTGTTTTAGTTGGTGTGCCCCATAGGCCCTGTTGTTTTAGTTGATGTGCCCCATAGGCCCTGTTGTTTTAGTTGGTGTGCCACATAGGCCATGTTGTTTCAGTTGGTGTGCCCCATAGGCCCTGTTGTTTTAGTCGGTGTGCCACATAGGTTCTGTTGTTTCAGTTGGTAGGCCCCATAGGCCCTGTTTTAGTTGGTGTGCCCCATAGGCCCTGTTGTTTTGGTTGGTGGGCCCCATAGGCCCTGTTGTTTTAGTTTGTGTGCCCCATAGGCCCTGTTGTTTTAGTTGGTGTGCCACATAGGCCCTGTTGTTTTAGTTGGTGGGGCCCCATAGGCCCTGTTGTTTTAGTTTATGTGCCCCACAGTCCCTGTTGTTTTAGTTGGTGTGCCACATAGGCCCTGTTGTTTTAGTTGGTGGGCCTCATATGCCCTGTTGTTTTAGTTGGTGTGCCCCATAGACCCTGTTGTTTTACTTGGTGTGCCCCATAGGCCCTGTTTTTTAGCTGGTGTGCCCCGGATATTGTCTGGTTGGTATGGAAGGTAATTCTCCCATTCTGCTGGGAAACGAATCCCACACCAATCATTTTACTGATTAAGTTACCATCGATATGTTGTTGTTGTTGTTCTTGTTGTTGTTGTAACATCTATGCCCACTTTTCAAAGCGTGGTTCAGACTATTCCTACGGCTGTCAGGTATCCACATCTGAACACGCTACATGTCTAATCTGCACTCGCAAATCTTGATCCTTCCGCTGTGCACTGGAGGTTTCATAAGACAGCGTAAACTTTTAGGCGCGTTCGCGGAACTGCTAAAAGCGACTGTTAGCTTCGTCATGTCTGTCTGTCCTTCCTCATGGAGCAACTCGGCTCCCACTGGACGCATTTTCATGAAATTTGATATTTGAAAATGTTTTCCAAAATCTGTCAAGAAAGTTCAATTTTCATTCAAATCTGACGAAAATAACGGGCAATTTACATGAAGATCAATGTACGTTTTGATAATATCTCACTCAGTTTTTCTTAGAATGTTTCGACAAACGTTTTAGAGAAAATCAAAACACACATTTTGTGTTTAGTAACTTTATTTTTTTCGAAACTCATGCCGTTTATGAGATAATGTGGGAAAATACTGTATATGCCAGGCACGCCACAGATGTCAGTACGGCGCATGCGCATTGCATGCAGGGTACCTAGGGCTACAAACACACACTCATAATATGCTCTATGCATTGCTCTACCACTGCAACAGCAGTTTCACGAACCCACCCCAATACTCCGCCAGTCTCGTTGCTTTGGCAGTTGTTTCGTATTTTAGTGCCATAATTTTGGAAAATTGCCGATCCAGGTGGCCGTGCGGTCTAAGACGTGAGTCTGCGCCTGCTTGCTTGCTTGCTAGGATTGTGTGCTCGAATCCTGCCGGGGGCATGGATGTCTCTCTCTCTTGTGAGTGTTGTCAGGTGGCGGTTTCTACGACGGGCCGATCCCTCGTCCAGAGTAGTCCGAGAGTGTGTGTGTCACTAAGTGTGAACACGTGCAACAATAAACCTCTACACCTACAGTGAGTAGGTAGAAGAGGTTTGACTAAGAAAGGAAGAAAGAATTTTGTGACGTCTTGTACATAATTACATAACGAATATGCCGAGTGCAAGAGGAATTGTGTTTGTCGTAATGAGGCTGTGAGGTACCTCAATTTGATATCAGAGCCGCCCCGTAGAGTCTGCCTAAAGCGATAGTGACTAAATATCACCAATTTGAGCTCACAGAGACCCTACAATTTGCGTAGAGCCTGCCTAAAATGCTAGTGACTAAATATCGCCAATTTGAACTCGCAGAGACCCTACAATTTGCGTAGAGCCTGCCTAAAGTGCTAGTGACTAAATTTCCCAATTTGAACTCACAGGGACCCGTAGAATCTGCCTAAAGTGCTAGTGACTAAATTTCACCAATTTGAAATGCGGGAGCCCCTAGAGTCTGCCTAAAGTGCTCGTGACTAAAACTCGACTTGATTCACATACACAGGCGGCACAGTAATGAGGCGAAGAAGTTCGCGGCGCTGTAGGATCGGGGCTGGCGGTGCGGTATTCCAGAGGTCATTCCGTCTATCGACATCCCAAGACCACAGTCCAGCCATACATTCACCAAATTCCCAGGCCCACAGACCAGTGTGTCCCATCGTTCCATACGGCATCTTGCAATGTGCTTCTTTGTGTATCGCCACGAACAGCACGCAGAACTGTCGGCGATCCCACTCGATGTCTCTGTAAACTTGCCAAGAATTAAGACGGCAGATATGCCACTGTTGCGGTCAGTGCACCGTCCTGTGCAGTTTGACCGACCATCCATCACAGGTGAAGAAGGCAGCTTTTAACAATGACAACACAAATAAAGAAAGTAGACCCTCGGAAACTAATAAAATGGAAACGATGGGATTCCTGTTTGTAAAAGCTCAAGTTTTAATTGCCAAGGAAGCAGTTATTCAATCCTGAGCATAGTGTACGTCCGTCCGGCCGTCTATCTGTCTGTCCATGACCTGCCAGATACCAGTGACACTGTTCTTCGAATGACTGTGATGAAATCAGGCACTGAGGTGTTCCGCGGACGTGTATCTTCGCATTTGTAGCGTGCTGTGGATTTGATGTGTGTTGGACCGTGCATCATTGTGATAACTGAAGAATAGGAACCAACTAGATGCTTCTTATTGTTTTATTGTGCTTCTTATAGCCTCAACATGTTTCAGGCACTGCTATGCTCACCATCAGGAGCTCACGACCATAGTCCTGATTACCACATGGGCCGTCCGGTTCTTGGGCTGCTGTTAGTTGGAAGTTAGGTGCGGGTAGGCTGGAGTAGTGTCCGGGCTGCGGGCTATAGTACGACTCGTGCTATAGCCTGCAGCCCGGACACTTATCGTCGTACTATAGCCTGCAGCCCGGACACTTATCCAGCCTGCCTGCACCTAACTTCCAACCAACAGCAACCCAAGAACCGGACGGCCAATGTGGTAATCAGCACTATAGTCGTGAGCTCCTGATAATGGGCATAGCAGTGCCCGAAACATGTTGATCCCATCATAAGTATAATAAAACAATAAGCAGCATCTGGTTGGTTCTTATTCTTCAGTTATTTTAATGCTGTGGGCCTGTAGTTTTCAAACGGACCTGCAAATAAACCCCTTTACACGGCTGTTTTAATAGAGTAAAGCAATATTTACACAGTGAAAACTGTCTTAAACCGAACCTGGACATAACGGAAAACTTTTTTAGAGTGCCGAAAGATCCAGAATTCAAACAACTGTACGAAACACAACTTGCATTCAACGGAAAAAAAATCCAGCTCCCCTGCAGTTTTCGTTATAGGCAGGGTTCATTGTCTTAACAGGCCTTCGGCTACATGTTTCGGCTATTAGATCTGTGTGCTGTAGTTGTTTCCTTACGTACGTAATGGCTTGCGAAGTCTCAGTATTTATGTCGTACCTCTAAAGCCATCTGGTCAACAGATGTACCCACCATCCCTACAAAATCCACATCTTACCCACGTGTTATTCTTACGTGTCCCGTATGATCCTCACAATAAACAGCCACCAGCATTCGCCGACTGGTCATTCTAATCAAAGCAAACTGTGTTCTCAGTGAGGTACGAGTCGAAAGGAAATGTATATTGAATATAAAATAATTTTCGTCTTTGAACGCTTGACAGGGCTAATAAATTCTTCGAAAATATGGCGAAGGTCAGATACTTGGTTAGAATATTAAGACATCGAAAGTGCTGTAATATGCGTGCAACATGTATTGCCACTCAGTTAAGTCGAGCCTATATTTTCGCAATCTCCTATCTGAAAACGCAGGACTATAGACTAAAATACAGCAAACAACAGATTTACCTCAGTAATTAACCAACTTGATGCACAAAATTTTTGTTTTACAGTAAGTTTACTTCATGCCTCTACATGTTTCGAGCACATGTGCTCATCATCAGGAGGTCAAAATTGCATTACACAGCATCTGGTATCATCACACCTATAGGTGGCCGCCTCGTGCACAGGTTGAGAGAGGACTCTCAACCTGTGCACAGATTGTCCCTCATCCAACTAGATGCAACAGTATGCAGTCTGATTTATTTCACTGCAAAATCACTCTACATTTTTTTTACCTCAGTAATTAACTAACTTGATGCACAAAATTTTTGTTTTACAATAAGTATATTTCATGTCTCTACATGTTTCGAGCACATGTACTCATCTTCAGGAGGTCAAAATTGCATTACACAGCCTCTGGTATCATCACACCTATAGGTGTGATATTACCAGAGGCATCAATTTGGTTAATTACTGAGATAAATATACTGAGATACACGGTCAGCAAAACGTCAAAAGATTTACCGTTCAGACTGCAGTCTCTGGGATTTACACCAAGGCGTCTTGTAGCGGAATACCGAAGTTCCGGAGACGCATGTCGTCTCACCACCTTCAAGGCTGAAATCACCTGTAAAAGTTTTCGTTATTTGAGGTGGAGTTGCATTACAACAGAACAACATAATGTGTCATAAAATGGTGTCATTTTATTTCTAACTTAGAGACCTTGGCTGAAAATTAATGGAAGAGTTCAGGAAAATCCATCAATAAAAATATAGCCATACGTTTGTACGTTTGATAGAGACCACAAGAAGTACCGACAAGGGAAGTCGTTGATGATGGTGTCCATAATAGCACTTAGTAGCAGCACATAAACGTAAATGCTACAAGACGCGAAGTGCAAGCTATGAACTTTGAACTCCATTTACGCGCATGTGATAATGCAACCGCAGGAAGTGTTTGTACGAACGGCATGACTGCAAGAGCTGCACCATCTCGTTTTTACTTGCATGTTTGTAACGACGCCAGACTCTGAAATCGCCGTACGAGATGACAGCTCGAGAACTGATCTCGGGGCCCTAGGCTACTGTCTTCGAACAGGAGGCGGTGCAGAGTAGTTACTGTCCTTACTGGACGTAACTCCCTGAGGAGATATCTATACATCTGAGGGCTGATGGACAGTCTCTTGTGTAGGAGGTGTAGGGCAGAGGAGGAAACCTCAGTTCATGTTTTGTGTGAGTGTGAAGCTCTGGCGACACTCAGACATACTTACCTGGGTTCCTCATTCGTGGACTTTGTGGATGTCAGAAGTCTGGGAGTAATCTGTAACATCATGAAAGGGACAGGGCTCCCATGATTTGGACAGCAGTATAAGTGGCACAAAAGGCCTGACCAAGGCCTGCGTGCATCGGGGCCATACAGGACTCGAACCCATTATTCGACTCTGTGAGCTAACAGATTTAGTTAGTAAAAAAAAAAAGAAAGGTAAAGTTATCACGTTACAGGCCCGATGTGGCCCAGAGGGTGGGTAGATGTATAGCTCTACTGTTCCATGACCGCGGCACTGGAAGGGGTGAGTGGTCAGCAGCACGCCCCGGCAGCACTTTACCCCCGGGATAGACCCGGTACCCATTTTACAGGAGGCTGGGTTGGCCCCAGGACCGGTCTGGACGTGCGGAAAATCTCGTCCTCACTGGGATTCGATCCCGGACCGTCCAGCTCGTAGTCAGTCACTATACCGACTGAGCTACCCGGCCCACAGGTTTAGTTAGCAAGTAACGCAAAAATAAAATAGAGTTAGTTAGGTAAGTTTCCTTCGGAATGGAATTAATGTTTTCTGCTTAGCGTGAGGAATGTCAGACAAACTTACGGAGTGGTGACAGGTAATGAGTGCCGGAATGTGGGTGCCCAGTCTGTAGTTGGTGGCTGTCCTCCTGGCAGTGGCTTTGGGTGTTGCAGCTTGGTCTTTGGTGACAACATTATGCAGAATCTCTCTGAGCAGAAGGCAGTTGGTGCGGAGACACCCCAGTTTAAAAACCTTCTGCCATGATCAGGAAAATCAGTTCTCTCGTTTCTGATTGGCTGATCGCTCTCATCTTGCACATAAAACGGAGCAGATTATGTCGTATTGGGTGATGCCTGAGTGACAAGTCACGGCGAAAATGATGCGTAACGGCGAGTGTAGGAAATGCGTGTCTGTAGCGAGGGGATTGCCTGGTGGCCAGTAGCGCACTGCATGCGTGTCTGTAGCGAGGGGATTGCCTGGTGGCCAGTAGCGCACTGCATGCGTGTCTGTAGCGAGGGGATTTGCCTGGTGGCCAGTAGCGCACTGCATGCGTGTCTGTAGCGAGGGGATTGCCTGGTGGCCAGTAGCGCACTGCATGCGCAGAAAGCCTTCCCTAATCACGTCGTTACGTAATTAGGGAAGGCTAGATCTCGGAAAGCTCTTAAGGAAATATTTCATGAATTGCAAAATGAAAACAACCCTAGTAGGATTAAGTATGAAAGAAGGTAAAACTAAATATATGTAAATAAAGAGAATGGGAATAACAGACATAACACACCTAAAAATTGATAATTTTCCCTTTGAAAGTGTGGAAAATTTTAATTATCTGGGCTCCGTTTTCATTGCTGATAATAAACTGAATATGGAAATTGCTGAAAGAATAGCAAAAGGCAACAAAGCATACTATACCAATGCAAAACTAATAAAATCGAAATTCCCAACGATAATCACCAATATGAAAATACATAATAATAATAATAATAATAATAATAATAAAGTCCATCATTCCTTCTAAGAACATAGGTTGTCTATGAGTCCTTTCCACTTCTGTCTATCGGCTGCTAAGAACCTCAGTTCATTCCAGCTTCTACCCACTCCCTTGATTACCGATCTTCTCCAGCTGTTTCTCGGTCTTCTTCTCTTCCTGTTTCCCTGAGGGTTCCAGAGTAGGGCAGCCTTTGGTATCTCTCCATCCTCTTTTCTTAATGTGTGACCAATCCATCTAATAAAAATATATAAAACGCTGATAAGCCCAGTCGTTACGTACTCATCAGAGACGTGGACTTTAACAGCAAACGATGAAAACAACCTACGCACTTTTGAAAACAACCTACGCACTTTTGAAAGGTTAATACTAAGGAAAATATTTGGTCCTGTCAATACTGACAATATATGGAGATACGAAACAACATGGAGATTGATAAGTTATTAGAAGGTGCAGATATAGTGAGATTCATCAAGGTACAAAGAATCAAATGGCTGGGGCGTGTTCAAAGAATGGACCAAGCAAGACCAACTTGGAAACTGCTAGGTTGGAAACGTATGGGAATTAGACCAGTTGGAAGACCAAGACAACGATGGCAAGAGAATGTCGTGGAAGATCTAAAAATGCTGAAAGTTACAAACTGGAAGGAAACAGCTAAGGACGGAAGAAATGGAAGAGACTTGGCTGAGAAGGCGAAAACCCACAAAGGGTTGTAGTGCCAAATGATTTGATGATTGCGTCGTTACAAGTACTCTAGGGAACATGTCGTTGTGCGCACTGTGCAGTCGTAAGAACTGTGAAATGTCACACTGAATCAGTGGAAATCAGATGTAATATCTGTCGAATAATAAAGATAAAGTTGAAGTTAACAAGGGTGATTGTTTTTGTGACAAAAATAGTCCTGGGGATGGCCAAGACTGACCGAAATGTATGAATACCGTCTTAGTGTATATTATGTAATTTGTTGGTTTGGTTACAAAAAGTAACCCAGTAGCTATGCGGTCGTGAGCCGGGATAGCTCAGTCGGTATAGCGACTAGCTACGGGCTGGACGGTCCTAGGATCGAATCCCTGTGAGGGCGAGATTTTCCACACGTGTCCAGACCGGCCCTGCGGCCCACCCAACCTCCTCTGCAATGGGTACCGGGTCTTTCCCGGAAATAGAGCGGCCGTGGCGTGGCGTTGACCACCCACCCACATCTAGGGCCGAGGTTAAAGAAAGAGTACAGCCATACCTGTAATCCCTCTCTGGAACTTCGTGGCCTGTTCTAGGGTGAACTTTACCTTTTACCTTTAGGTGGCTACGCGGTCAAAATGCCCTGCGAATTTAGCAAGGGTGAATTAAGGGTTTCAGTGACTTACAAAGCGCGTCCCTTTGTCCCTTCACCTCTTAGACAACTAACACATTTGTAAGAAAGCTTTGCTCTTTGATGTACAGCACCACTGCACCTCCTAGTCAAAAGAGCAGGTGACTGGACGGCAGCTCCCCCCCCCCCTTCCCCGTAATTATTAGCGCAGTATATCCCATATCTCATTACAGGGATCCAGAATGCTGCCTTCTGTCAGATGGATGGAAACCAGTCCCAAAGCACCGACAACAAATTTTAATATTTTTAACGTTCCGGGGCCCTCGGCACGCCGCGGGGGCCCATGATCTGGACGGCATGTTGGCGTTATTACCACGGGCGAGATGGTTAGGTCACACGTATGCGTCATTCTGAGTGACTGCCTGACGCAGCGTCTGTATAATCACAGATATGGAACTGACGTAGGTCGTAGCAACCGATATGGGACTGAGACACTGGGACGTACGTGAAATTGAGTGCGAAGAACCTGTACAGATCGAAATGGGAGTGTCAATTTTCTTTAGGCGTAAATAATACGCGGTGCAATTTAGTCCACGTTAACTAGGAGCATTACAGTCATACGCCGCATAACGACGTTTCGGTCGACGACGGACGGCACAAAAGACGGTGGTCCGATATTGTATTATAATATTATATTATAAAGTAATACCATTGTGTTACAATTGCCTACAGTATTCAGTATAGTAACATGCTGTACAGGTTTGTAGCCTAGGAGTAATAAGCTATACCGTATAGCGTAGGTGTGTAGTAGGCTATTATATTATAAAGTAATACCATTGTGTTACAATTGCCTACAGTATTCTGTATAGTAACATGCTGTACAGGTTTGTAGCCTAGGAGCATTAGGCTATACCCTATAGCCTAGGTGTGTAGTAGACTATACTGTACTGTCTAGGTTTGTGTAAGTATATTCCATGACGTTCGCACAACGACGAAGTCGCCTAACGACGCATTTCGCAGAACGTACCCCCGTCGTTAAGCGACGCATGACTGTACTAAAGATTTCCAGTGCGCGCCGCAGTAGCGATAGCGGCACTGCTCCATTAATTCGTAAACTCGGCTATAGAAAGAGCTGAGTATTCACCTTCGCGCTCTGACCGCTTTAACCCTGAAGGGTCCCCGCTGCCTGTTGAATAGAAGGGTGGGTGGACCTCAAAGCCGGATTGGTCGTTTCGGAGGAGAGAAAAATCGATTTCTCCCGCCGGGGATTCAATCCAGCAACTAGCGCACTCACTACAGGGGGTTTAAGAATAGGGTGCGGAGAGCAGTGATCTTAGGAGAGAAGAAATTTGCAGGGGAAAGGTCACGTACAGAAATCCTTGACGAGCGGTCTTCACCATATATAGCTGGGGCGCTCAAATCAAGGAGGGTGAGAGACAGAGACGGGAAATGTAGCACGCTTTACGGAGAGTTTATTGTTTTGGCTGGAAACCCGAAGGGAATGTGGGCCTGCATAGCTCAGTCGGTATAGCGACTCGCTACGGGCTGGGCGGTCCGGGGATCGAATCCAGGTGTGGGCGAGATTTCTGCCCCCCTTCCAGACCGGCATGGGACCCAAGCAGCCTCCTAAACAAAGGGAAACGGGACATTCCAGGGGGAAAAAAGAACAAAACGAAGAAAAGACAACCACCCCCA
>Ga0123352_10013937_pt1 | contig 12781 bp, 3 predicted proteins | sample TergutLab28metaG_FD_89700 | JGI IMG/M metagenome (GOLD analysis project Ga0123352, IMG submission 89700) | Labiotermes labralis P1 segment gut microbial communities from Petit-Saut dam, French Guiana - Lab288 P1 | ecosystem: Host-associated > Arthropoda: Insects > Digestive system > Gut ... | reverse complement strand
ACTATGCGGCTGGATCTTTCCCTGTGTGGTACGTGCAATTGCGGGGCACCTGTACTGTTGGTCGGAGTTTTTCCCCTGAGGGTTCTTGCTTTACCGCGGACTTACTGTGTTATATGCACTATGTATGTGGCTGCTTGTTCCGTCCGTGTGCTGGTGTATTCTGCGCTGTTGTATGTTGTTTTCCATCACATTCATTAAATACACCTCAGTGATTAAGTTGTGTTTGACACATACCTTCTCCTAAGTTTAAATTAGTTTATGTTAAGTTTATGCTAAGTATATGGTAAGTTTATGTTAAATTTATGGTAATTTTATGTTAAGTTTATGGTGCATTTATGTTAAGTTTACGTTAAGTTTATGGTAAGATTATGGTAAGTTAATGTTACGTTTATGGTAAGTTTACGGTAAGTCTATGTTAAGTTTATGGTAAATTTATGGTAACTTTATGTTAAGTTTATGGTAAGTTTATGTTAAGTTTGTGTTATGTTTATATTACGTTAATGTTAAGTTTATGTTAAATTTATGGTAAGTTTATGGTAAGTTTGTGTTAAGTTTACAGTACGTTTATATTACGTTTATGTTAAGTTTATGTTAAGTTTACGTTAAGATTATGTTAAGTTTATGTTACGTTTATATTAAGTTTATGGTAAGTTTATGATAAGTTTATTTTAGGTTTATGTTAAGTTTATGGCAAGTTTATGTTAAGTGTATGTTAGGTTTCTGTTAAGTTTACGTTAAGTCCATGGCAAGTTTATGTTACGTTTATTGTAAGTTTATGTAAAGTTTAAGGTAAGTTTATATTAGTTTATGTTAAATTTATTTTAAGTTTATGTTAAGTTTATGTTTAGTTTATGTTAAGTTGATGTTAAATTTATGGTAAGTTTATGGTAAGTTTATGGTAATTTTACTGTAATTTTATGTTAAGTCAATGTTAGTTTTATGTTATGTTCATGTTAAGTTTATGATAAGTTTATATTAAGTTTAAGGTAAGTTAATGTAACTTTATTTTAAGTTTATGGTACATTTATGTAAAGTTTATGTTATGTTTATATTATGTTTATGTTAAATTTATGGTAAGTTTATGTTAAGTTTATTTTAAATTTCTGTTAAGTTTATGTTTAGTTTATATTAAATTTATGTTAAGTTTATGGTAAGTTTAAGTTAAGTTTATGTTAAGTTTATTGTAAGTTTATGCTAAATTTATGTTAAGTTTATGCAATTTAAGAAAAAGAGATGAAACAAATAAAAAGCCACACAGCTGTCCGAAGCTATAATTACAAAGTGATGTGTGTGTTTGTGTGTGTGTGTCATTGCTTTTGTGTACTTTCAGAATTTTACCCAATACTTTTAAACACACCCCACAAAAGCATATTAAGAATTAAGAAATTACACCTACACGTCCCCTACAAAGTGTAACAAACATTTGTCTTCGTGAGTGTGTCAGCATACTCTTTGCAAATATGTTGTAGAGAGATGGCCAATTATCCATCTGAATAACGAATATTTGCTACATTTAATTTTCAAAAACTACTTTTTGTAGAATTCACATACTGTGGTTTACGTTTCCATTTACTATGGACACATCAGCAGAGGTGGTCGGAGCTGGATAGGCAGAAATGGATGAAGTTTACGTTGCACTGTGTCCCAAACACATCAGTACACTTACATTTCTTTTCATAGCCTAACATCCCCTAGTAGGCTAGGGCTTCCTCATTATTGAGGCTTCACGTTCAAACACAGACACACCACAATCAGTAGGACTCCTCTAGACGAGTGATCAGCCCGACGCAGAGACCTCTACCTGAAAATACACAACACTCACGAGAGACGTACCCCTATGCCCCCAGTGGGATTCGAAACCGCAATCCCAGCAAGCGATCGGCCGCAGCCCCACGCCACAAACCGCGCGGCCAATGCAATCGTACATGCAATGTAGGGGAAGGAAATTAGGCCCAGGCGTAAATGATGTCTGTGAGACAGAAATAGTGTTAATTAACAGCGTATTGTGCATGCACACAGCTATCCTCCCATCTCACCTACACAAACTTGGCGCCTACTTAGGGCTTTCCCTTTATGCGAATGTCAAGACAGTAAAGTTAAATCGTTGTGTACATACCTATCTCATGATGCTTGACTAAAAAACTACTTAATGTAAAGAGTTTATAATTTGTGCTTGATAGTCAAAGAGACCTCACTGATCATGGCCAAACACGGCCGGTACATTCGGCTGCCGCTATTGAACATTCTAATTGTGTGTTGTGAACACCCATGATTGATTTGTAACGCATATATTTAGAACTACCAGCAGTAATACTTGCGACAACATTTTGATATCAGACCTGCTAGTAAATTTACAGTAGCTAACACTGTCGCACTTGACATGCAGGTTACAGATCTGTTTTACAAATGCAGTAGAGATAAATACTTTAATATTCTATGAGTTTATGCAGTAGTCCGAGAGATGACTTTGTTGGCCAGAAGAGCGACTATCAGGTTTTAAAGAAGGACTGACGTTGGTTACATGTTGTAGATCAGGGAAAATTATAACTCGTTAGCAAGTCTCGAAACATAAAACCGGATCCTTGTCACACAAAGCAGCACCCACCCTATAGGACAGTGAAACTTGGCCAGTAAAGGAATAATAATACGAATCCAGATTCACAGAGGCAAATATGAAATTTTGGCGTAAATCGCAAATATCCTCTCCTTGACAAAAAAGGAGCCAATATATTTTGAAACAACTTTACACACTACAAGTTTGGAGGGAAATAAACAACTATCAAAACAAATGGATTGAAAGCGTTCGTAAAATTGACAGATTCAGACTCTAGTACTGTATTATGAAATATCAACCAACAAGAAAACGAAAGCCTGGACGCCATTAAAGGGACATCTGGAATGGTATATTGATTATGGAACGGGCTACAGGAGATGAATCCTTGAAAACATGATGATGGTGGTGATAATGATGATGGTGATGATGACGACGATGATGATGATGACGATGAGTTTAGTTAGTTAGCCTGTATGGATTTATTGATGCTATGTTTTTTTTTTATCTCTATTGATGCTGTAAAATGCTTAGTTTATCAACGCGGTTCTCAGTACTTAATCGGCCCACAAAATCCGTATGTGTGTGTGTTCCGATTCATTCTTGTTTTTGCATTGAACAGGCCTGTAACTTTTAACAAATAATTTAGTGGAATTGAAGCAGCCGATATAGGCAGGTTTTCACCTTTTTTTATAAGCCAAGCAGGCCATTAGGGTCAGTAGAGGTAGAGCTCTACTCTTTTCTAGGACCTTCGGCACTAGATGGGGGTGGGGGGGTCGGCCCCACGCCTCGGTGGCCTCTACTCTCGGGAAAGACCCATTACCCATTGTACAGGAGGCTAGGTGGACCCCAGGGCCGGTCCGGACGAACGGAAAATCTTGTCCCAACCGGGATTCGATCCCGGAACATCCAGCCCGTATCCAGTCGCTATACCGACTGAACCACCCGACCCACGCAATCCATATATTACGTCATAAATTAATTTTAACTATTGTGTAAATTCAGATTCCCTGAGACGATTTTTCAGATTCCAGAATCATAAAATCACGCTTAGCAGTTTTGTACATTACTATGTAATACTATATCAATTCAAGTATATTTCTGTGCTCTTTAGACTTACTGGAGACTTTAATGATTAAGCTGCTTAATTAGCAAATAATTATATCGTTCTCATGAAGTGATAGATTTTTAAATATTGGAAGTTCATGACCGAAATTGATAAAAATTTGTTGTTTAAATTAATCGCCTTTATGTGCATCATTAGTACGGTTTGTTGTTATGTCCTATGAAGGGCGAAAATCTCTACCTGCATCAGGCTGACGGGCCTGTCGAAGTTATGTTGATTAAATTAATCAGAAAATGTATGCTACCAAGTAGTACGGTAGGATGCACAGCTATTACAATTACACATAGTTTCATTCCACGGCATTGTGGCACACTTGCAAGGGACAAGAAGTGTAAATCGAACGCCCACCCTCCAGTGCTGCTATTAGATGTCTTCGTTGTTGTATAGACACAGGAGAAAATAGCAAAATTGCTTAGGGAAAACAAAGCCTGTTTTTATGCCTGTTGATACCTTTGATTTTATTATATGAATTCTTACCTGTACAGTTAAAGCAATCCCATTTCAGGCCTAGACAGGCCCTGAGGTTTCCAGGAGGCTGAGGCTCCCAGATTTCAAGAAAATCGGCACATGAAGGTGGTAAAGTTGTGAGCCCCACGAACTGGCCGTCTTTACCCCCAGGTAATATTTCCGATACTCATTTCTGTTAGAGGGTGAGTCAACCCCGGGTTCATGTCTTTTACCTGTGGTACCGGGCAAAGTTTATTTTATATTTTATTTATATTGTATTTTATATTTTGTAAACTTGTATTTGTGTGATTTTTGTTAAGGTGACGTGATTTTGTAACCATAAAATTATATGTTGTATAATAGCCGCACACTGCCTGCCTGCAGCCATAATAAACAACTGCATGTTCAAGATCACAAACAACATCCATATTTCAGTAACAAGGGTTGGAAAAGAATCATATACACCGATACATGTAGTCTGATATAATAATGAAATTTTTCATAAGTTTGTAATAAAATATTTGTGTCAAGGGAATATGTTTCCTGATTGATTTGATATAGAACACAATGAAATACAACTAGTTAAAATGTTGTGGAATTAATATTTGTCGGAACGAGAAAGACAGGCTTACTTTTACGCCAAAGCTTTGTTAAAGTAAGTAGATTTTATAAAGGGCTGAGCAGTGAAACATGACAGTCTCTCCAGCTGTGGAAGCCCTGCTGTTGTCTTTCGCGCCCGGCTGATGAGCGAGAAATGACGTGGCGGGTTCTATTCGCTTCCATAATAACATTTCGTTTCGCTTCTGTAACAGAACTTTCGCTGCTTGCCGACGTTACTTTCAGAGCTGCTAACCGATGTTTTATAATTTGTTTCTGGATTGTTTTTAAAGTGGATAAACTAAATCACGCTGCAATAAAGAGACTACATCGACAATTGTCGACTAGAATGTTTTGTTTCTTTTCTTATGGCCGAGGGCACAGTAATATTCTCTAGAAATGACAAAATCATATGAAATATTTTACAGATAATTCGAATATCTATGTTACTCACAGTAATCAGAATTAGAAACGTTAACTGAATGAGGGTGAAATTCACTAACAGTAATCACACACCACATGCATCAGCTTCCTTCCAGGAAAATTATTAGATTTCGCCAAATTAGGAAACGCCCTGTCTTTAAGATCTCTTTACGTTTTTTCGAAATTTACCGCCATTGGTTACTATTTTGAACTGGGTGAATTTAATCCGTCCACGCTCAACACCCTGTGTAATATTACTTAACTTCAGACGTTTGTTTTTGACATTTTATAATGCTTCCAGTAACAGTTTCTTAGACCGTCTAGGCGGTGACAGAGATACTGTAGTCGGTATAACGACTCGCTACAGGTTGGTGGGTCAAGGTTTTGAACTCTAGTGGGGACGAGGTTTCTCGCACTAGTCCAGACCGGCCCCCAGGCTCACACCGCCTCCTGGAAGACGGATACTGGGACACTTTCCTGCGGGGGAACCAGCGGAGGTGTCGGGTTGATCACTCAGCGTTTTCTAGCGCGGAGGTTAAAGAAAGAGTAGGATTATATCCCTACTCTGTGCCTTTTACCCCCTCTCTGCCTTCGTAGCGTTTCGCTTTCGCTCAGAGGCACTTTTCCTTTAACGAAGGTTACTTTCAAATGTACTTTGTCAAACATCTATAAAGCCTAAAACGTATTTAAAAAAAATATTCAGCCTTATCTAAAAATAAACGTTATACATTCTTGTTCCGAAAATTATTCCTTAGCATCTTTAGTGCCAGAAGTGATCCTAAAGGGCTACGTTCGACCGATAAAGATGGAGTTGTCTAAATCCATAGTCTGCTATGAAATACAGACCTACTGTGTGTGTGTATGTGTGGGTGTGTGTGTGTGTGTGCGCGCGCGTGTGTGCGTGCGTGCGTATGTGTGGGTGTGTGTGTGTGTGTGTGTGTGTATGTGTGGGTGTGTGTGAGGTCGTGGTGAATGTGGGTTGAGACACGTTTTAGCATAGAAGAGTACAAGAGATCCCTGAAAAAATCCAACTACTTCCATACTAACAATGTTATCATCAATAAATTGCACTAATTCCTGAATATAAAAAGCACTCCTATGTGTTTCGGCTATTATTTATAGCCATCTTCAGGGAGTATCAGTACTTGAACACGTGTACAGCGCTGCATAATTTAAAGCTTTCACGGCGACTAATTAAATAAATTATTCTCAGGCTAGCAACCGCGTCAGGTGATTGGGAGTAAACCATATGACGTGGCTGCTAGCCTCAGAATATTGTATTGCACACAGCGTTATTAAACAGGCCTGTCTAATGCAAATGGTTAAATACATGTAATGCCAGTATATCGTTAAAGCAAAAAGTAATATAATTTTATATTGAAACTCTCTTAAAATTATTGCAATAGAGGACAGGCATTACAATCGTCTACATCCAGACATCTCGAAATACTGTACTCTGTACAGAGTAATCGCTCATGGTGTATACACGGAGTGACAAGGTGTAGGATTTACCACTCGTTGAAACTCGAAGATATTTCATTGTTTCAAGATGTCTGGATGCAGAATATTTTAGTAACTGTCCTGTATTCCACCAATTTCAAAATAATTTTAATATAAAGCTGTACGTCACTGTTTTAATAGCACACTGGCCTTATGGTATATTACCGTTTACAATTGACAGGGATGTGTAATAACGCTGTGTACAATTTCAGGTACTGATAGTCCCTGAAGATGGCGCGGAAACACGTAGCAGTGCTTCATATTCAGGAAATAGTGTAACTGTTTGGTAATAAATTTATTTATATGCATCAAATGAACACCTAGGTTAAAGAAAGAGTAGGGATATACCTCTACTTCTCCTCTGGGCCTTCGTGGCTTGTTCTAGGATGGACTTTATATGCATAAAATGAAGATGTACAGTATTATGTAACTATCTACACTGTCAGACAGTCTTCAGTAGACAGAAAAAAAACTGTTTTACCTAAGCTCCGTGCTTTTTTTCCTTTATCGGCTGGTGCACACTTTGCTTTCTTACGAAGCAAAAGAATTTTTAGAGTTCGTGAATACATACATATATTTATACTCGTACATATTTATATATATTAAAAATATTTTCATTCAAGTCATGCACATCTTGAATCCAACATGTCACGTGTTCGATTTGAGCTCTGTCAATTGTCCTACAGATATTGCAAAGAAAATCTAATGTAGCCCATGTACGCTGCAGCAAATCCCAGTCCAATTGTTTGCCACCTCCGTGATTTGTTCCTGCAGTTAACACAGAACTGCTGACATCAGAGGAACCTGCACGTAATTGAGGTGTAAATGTGCCAGATTTGGGAAAAGCGAGAGCCATGGAGTAGATTACGCACACCCAATCCGCTTGTCGAAGTAAACACAGACCTCCGTTTGGAAATGTGGTGGTGCGCGATTTTGTTGGGTAATCACGGTATTATACTTTTGATCCTGTAGCTGTAGCAGCAGATAACTGTACAACATCACGGGGACGATAAACAAGATAGACTGGGCATGATGCGTCGAATATGCCAAAACTAGACTGTCGACACACGCAGAGCAACCAACAGATCTCACTTCGAATGCCCGAAGAAAAACTTGACAAGTTACCTCATACTGTGTAAGTCATTTCTTACGGCTTTCATATATTTTAGCAATATTTCATTTAATGTCTTAAGTAGGTTTAAATCCACGTGTACATTGCTCTGTTCCACAATAATTTTCCAATATATTATAGCGACGCAACTCAAATAGAGCAAGTAAGAAAATCACAGTGTAAGAAAAGGACAAGAATAATCGTTCTTCCGAACGTCACACCAAAAGTCCGCTCCAGATTATTCATGAGCCATTTATGCCATGTAATTGCGTTAGGTGAGTTTCAGCTTTGAGCTGCAACAAAACGTCGGTGACAAAATGCAGAAAAATAAGAGAAAGAGATGGAATTTCCTTTCATGTGACGAATTCACGCGACAGGTACATCAACTTTCTCCGATTTTTCTACAAGTGACTTCGCCTTTAGAAGAGTACTTGGTGCATTAGACCAGGTGGTTGCCGGAAAGTACCAATATAACAAGTATACTTCCCATGTTCTCACGACTTGGAGTATAAATAAATGCAAGGAGAACTGTCAGGATGACAACCTCGAAACGATACTCAGTCATTTCGTCCTTCCACTAATTGCAATTATTCTTTGCTGTGTTCTTCTGAGTTAAAAGCTACATCACGTTCTATAACACTTTCGACATTATTTTGAAATTAATTCTTTCCATTCTAACGCGACCACGATCAGTGCGACTTCTGAAAAATTCTGTTAATTCCGACAAAACGCACTGAACCAACGGGCAGTCTTAAAGACTAGAGTGGTCTTTAGACTGAAAATTTTGTTACAGTGACTTCCAGCGAAGCCCTTTATCAGGTTCCGCTGTGTCCTGGAATCCGAGCTCCTGTCGACCTGAAAAGGAGAACGTTTGTAGATTGCCCTGAAGTTTATATTTTAAAAGACATGTATAAATAAGTTACTTTCAGTTCCTTAAGCGCTACGAGCAATTTAGACTATCTGTCAAAACTAAATACTTCGGAGAAGAGAAATGCTGCTTACACACCGAAACAGCTCGCAGATGCGTCTAAATACGGAGAAGACGTTTAGGAATTTATTTCAGTATGCCTGTAAGTTATATTTCTGCATGTTTGATTGTTTTCAAATCCGATTTGTTTAGCACTTCACGAAGGAAATTAAATTTGTGCAATAGATTCATAAAGTACATTTAAACTCATAAATTATATATATTTACTTTTTTGTAATTTCAGCCATTCATATGAAGTCAAGTGGATAACATACGTAACATATTTTTGCAGTTATTTTTGCCTCGTGTGTTTTTTAAAGCGTGGAAAGCAAAGCAGACATAAACCATAATTTTTTACGTGTTATCTGTCAGTATAAGGCAGGATACACACTGGTATTATCTGAAAACAATATTCTAAGAACACAAAAATGTGAATCGTATGTGCAATGAACGAAACGGACGAAAATGAGAAAGGTTATTTAGGAGGGACCAGAATATTGGAATATTTTTGGTATAAATAAAGATATTACAGCCTGTTGTCTATACGGGGTGATAGGAGACAAGAAGCACTTTTTTAATGTACAAAAACTGCTCTTTAGAAGATGTTTTAATGTCCCTCTGGTGTCTTTGATACCTTATCACATTCTCTGCTGTTTCCTTCCACTGGACTGTTTCAATTCCGAGACGACGTTAAACCTGCAAATAGCTGGGCTTACACTCCCGTCAGAACAATAAACCAGCGATTGTGAAGATATTTGGGAGTAAAGCGACAAGGGGCATTTTTGGACGTTGATGGAGAATGGAGAAGCTTCCCAGTGTGATCCTGTGTTATTGTTAGATGGTTAAATGACGCAGATGACATGTCGGAGTACGTAGCTTAAAATATCACAGGAGGAGGAACCGAAATTGGGGGAGAATTTACGTGTTGTTACTTTAATCAGAGTGAAACATTCAGAAATTATGTCAGTTAAAAGAAGCGAGAAGTAAGGCCCGTGAAATATGAAAACGCTTTTAGCTGGAAAGTTTTATGTAATCAATGATGCAAATTCGTTTCATTTCTTCATATATCTGTGCTGCTACAGAGTAGTTTCTGAACTGGTGGCATAATCGTGGCGAGACAGTAGCGAGTGGCATCGATTTGGTCTCATTATAGCGTGCTTACTCGTCAGCATAAAGAATCTGTTGGCCTCTCTAATTCACCAGACAGAGAGAGAGAGAGAGCGCCCCAGTAATGTGCATCCTACATTTCTAAAATTCAGACTAAGATGTCATCACCAGTAGGCGTACTCTTAAAAAATATCTGACTGGAAAATTAGGTGTAAAAAAGAATTTTATTCTTTATTAAATACAAAATAAAGGAGAAGTAACTACGGTGTCTTATTGTATTTTTACTTAAATACATACGTCGTCCAAATGTAACAATAATATTGCGGTGACAAATTATTTGCTAATTTGTTCTTAATATTCAACAGTACATTTAACTTTAGAGTATTATTTTGACACGACTGTATTTTTTAAATACATGTACAAGGTAACAGAGTAGGAAATAAAACAACTTTCAACGCCAAAGAATGCGACACGGGTGATGTGCGCATCCGCGCGTCTCGGCTGACTTCCCTTAAGCTTGGTTCCAGACTGTGACTTCACTCACAAACCAAGCGTTTTGCATAGTGGAATGGGCCTGAGGAAATGCTCTACACCAAAACGGACTCGCTGCCTGAACGACAGTCGTGACGTAATTTCGATAATGAGATTTTGGTTTCAGTGTTTGTCATTTGTTGGTGAAACTTACCCTGTACGATGCACAAGCTTACGTATTTATCGGGTACAACACACCGCTACTGATGCGCCCCGTTATTACTGCTGCTGCCACCACCACCACCACCACCACTCCCCTGTCAAAGTGCCGGACGCCTAAGTCTTCGTATGTTACACAATTAACATCCTAGAACACAGGGTTATAGGATTTTGTACAAATGCTATCACTGGAATAGTAAAAAATTGTATCAATATAATTTATTTTAAAGTTCATAAACACCGCAACGGTTTTAGGAATGGAAATGTTTACAAAACATTACACTTTACCCTACCGTTTTAGGCGTGTTCGCAAGATTGCGAAAAGCGACTATTAGCTTCGTCATGCCTGCCTGTCTGTCCGTCCGTCCGTCCCGTCGCCCACGTGAGACAACTCGGCTCCCACCGGACCGATCTTCATGAGAGGTGATATGACAAGAGTAACGGGCACTTTACTTCAGTAACTGATGTACATTTATAATAACATCTCTCTCACTACATCTTAGCATCTTAGAATGAGACATGTTTCAGACTAAAGTTGTAGAGAAAATCAAAGCACATATTTTAGGTTCAATAATTTTTTTTCCCCGTTTATGAGGTAATGTGGAAAAATATGATAGAGCTAGACAAGCTACGGATGGCAATATATTACTTCGCGTGCTGTGTTCTTGCTGAATAACCAAGGCTACAGACACGCACTCGGATTAAGAAATACTAACTGTTTTTCCAAGTCAGCAGTCGTTTTCGAAACGCCCTCAATATTACGTTTATACTTACTTTGTCTGCCTTGTTCTTCACACAGACGTGCTCGGAGCTGACTGCTCCAACAACATACCAGTACCATCATTACTTAACACCCAGAACACCAGTACGAAGTATCTTTTTCGGCTGCAACAAGAGGAGAATATTCATGTCTGCCTACGGTTTCGATATCAACTTTGTTGTATTAAGTTTAACACTTCGCAACACAGAGGATTTTGCGTTCATTTTGTTATTAACTTTGTGCAGACTATAATTTTATTCCTCCTGATGTCGAACACGTAGGTGGCTGAAAGTCGTGTAGTGATTTTGTTTAATAGACATATATACAATCTCTGTTCTGGTGGGTGTATGTTTAACTAATATTACACCACAATTTGTCGATTTTCTTTGACTGATTTGATCTAACCATTCAGAGATCTGCAGGAGCTAATTATATGGGCCTTACCCACTGTACAGTTAAAAACTCTACAATTTGTCACACAGCACATTTATGTATTTTCGTACGCTTCTCACAGCAAGCACCGACTATTTTCTGCAATTACTTTATCTGATTTATCTGTAGCATGGAGACGGCCAATGTTCCGTGAGGATGGGAATTGAGTTCTACGCAAATTAGGTGAGCAACATTCTTCAAATTGTTAAAATACCTTCAGCCAGAGGAGTTCTAGGAACTACTATGTTATCGTGAGCTATATGGTTGTGTGCAGCACGTCTGCGAGAGTTTGCATTTGTTTATGTTTCGTCCAAAACAGAATGCTCACTTCATAGTAATGTGTGTATAGCTAAAATGTCGGGTCTGTATTCACAAAGGTATGTCGAATACAGACCCTCAAGAAATGTTCTGATGCCCTCTTCCTGTGGCCGAACGTCACTTTCTAGAAGGCAGATATCAGGTTTTATGTGGTTTAATTGCTGCAACAAATGGATGTGAATTGTTTGTTTTAAAACTTCTGAGCGCAGGAGTAGGTATTTGCGTGGTTTGGCAGGCCTTTTCACCCAATGGGTTACCTTCACTGGTTGCACATATTTGCCGATATGAAGCCCTAAATGTTAAACTTAAATCTTACATTTACACTTAGAAGAATTTAAAGATAGGTCTACATGAGTATGGTTTCTATGAAATTCGAACTAACAACATAGCCGAGGGTTGCCCAACACTGAGCGTCAGGTCTCTTGGGCAAATCAATTATGTGTGGCGATGCTTAAAATTTGTGGGGCCTCAGCATGCGTATCGCCCTTGTGGAGCCTATAATTTTGAGTTTTTTTTTATATTTTTGGAAAATTTGTGCACCGATGGCTCTGTGCAAATATGTTCCAAAACTTAATATTATTTTAACTTTAAAATTCATTACATTTTACTTGTAGTGTAACTGTACTGAATGCAGCCATATATATGTGACATTATTTACCTTGCTGTCATAATCTTTGTCATAAGCCACCGTTGCCTGATAAGATGATCCCGCGGATCGGCTTTTGCCAACCACTTTTGTGTCCTCTTCTATT
>Ga0123352_10013936_pt1 | contig 12781 bp, 7 predicted proteins | sample TergutLab28metaG_FD_89700 | JGI IMG/M metagenome (GOLD analysis project Ga0123352, IMG submission 89700) | Labiotermes labralis P1 segment gut microbial communities from Petit-Saut dam, French Guiana - Lab288 P1 | ecosystem: Host-associated > Arthropoda: Insects > Digestive system > Gut ... | reverse complement strand
AGCGCACAGGTGTGTAGTTACAAAAAGCACACAGTTGTGTAGGTAAAAATAGTGCACAGGTGAGAGGTTACAAATAACACACAGGTGTGTAGGTACAAATAGCACACAGGTGTGTAGGTACAAATAGCACATAGGTGTGTAGGTACAAATAACACATGTGTGTAGTTACAAATAACACACAGGTGTGTAGGTACAAATAGCACACAGGTGTGTAGGTACAAATAGCACAAAGGTGTGTACATACAAATAGCACATAGGTGTGTAGGCAAAAACAGCGCACAGGTGTGTAGTTACAAAAAGCACACAGTTGTGTAGGTAAAAATAGTGCACAGGTGAGAGGTTACAAATAACACACAGGTGTGTAGGTACAAATAGCACACAGGTGTGTAGGTAAAAATAGCGCACAGGTGTGAGGTTACAAGTAGCACACAGGTGTGTAGGTACAAATAGCACACAGGTGTGTAGGTAAAAATAGCGCACAGGTGTGAGGTTACAAATAGCACACAGATGTGTAGGTAAAATAGCACACAGGTGTGTAGTTACAAATAACACACAGGTGTGTAGGCACAAATAACAAACAGGTGTGTAGGTACAAATAGCACACAGGTGTGTAAGTACAAATAACAGAGTTGTGCAGGTACAAATAGCACACAGTTGTGTAGTTACAAATAGCACACGGGTGTGTAGGTACAAATAGCACAATGTAAAATTGGTTTATACATTTTCATTGAACAGAAACTCCTATTAAAATTTTTTCACAGAAATAAAAAGTTTTTAAATTTCTAAGTGGCCGGATTACCTAAAACAGTGACACAATAATTATTAATTATTCATTAATTTGTGTTGATACAACTCTTCTATTAGGAGGAGATAAACCTCTCAGAGAACTGAAGACACATAAAGGTGATGAAGAATTTAAGAGAAGAAGAAATTCCACAGTGGCTTCACACTGAAGACCCCTTAGCCTTGAACAATCGTTTATTGTCATACTGTGGATTGTTACCAGCAAACACAGTTACTATGAAAAGGGTGAATATGACAGTCTGCACAATCATAATCATTCTAACGTCGACGATGGTAACAGGAGCATTCATACAAGCCTATCTCTCACGGACAAATTTCATGGCAATTATTGAATGTGGCACCGTCTGTATTACTCAGCTAAAATGCCTCATCAAGTTTTCAGTAATGCTGATCTACAGCAAAGATCTTCGTCTTGTTATAAATAACTTGAAAGAAAACTTTTATGTTCACGAAAATATTTTCAAGAACGAAATAGTTGCGAAGATCCAATTTGGCAAGCGAACTGCTTGGTGGATCACTGTACCATATACATCTATCTTTATTGGTACCGTCGGTCTGTATGTTGTTGAGAAGATGCCAGCTCTGTATAGTGAAGAAAAGTTATCAGTCACCGCTAATGGGACAAATATCACTGAGACATTCCATCGGAATTTCCCTTTCAAATTATGGTTACCTTTTGACGAAGAGAAAAGTCCATCGTATGAAATTGGTTTCTTATATCAAATTGTTTGTCTTACCGTCGAAGTATATTACGCCACCATAATTGACACGTTTATTGTGGTTCTGATGATGTTCGCCGCAATTCAATTTGAACTGCTAGAGATGGCTGTTCAGCTTCCAGCGGATAGCGTGGCTATGCGGATAGGAATAAATACTGCGCCTTCACAAGGTAAGTGAGACACGAAGGTAATATTTACCGGACAAGTGAAGCGAACAGTAACTTTTACAAGGCCTTTGGGAAGGAAAGAGTTCTTTACAAGGTCAGTGCAATGGACAGTAATTTTTACACGTTTTTTATCTTAGTAATTACCCAACTTGATGCACAAAATTTTTGTTTTACAATAAGTTTATTTCATGCCTCTACATGTTTCGAGCACCATATGCTCATCATCAGCAGAGGCTGTATAATACAATTTTGACCTGCTGATGATGAGCACATGGTGCTCGAAACATGTAGAGGCATGAAATAAACTTATTGTAAAACAAAAATTTTGTGTATCAAGTTGGTTAATTACTAAGATAAATACACTGAGATGCACGGTCAGCAAAACATAAGAAAATAGTCACACGTGTTTTTGTTCGCTAAACTGGATTGACTTGAGACAAGATTGCTTGCTGCTAGATATCCTGAACATTAAGCGATTGGCACATATCTTAACGCGAAGATATCCCACAAAGGCTTCAAAAATGTGTCATCATTCACATATTCGTAATCGACATTGCAGTGTGGCACACTGACAAAATTTACAAAAGTTACACTCAAGAAGAGCTTAAACATCTAAACGAATCCTTTATTCTTCTAGTATCTCTTGTTTGAGAAAGTGAATAAATTTGCCAATCGGGTAATTTGGTCGAATATACGAGTAATTTCTTAAATTTACAAAGTTAAGTTCATTTTACGGCGCCATTTCAACTACAAATATTACGTAAATCGAATTCTCTAGAAAGATGATTATGAATATTTAGGATATGTGATCGTAAGATGTGCGTACTCTGCTGGACAGCCTTAGGAGACAAGTCGCAAAGTGTCACATAAACGGTGACCTGACCAAGATTCAAACCCGTCACTCTCCGGGCAATATTCAGAAATGTTGTCGCTATAAAGACACGCACAGTCCTGACACGGTGGTGGTGGTGCATACGTTGACCTATACTTCAAGTTTAACGAGTACTGCAACCTCATTACCTTCTTCAGTGCCAAATTTCGCAAGTACTTGGCTTCGAGTCGATTCTACCCTAAAGAAGAGTTCCTTCCCTGCTCAGTAGTTTATACTGTCCACTCACTTCTTGTGTCTTTCCAAGCTATAATTCACTACGGTAATGTTTTATTCTTATCAAACGGCGCGTTCAGTTATTTCCAATTCATATAATATCTTATTTTAGTTAATCTTTTCTGTCCTTCCTAAACGCTTCCTTCTAATTTGGTGTAAAACTGCAAATGACACTGAGTTAAGGAGAATCAAAATTGCCGAGAGGCTCAAGCAGTTCATGCAGTTGAATGCACTGCTCCACCCTGATGACGGAAGCTCTACACGCCTTAAAATGATCAGTAACATGGGTAGAACACTTTATTCTCCATAAACACCGAAAATAACCTCAAATATCGCGTCCATTAATTACTCTCTAAATTTCTCGCACGACGGTGGTGGTAATTTGTCAGTTTGTTTGAAGTTTTAGTTCCTTATTTATTTCAATTTAGTATACGATCATAAGTGCTGACTCAAATGTTCATGATGTGTAAGGCGAAGGTCTCAAGCAGCCTTATTGCTGGGATAGAGGGTACGAAACCGCGGACGACATGGATGTCCGTCTCTTGTTAGGCGCCTTCAAAAAATTGTGAAAAGCGATTAATAGCTTCGTCAACTGTGTCTGACGATAGGTCTGTCCGTACGGAACAACTTTACAGCCACTGGACGGATTTATGTTAAATGTGATATTTTGAGATTTTTCGAAAATATGTTGAGAAAATTCAAGTTACGTTGAAATCGGACAAGAATTGAATCACACGAAGCTGCAGACAAACACAACACATTCCATGTTCAGAAGCTTTTTCTGAAATCGTGCCATTTGTGAGATAATGTGGAAAAATACCGTAGAGCCGGGAAGGCTACAGTGACAATATGGTGCATGCCCATTGCATGCTGGTTAGCTAAGGCTACAAATGCACACTCAGAATACGCAATAATGGATTTTCCACTTCAACAACCATTGCACGAGCGGACCTCAATGTTACGTTATCTGTCTTGCTTGTTCTGTGTGTAGTGTAGGTAGCAGCCTCTGTGACGAGCTGATCACTCGTTCAGAGGAGTCCTACCGTGTGCGCGTGCGCGTGTGCGTGCGCGCGCGCGTGTGTGTGTGTGTGTTTTATCCATATACCTTAAAAGAGGTGGCCAGAGTTGGAAAATTGCGCCACAATAATAGTCATCATATATAATGATAGTGGCTCACATAAGATTACAGTTAAATGCATTATACTTCATGATAACCTGTGACTGCAGATTCACAGCGAGCTATCAGCCAGACGGCAACTGCTCAACAAGAAAATAAACACTTTCCTGAACGGAGTCGCTCGTGTCTTGGCAACACTGTAGTCGTCCACGATGACAACGTAGAAGGAAGTAAGACGACTTACAGCACTGAGCATTGCAGACGGGAGATGGACTCTTACTTGGGTCGTTGCGTTGAGCGTCACCAGGCTATACTAAAGTAATGCTCTAACTTCTTATGTTATAAAAGGGAACTTAGCGTATCTAACCGCTACATTAGTAAATAAACTGACTTTATGGACATTTCCATTTTATGTATTAAGAATTAACACACTTCTACGCTACGGGGAGAGAATCGGTCCCATTCTTCAGGCTGACTTCTTCCAATGCAAATGTTGCTACATAATAATTATTTACACTCTAATTAAACAAGGATTAGATTCATGTAAGTTTATACAGCATATGTAAATAACAGTTAGAAAATATGGCTATAAAAATCTAACCGAATATCAGGTGCACAAAATATGTCACTGGTCACTATAGATATTTTGTTACCAAACAATGAATGATGTTGTGTAGTGACATTTGTTTTGGAAAAGCGAGCCTAAAGACGGGGAATGATCCTGTCCCCGAAACGTAATGTGTTAAATTTTAAAACAGACCATGGAAAAGTCGATTAAAGTCAATGAATTCAGATGTCATGCAGCATCTTCAGAACTATACAGAATTGTGCTACTTCAGTGGTCTGAAGATATTGTAATATTTTGCAGCGAAGGCCCCCCACTTCTCTGCAAGTCAGCTACTGAGGTAGCTATATCTATCGGTCTGTCCGTCCGTCTCTTCATTCCATCACAAACGTTGTACTGCATACACTTATTTAACTACTTTTGTTAGTCTGTATGAATAAGGTAATATTCTTGGTAGCCTCCCTACCGCTGACATGATAGTGTCGGTTGTTCACATTTGCGTAACCGATACATTTCATCACTGTTCAGTGTAAGGTCCCGAACCACCCTGGGCAAAGTCCCAATAGCTCATTTTTACTTGGTACAAGTAAAGCTTCCCCTGCCCACGCCCTAAAGGCACAAGAAGGAGGTGAGTGGTTAGCATCACACCCCAGTCGTTTTATCCCCGGAAAAGAAACCTGAAATTAATCTCATAGAATGCTAGGTGGGCCATAGAGGCGTTTTTCAGGAGAGAAAGATCTCTTGTCCCAACGGGATTCGAACCCCGGACGGTAGAGTTTTAGCCTAGTCACTATGCCGACTACGGGGGACTTTCATGAAGTAATATACAAAATATGTGTCATAATTTTACCAGAGTATTGTAAGTTCTAGTCCTAATAATTCATAATACAACTGTATCTAACAGACACTCTTTTGACATATATGAGTACTTATGCACATTAAAACATCTGGCAGCTCCCCTCTGTTAAGCTAATTAACAACTCTGTTCTTGCTCAATTTTACTCTTTCAACTAACTCAAATTCCAGACAATTGGTATGTGGTGAGCAATTTAAAGATGCCTAAGAGCTGAAAATATTCTCAGGGTTTATAAAACCTAAAGCGTTAATTATTCTAGGCCCAAGTCTCCAAAACCTACATTTTTTCTTCAGATTTTTAGAATTATATGCGGATATTCTGTCCATTTCTCACCTCTCAAAAGTGCATATGCCCCTTCTATCTCATCGTCATTGATTCTATCGTTATATTTGGTGTACAGCAGGAATTAGGAAGCTGATCGTAGACTTCTCTCCACTTTCCTGTCATTTTCTCCTTCTTCGGTTCCAGCGACCTTCTCAACAAAATTTTTAAACCCTCAAATCATCAGCAGATACAATTATAGTATCAGGTACTCTAGACTTAAAACTGGGTGAAAAGACACGGGTAAGAACCGCAAGATATTATGCAGAGTATGAATTCATGACAGCACTAATAAAAATTATGATTAATTTCATCCTACGTCCAGCACAATGTAACAAAGGCTAGAATTTATAACAGTACGTCAGAGAATGCTAGATGTAATTTCCCTTTCACATATGGCAGGGGTGGCCAGCTAGACGAGCTTAAAGAGCCCCACTTTATGAGGCACAGAAGGCAAGAGTAACTTCCTTATCCACCAAGCCAAACTTAAGGTAACAAACCTGCTCACTGCCTCAGTAAAAGCATTCAGAACGAGCTGCATCAATCATGTGTGTGAACTGCCTTTGACACCCTGACATACGGCGAAATTTTAATTATCCTGCGAGCTAATATTGGTAACAGTGAAGAAATCAATAATCCATTACAGAGATACAGCCTGATACACATATAATTTTAAATGTCATTATCGAAACGGGCTAATACTGATTACAATTTCCTTCTGAAACTTTAATAAAATTACTCGATAATTACCAATAACTAGATACTTTCTAAAATCTTATGATAAAATTCGTCTTTATCATGACGACAAACTTCCACTTGCAGGTACATCGAACGTTTGAACACTTTAAGCAGTCCGATACAGTTCCTGCAAGCACTGACATCTTCGTTTCTCATCTGCACCCTTGGATTCACAGCAATGGTAAGCTGTAACCAGTAAACTGTAGCACACAATTGCAACATAACTTGAAATTTATAATTTTAAAACTTCAAAAATTTTCGGGAAATAAAGAGGGGAGTGTTCATTCCCAAAGCCCGAAGCTCCATTTCAATAAGTACGATGTCACTTAAAATTAAAAAAAAAGTAAAATACTTCAAATTTCTTCAGTGACAAATTATAAAACACAGTTTTCTTTTAAATTCGCCAATGGTTCCAGTTTATGCATGGCTATTTATCATTCCCTAATTATGTGTGATTCTAAAATGTTTTACGCGTCACTTAGTCCTTGCTTCAATATGAAACACCTGAGTCCTTCCGGAGATACCTGTAATATCAAGTTACAACAAGGCGTCTCCAATATAAGATATAACGTCTGCTTCGGTTTTGTATAATGTAAAATTCAATAATATCTGTATGCATTTATTCGAGTTTCTATTAAGAATATTACACAGTATAACACAATATTATAGCTAAAGAGGATTAAAACATTCCACCAGTACTAACGCCTAGTTTCTTTTGTACCAAATACCTTAAAATTTCTGTTGGATTAAATTGAAATGTCAACATCCAGGTCAGTGGAAATATATAGTTGTCACTATAGCATTTATGGAGTAAAACTGAACTAAACACTTTCTCCTCTTATGTTCCACGAGGGACATACACAATGGGGTACAGTACTGCTGGAGAGGTCTTTGTTCTGGTCAGAAAATTAAATGCCTTTCATAAAATCCAACACTTCACAGACGTCTTGCAAGTGACAAACGCTCGCACGAAATAGTGCCTTAAAACAATAACCCCAAAACAGAAGTTTTCTTCATTAAAAGTTTGCGAAATGTACTATAAATCTAGTACAATCAGGATACTACGCCATATTGAAATAACTACGTCTCTGTGAATGAGAATCCGCGCTATTTACGACAATATTAATTTTTGTGTGTTCTGTTCTGACGGTGTCGGCAGGAAATCCTCAGACTCTGAAAACCCACGGTACTTACTGTTCACAGAAGTACTTCAGATTTGCCAGAGAAATATTTCAGCCCTGCGGCCTCCCGTAACAAATGCATTAACTCCGTATTTTACTTGCAGAGTGCATTCATGGCTTTCGTTTGCGGCAAAGAATAATAGTGTGTTATGTCCTTAAGCGTCAGACATCTGCAGACGCAGGAACAAATTATTGCCGTGCTTTATTAAGTGTACAATAATATAAAAAATATTGTTAAAAAGTTTTCAGAACTAAGTGGCATCCACTTTTTATGCCATGCCCCACCCAAAAAACACAAAAAAGTGCCTGTTTCTTAAAAGACGCAGTTTTATGTACGTTCCGTATACAGTAAGAGTTGGCACTGGACCCAAAGGAACCAGGATTGAATCAGTTTTAAGTATTTTAATGTAATTTTAAATTACTAAAGATTATATATGTACATTTGTTGGTGTGTTACTTAAATAAACTACAAAATGCACGGTGCAACGATAAAGACTGTTCCACACACAGCCATAAAAAACGGAACTTCTTCGTAATTCTCCCCAGTCCCTCCAGGTAACTGACGGAAAAGTACCACGATTAGGCTATAAAAGTTTCCTTCCAAATCTCTTTCAGTTCACCATTCATTAATCACTCCACCATCGGTGGTATATATTCTAAAATACCGACAACGTCGTCAAATGATCACACACCTAACAAAGTCATGGCAGTTGAATATGTTTGATACACAGTATTCTGTATATTCATACCAGTAAGGGACAAAATTAAAGGCACCAAGGTGACCATGGCTACACGTGTGTTTGAAGGCACACGTCTACTACGGTTCGGAGTACATACTTCCGCTAACATTTAAACAGATTCCGCCCAAACTTTGTGCATAGTAAGTTTTAATATTTCCTAAAAATTTTAGTTTGTTAGTCTGCATAAAATTGAATGCAAATATGCAGCACATTTGCTTGATAAACACGTTTACACAGAAGGCATGCCGAAAAAATATTACCAAAATTTATTTTTGTGTTTGTGTGTCAACAGTTTGCTGGCAATGCGGCCATGTTGCTAAAGCTCATTATGTACGCTTTTAGTTCACTTCTCCAGATCGGACTTCCTTGCTGGTTTGCCACAAAGCTTCGGGTGCAGGTACGTTCATTGCGCTCACTTAACAACACACACACACACACACACACACGTGCTGTGAAGGTACGTACACGGATAACATTCATTTAACATACATTCTTCACGAACAGATACTACAATTTGAGATAGAGATTGCTGTTTAATGTGTATGGCTGTCGGTGTAGATCATCAATTGTCAACTACGGCTGGTCTGAATATCTAAATATGGGCGAATGACTAAATGCATAACAGCTGTGCAATCACATCCCCTCGACAAATGCAAGTCTCTTTTTATCTTTTTAACGACAAAATAAACTTACCCGAAATTATTAGAATATATATATATATATATATATATATATATATACGTTCTTTTCTTATAATAAAACCAAGGAGATGCACTAATATCTCAAATTTATTTTTGGAATAGGATTCTACATGTTTCGGACAGTTCCTCTGTCCATTATCAGGATTCTAGCACTGTACACACAGCAAAACTTGTGTAACATATACCTATTGCTGTATATACAGTGCTAGAATCCCGATGATGGACAGAGGAACTGTCCGAAACACGTAGAGTCCTATTCCAAAAATAAATTTGAGATATTAGTGCATCTAGTTGGTTTTATTATAAGAATATATCACGATACACGGTTCTCTGAATGTCAAAAATATATATATGTTATTATTGATTTCTGAATTCTGTCTAAACGTAAGCGAAGGAAAACGTATTTCTGTACTGGAACTGCCAATGCGATAATCAGTTGCGTTCCCCATTATACAGGTGGTCAATCTGTCAATTCCATTAGTTTAAAATATGTGTTAAAATCTTGTAATTTACGTACTGCAAAGTACCAATAATGTCACTCAATAAAACATGTATGTATATATCGGTTTCAAAACGTCGTTCTACGTTGTCCGACACCTAGACTCCACTGCTTCCTACCTTCCCACTGGCCTTCATTTAGGTTTCTTTCGTTCATGGCCTTCCTTATACCTTTCATTCAGTTTTTCTTCGGTCTTCCTAGTGCTCTCTTTTGTTTCGGCATCCACTTCAAAGCTATTTTGGGTTATCTTCCTTCTGTCATTCTTTGAAAATGGCCGTACCATGTAAGCTGGTTCTGTTCAATTTCTTCTATAATTGGTTCCTCTAATCAAATTTGTTGTCTTATAGTTACATTTCTAATTCTTTCTTTTCTTGATATTCTAGAGGATCTCCTCAGTGCATCTATCTCTGTAGCTTCGACCAGTCTTTTATTATTTTCTGTGAGTCTCCATGTTTCGGAACCATACAATAAACTGCTTTTAATCAATGCATTATAAATGTTCAATTTTCTCTCCTTTCTTGTGTCTCAATAAAACATAGGAGTGATAATATTTAAAAAAAAACCTTTTCCCTCCACCCACAAACGTGGGTCCTATTTGAACGTCGTGTATAACCTTTTGTTGCTCAGCTGTTGTACACCGTAAATTTGTCTTCCCTAGACATTCAGAACGCGACCCACAGGACAAATGCGGTTCGTCTGAAAATTTTAGCAGAGAAATGGTTCACGTAATTAGTTGTGACAGATAAACTAGCAGGCCAGTAAGCACTGCACCTCCTTTATCGCCGCCAAAATACCGGAATTTTTAAGTGCCAACAGACAGTACTTCACCAGCCTTACATAAATTCATGCAGCCGGCCAACACCTGAATCTCTAACCAAGAGGTTCAGTTTAGAAAAATCTTGGACAACCCCATCAATATCAACGCGATAACTTATCAGATTTTCTGATATTCCGCACCAAAGCCAGCTTATCATTTTACGTGTGACACCCGGATCTGTCGAAGCGTAGAACGTGTAATCTGTATCAGCAGGTCGAACAAATTATCACTTCATCATACGGAGATAAAATATTCCTATGACTTTGACATTTTTTTTATCTTGAAGATATCCTGGAATAGTTCGGTGACATTTGTAGAAAAATATATCGTTGGGGAACAAAATAAACAAAGGCTTGTGCATTTAATTGCAATTAATTATATTTTTCTGTAATAATACTGAACTCTCCCCCAGGGCGAGAGGATTGCAGAAGCGGCATACGCTTGCGAGTGGTACGACGAACCAGTTTTCTTCCAGAGATCTATCCGTCTCATCATGATGAGAGCCCAGCGCCCGGTCGTCCTGACGGTTGGTCCGTTTGGGACGGTTTCGCTAGAATTACTCGCAGCGGTATGTCACGTTCTTAATTTTTGGCTTGGGTTACAGAATCATTAACAAATTAGCACTATTATAATCTTAACTTACTGTCATACGAAATGAGACCTATACGTACGTGGAAATTTTGATGTTTTGTTGACCGTGAATCTCAGTACAATCTTAGTAATTAACCAACTTAATGCACAAAATCTTGTTTTATAAGAAGTTCATTCTAAGCTTCTACATGTTTCGAGCACTATGTGCTCATCATCAGGAGGTCAAAATTGTACGAGTATTATACAGCATCTGGTATCATCACACCTGTAGGTGGCATCTGGTATCATCACACACGTTGTGCACGGGACGGCCACCTACAGGTGTGATGATACCAGATGCTGTATAATACTCGTACAATTTTGACCTCTTGATGACGAGCACATAGTGCTCGAAACATGTAGAAGCTTATAATGAACTTCTTATAAAACAAGATTTTGTGCATTAAGTTGGTTAATTACTAAGATTAGTACATGGAACTGTTTGAAGCTGATAGGTCAGCCAGATGCATGACCCCCTGTCTGTCTGTCTGTTTGCATACAGGATTGGCCCCATCATGGAACCAGTATATCAGCATTCCCTGACTGTAACTTTCGAATTTGGATCAGTCTGATATTTCGTACCAAGTGCCTATTATCAGTAACCCGGTAGCGGTATTTTAAACGTCCGTCTCGCTCGGCACAAACGGTTCTACATACACAATTCCCAGCCGCAGTCAACCACTGCGTTGACAGTCACTTCGCTTACGTGTCCTCATAAACGGACAACCCCGTAAGTGCTACAGTTCTTTCGTATACCCTGAAATAAAATATGAGAACGACCCACAACACTAAAAGGTAAAGGTCACCCGTTAACATGACTGAAAGAGTGGGGGAGTGGAGGTGTAGCTCCGCTCATGCTTATTCTCGCCTTCGATGGGGTTTGTTATTCAACATCATGCCCCGGGTGCGTTACTCCCGACAAGAAGCTCCGACACCCACTGCAGAGGAGGCTGGATGGGCCTCATTGTCGGGCTGGAAGGATACGGAAAGGAGAAGATCGCTTGTCCCTGCAGGCCCCGACAGTCCAGCCGGTAGCGAGTTGTTATACCGACTAAGCTATCCGAGCCCACACACACACACGAAATACACATTACTGCTGATAATAAAACAATACAGAAGTTTAAGTATTTGCTTAGGTTTCCCGTTCACGTACTCGCTAGGTACGAGGACCTCAAAGTCGAGTCACCCACGTATTGCAGATAAAGGTTTACAGGGGTTTTAGTGCGAAGTGTTATCCAGAACTTTCGTACAGATGTTCAGAAAACCACGATATTTCTGAATCATGTCAGTGACATCACAGTAGGGTTCTGGCTGAATGCTGCCAGTGCACATGTTCACGCTTTGTTGACGTTGTCGTTCATGGTAGTTAGAGTACATTAGGGGCAACAATTTTGTAGACTTTAATCAGAATAATTTTGTAAACTTTAATCAAAAGTACTGAATGGTTATATTTTTATGCTCAATAAATGAGAATTTCTAGCCATCTTAAATAAGTGTATCCTAGTATGGAAAAGAAACCAACTAGATGTCAGTTTGTGTTATCCTTTATTTCTCCTTTACAAGTTGCTCAACATGTTTCGGGCATACATGTGCCCATCTTCAGGAGCTGACGACTGCGAAGTGTTGTTACCACGTGTTGGTATTGTGCCATGGCTGCAGGAAGGCTGTGCGACGAACTCCTCAATGGACACACTACCTGCTAACCGGTTCTGACAGCCTTCCTGCAGCCACGGCACAATACCAACACGTGGTAGAGCACGTTCGAAACGTGATGGCACAGGCGCAGAAACCAGATTTGGTCTTTCAGCAAAACGGACGAGT
>Ga0123352_10013935_pt1 | contig 12781 bp, 7 predicted proteins | sample TergutLab28metaG_FD_89700 | JGI IMG/M metagenome (GOLD analysis project Ga0123352, IMG submission 89700) | Labiotermes labralis P1 segment gut microbial communities from Petit-Saut dam, French Guiana - Lab288 P1 | ecosystem: Host-associated > Arthropoda: Insects > Digestive system > Gut ... | reverse complement strand
TGTTTTGTGTTTTGTGTCTCACGTCCACCCCGCCCCTCCGCCACACTTCACACATTCATGTGTATTTCGTGTTGCTGTTGCAGACTGTAGGAAATACAGGTATGAATTTAGGATGATTTCCGGTGTCATAACGTTTATGTCAATATTGGTCTAAATCGGGTCAGTGGTTGGCGGTTGCGTTTTGTGCACAGGTTTTCATTCCGTGCATAAGTTGTAAGGTCCTCGTCCTCCTCTCCTCTCCTCTCCTCTCCTCTCCTCTCCTCTCTTCTCTTCTCCTCTCCTCTCCTCTCCTCTCCCAATGATGTAGACCGATAATTTTTTAACTCGCCACTGAAGGCGAGGCTGCTATCTGTAAACCGTCTTCTGTCGGCAGCAGAAGGAAAAAAGAAAGACTTTTTCATGAAAAATGATTGTCTCTTCATCAAAATGTCAGAGCGGAAAAGAAAAGCGACAGTGGGCATACATAACATATCAGACAGCGTACCCGCAACGGAAACCTTCTTGCCCACATCAGAACGAGCACATTAAAAATCCCACTAAAGTAAATCTGCACATGCAACAATGGCAAAACCAGATGGACAGTGCTGCAAATCTAACACGCCACACACGTAGGCCTCGAATGAGGAGCTTGCGTTATAAATACCAGCTTCCTAAAACAAAATATTGGAGCTGCAAACACTTTTGACATATTGAGGAAGAATATCGCCATAAAAATGCATGTGTTAGTTGCCAGGATCGAAATAAGTTGGGCGGAATTTAGCGTAAATTACTGTTAATGTTATCTGGTTATTTAGGTGCTTAGGACCGTGGGAACTACGCGTTTATTGGCTTCTGTAACTGACGGACTGATGTAAGAATTTGTTCATACCTACGTATAAGTGTTGGCAATGGGAAAAAGAACACATAATTACGTTTAGCCATACCAGAGATACAAAATAGAATTTTTTGTCAAATTATTTGGCGTCGTGTATTCTGTTTTTCTTAATTAAGAATTGATAAACGTTCTTTATCAAGCACGAAAATTTTATTAGTCTCGTCAACACACGGTACGTTTTCCGATCTGTACCGACCATTCAAACGTATTAAATACATTATATTTAAAACTCAAATTATATATATATATATATAAATATATATATAATAAGTGAGATCTCACAAATAGTACAATTCGCATAAGTTATATGTAGCGCTTGAAATGTAGGCGGTCATATATTCAGGATTGTGGTTTTTATCTTGTTGTTTATGTAAACGTTGTTAAATAGTTTTTAAAACCATTATGTACCTCGCGTACGTCACTGTCAGATGTATGATGTTGGCAACCATAAGTGCTTTTAAAAAACAGTTAAGGATTTTGTTGTGCTTGCAAGAGATGTTTTGTATTAGTGTTTAAACAAGTTACATGTAACTTGTTTATTTGCCGACGACCAAATTATAATACCGACACAGAAGACAGCTTGGAGGCAGCTGCGTATAAATTAAATCAAATTATAACCGAACACATTTAACTATTTCTGTTTAGAAAACAAAACGGATGTCATTTAAAGGACGAGATCCAGTTAGAAGTACAGTTGCAATAAATATAAAAATTTCGTAACAAGTAAATTTCTTTAACTACTTAGGATAATGGGAACCGCCGTGGCACAGTGGATAAGGTGCTGTGTTACAAATCGGAAGGTCGCTGGTTCGATCTCAGCTGGTGTCATTGGAATTTTTCAGTGACATAAAATCCTTCCAGTTGCACCGGGGTCGAGTTAGCCTCTAACAGAAATGAGTATCAGAAGCATTTTCTGCGCGTAAAGACGGCCGGTGCGTAAGGCTGACAACCTTACCACCATCCAGTGCCGTTGTCACGAAATCTGGGAACCTTAACTTCCTGGAACCTTCTGGGCCACTCCAAGCCTGTAACGGGACTGCTTTACCTTACTTATGTTATTATCTTAAGAAAAAGAAATGGACATTGAGATCAGGCGTTATTAACAGTATGTTTAGACCACAGAAAACATGAAAGAAAGCAATAACAAATAACACAACACACTAGCTCTTCCAGCTTTATTGTAGGGTATTGAAAATTGGGCAGTTAAAGCAAGAGACACAAGAAGAATAACAGCAGCAGAGCTGAAATATATGAGAACAACAATAGGATGCACTTGGACAAGTAGTGAAACAAATATAGCGATCGCAAAGGAATTAAAAGTAACCCCAATTTTGGATGAGAAAGGGGATTACGGAAGAAACATGTAAACAGAATGCCTCGTAACAGATTATGGTGGATAATGTGTCTTGAGTAAACCAACGCAGGCAGGCAAAGGTAAGGGTCACCCCATGACATGCCAATGCTGGCACGGAGGGGAGGCAGCGGTATTACTCGAACCCATTCGCAACCTCCGCGATGGAAAGAGGTGGGTAGTTAACACCACGCCCCAGCAGCTTCACTCCCATGAAAGACCCGGTACCAATTATGCTGGAGGCTGGGGGTAGGGGACCTCGAGGGCCGTCTGGACGGGCACGGAAAATCTCGCCCTCACCGGGATTCTATATCCGGACCGTCCAGCCCGTAGCGAGTCGCTGTACTGAATACGCAATCTCTGAATGTAAGTGAAATTCAGAATTTTCAATTTATGACGCTGTGAGCATGCCTGTAAGGGTGTGACTGTCTCTGTCTCTTCCTTTGAGTCCAACACAAGACATTCTTTCCTCGTGGTGGACTGGCGTTCAAGGTGTGGTGTGTAGCACAGAACAAAGTGTTCTCCTAATATAATTTAACGCTCAAAAATCTATTCTTCAGTAAATTTCACCGATAATAAAAGAAAGGTCGGTTACTTCATGTGCCTTCTATCCTGCGTACGTTATGCTAATTAATTTTGTAAGCCCATAGCATGACGTTACGTTTTAATGGAATTTCGTTAATTGTTTTTTAATTTCATAATTTCATTTATGCAATTTTTTTTAACGAGCTGCGTTTTCAAGAGATCTCATTTCACTGCTTGAAGTGTACTTTTCATCACTTTATCTGCGTCAGTTTCTCTTCCTCTCGGAACTGACGTGACTTTGTAAAAATGTTAACGAGATATTTTTTTCTGACTTCAATTTCAAAGGTTATTTATAGTTGAAGGTCTTTTTTTCTAATTTTTTTCCCTTCAAATCCCTTTCATCGCGTTATAACAGGACTTCGCTTGTTTTTTCTGTGAGGCGAAATTTCAAAACACAGTCTTAAACCGAAATCAATCAGCATCCATGCGCTAACTAGCCTTTATTTTGCTGTAGTCAGTAGCCATCTGACATTCACATTTGTATCATTCTGTCTGAAGGATGAAAATTGTAGCAGATTGTGGTCTGAACGTGGGCCGAAACACAGGTGTCGGTTTTGCTTGCAGTTTAATGAAGGTTAAAAGGTAAAGGTCACCCTTGTACAGGCACTGAGGCTCTGTACAGGCCGTATGGCCCATAGGGGGAGTAGACGTATAGCTCTGCTCTTTCTTGACCACGACACAGGAAGGGGTGAGGGGTGAGCGTCACGCCCCGGCCGCTCTTTACCCCCGAGAAAGACCCGGTACCCATTTTACAGGAGGCTGGGTGAACCCCAGGGCCAGTCTGGACAGGTGCGGAAGATCTCGCACCCCACTGAGATTCGATCCCCGGACCGTCCAGCTCGTATCCAGTCGCTATACCGACTACGCTACCCAGCCCATTTAATGAAGGTTAGTTGGTGTGCATCCGTATGGTCGCTGATTGAATTACAAGCGACATGGTATAACGTGTTGTAAAGTTAAACGGAAATTCACGATACACGAAGATTTAACCAGTTTTTTTGTTGTTGTGTGTTCCAATTGTCTGGCACGTTACGTGTGGATTGGTTTGTAAGGTTTTTGTTTCTATATTATGGTTGGTTCCAGAACAGTGGACTACCATGAACACGAAGGCAACCAGCTCTTCCGAAAAGCCAGTAACTACGTACCAAACTGTAGGGCATCATATCCCAGAAGACTTCAGTCTGCATTAACAGCTCCGTTAGAACATCAGAAAGAAGTCTGTGATTAAATCGCAATCAGTCAATAAACGTTTGAACTGCGGTCACAGGGCTAAATGTTTCGAAACCGATTTCATCAGCAGTTCGAAATGAGCTTTATCTAACCTGCCGTGTACGCGTCAATTGCTGGACAGGCGCATTGCGTCTTTACACACCAGCAAGTGTTCATTTGGTGTGATGTGGTGGTATGCAGCAAAGGTGCTCTGTGACTGCCTGGTGGTAAACAGAATGAACCTTACATTGCTCTTGGCAGGCTTGCCGTGTTCATTTGTAAAATCGAACAAGCCTATTGCACTGAACTTGACTCAGCAGGAATGACACTACAGGAAACGGTGTCGGTATTAGGATGTACACAACGCGCCAACAGCTGTATCTCCTCTCTCCCATTTGCCTTCGTGGAGTTTAAAGTTACAACTGTACGTTTGTCATTGTAAACAGGGGGCCGAGGGAAAGTTGACATGCTTATTTAATTTATGTTTATTTGCGGTTCAAGCTTTATGATCTGTACTGCTCTCCAGATATTAATCGGGTTATCAAATCAGCAAGAATGAGACGGGCCGGGGCTAATGACACTTACGGGGGAGAGGAGAGGTGCACACAGGGTTTTGTGGGGAAACCTAAGGAATAGAGACCACTTGGAAGACCAAGATGTAGGTGGGATGGTAATATTAAAATAGGATATTCAAGAAATAGTATGACAGTTTACTGGATTGATCTGGTTGAGAACAGGGACAATTGGCGGGCTTTGTGAACACGGTAATGAACCGTCGGATCCCATAAAATGGTGGGAATTTTTTGACTGAGTGGTGAACTATTAGCTTCTCAAGAAGGACTCTTCTTCACGGAGTTACTAGTTTCGGCTTATTTTGCGACGCCGAAGGATCTCAGACTAGGCCCTGTATAGCGTCGAGTGGTTAGGTGATTGGTGTGTGAGAAACTGGAGAGGATTTGGAAGGAAGCGCCTGTGTCCTTATGGATGTGTTGTACCGACGTTCGCTTTGAGGGACTGTGGGAAAACTACGCAAAAAGCTTAAGACCCTCGGTGCCCCAACAAGGATTCGAACCGTACACACTGAACACAACTCGGAAACCTGACGACCTGAGCCACCGTACTTGGTATGCTAGTTCGCCTTCAAAACTGCTGCAAGCTTGCCACTGCGCTAACGAAGCGCCTTCTGCCTGGGGTACCAAGCTTTGATGAATGTCATACGTCACTACTTCGTGACCATAAGGTTCGTCATCCCCGTTGTTTTCAATAAACTAATTAGAGTGGAGTATGTTCTTGTCTAACACAACTAGTTCGTGGTTTGGGTGTCCTTGTTTCTTGTTGGTATTTTTTGAGGAGCATGCTGCAAACAGTCCATGGGGCAGGAGTTGGGCAGTGGGTGACGTGGTTTATTGCACCGCGGGTCTCGCCCTAACCAACGCTAATTTCCAAAACTATGTTCCCGCCACAAAGGACAGGTACTGGCGTCTAAGTTGAACGACCGCGGAAGCGTGAGTGACGTAACTCTACGGGGGGGGTTTAACTAAATTGTACTGTCTCTCACTGAGCAGTGAGGAAATCTTTACTGCAAATCATCTACCTTCAAGTTTGCAACGACTCGGTAGTGCCTGTCGAGAAGACTGGGGCCGGTGTAGATGACAGTGACTTGGATGTGTCTTCGCCAAAAGGTCGATACCGAACCTGCAACAGAACCAGGCTCCTATTCAGTGGACACCAGTGCCTAAGTTATGGATCTATGCTGCCACTCCCTCGTACGTACACCTCATGGTATTACTTATTTCATGCTCAGGGAAAACCATGACGGAAGTAACAGGAAAGGAACAGTCATGTAACTGTGTGGTTGTGAAGTGACGTCGCTGTAGTTTTGTGCTGATGACCTTTAGTTTCTGTGACATAAAATTAGCAGTTATGAGGCGTCCCTGTACCAGCGAGTAAAGATGAAATTGTCCCTGCTGTACGCCACGAAGTTATATAGGCGGACTGGAGTTATATTTCCACCTGTTCTTAACATGCGAACCAGACGAAGGTGAGTGGCCAGCCTCACGCCACGACCGCCTTACCCTCTAAAGGGGACCAAAAGCCGGTCTCGACGTTTTGGAGAAGAGATAAATCTCTTGCAGCTGCTGGGGTTCGAACCCTGGGTCGTCTAGAACTAGCGTAGTCACTATAGTGACTGAGCTGTCCCGGTTTCCTGCGGCTATACGTAGCAGTGACTTTCCGTGAAACAAAACTGGCGTAAAAGGAATCATCATAAATAACAGGACTTAGAGGAACAGTTTGTCTATGTATGAATAGCATTATGTTGATGTCCACCGGAATGGTTCTGGTGTGGCGACGAAATTTAGTTAGATTAAATATATGACGGTGTTTTCAATCATACAGTCAGCTGTAAACAACGAGAAGTTAAAAACATACCGGAACAACTGACACGCTCAAGCCCACCTACTTTCCACTTTACACTGAATTTGACTTGAATGCTTTTGGAACGTCATTCTTACACACAAATTCCAAGAATATTTTATTTTATTAATTTTTAAACATAATTCTGCCATAAGAAGAATTTTCACTTCAATCTATAATTGGCAGCATTTCGGAATATCTCGAGAGATACCGGTAGCATGCCACACGCAACAGTGCTTCTATTCTTGAATACGTACCGTTAAATTTTATGTTTTGTTGACCGTGCGTCATGATATAATTGTGTAAAGAAAAACCAACTTGATACATAACTTATTCTTAGTATATTTCGTCAACCTGTGCATGTTTCGAGCGTATCTAGGCCTATCATCAGGATGTACAACCGTATGTATACAACAATTGGCACTTATTCTTTTTAGATGACAGTCTGTTGCCCTGGTTGGATTGGCTGTCTGTTGTCCTGGTAGGATTGGAACAATCCAACCAGGACAGCAGACAGCCATCTAAAGAGAACAATAAGTACCAGTTGTTGTATACATACGGTTGTACTTCCTGGTGATGGGCCTACATACGCCCAAAACATGTAGAGGCTGACGAAACATACTACGAATAAGTTGTGCATCAAGTTGGTTTTTCTTTACACACTTACTTTTAAGAAATATCGCTTTTGACATAAATAAAAAACATATTTTACTTTTACATAAATTTCTTGTACTTAGTGTTTTCATAAAGAGCTATACGGTTTTTTTTTAAATGTCCTGTGTTGCAACTGATTTTACCGTTTTACACTGTACATTCGTTTTAAATGTATTTTTAATGTGAAGGGGGAGATCTCCTAACTCATGGCGCTTACTTTTTGAATGTGTTCTTCTTGTGCAGTGGCCTGATGATGACATATACTGGAGGTGGAAACTTGTTGCCAGACAATAAAAATTCGCAATAGAGTGAGTTTTGGTGTGATTGTAAACATCGTCATACATTTGATTGTTAAACCAATGGGGATGCTTCATATGAAAATTAGTTTGTTTAGTGTAGTAATAATGAGGAGCCCCTCACAGTCACTCGCATTTGCTGCTCCCCCTAGCCACGGACTTTTAAGTTCTGCCAATGGGAATAGCGAACGGCGGCGTGCTCGATGTGCCCTTGTTGTGCTCAGTTACGCCGTCTGCAGTCACTCGCTGCACGTACAGTACTCTGTCCAGACAAAGGAGCGGCTGTGCTCACACTCTGGAACACTCCTCAAAAGCTAATTGCCGTATTTGTGATAATCGAGTTTTAACGTTACAGTAGACAAAAATACGGACGGAATAAAGTAAGGCACACTACTTCACCATTAGCGTCCTATTTTCGTGATAAGTGTGTTGGGTCGCCGGGGAAGACAGCTACAACGCAACGATAACTGGACCTACAGCAGGTGTTCTGTGGTCGGTTGTTGCAAGTGCAAGGTCATGTATCCTTACCTGTGGCATTAGGCTGCCCGTTATCGCCATCGCTCTTTTGTGTCCGTCCATTGTTTTGTTTGCCATTGGACAAAGTTCTTTAATTCGGCAGGAAGTCTCTTACAAATGAAAACTTGTACGTGTACTCTGTTAACGGCATCTGTCAGACGCTAAGGGTATATAATAGCTGAAAGTATGTACGTTGTATTTCTAGTACCTGAGAGATTTCTGTAGGAGAAAGTTCGTACATGTCGGGGCAGTGTGACGGTTAACGCCACGTTTCAGACGTTGGGGTTAACCACTTCCCCGGCGAGGAAATAACATATACACTTAGTCAAACCGTAAACTATTTCCTGTTATATCCTATGATTTACGTTAGAGTAATCCGACTGTTACAAATAATTTAAGACCGTTATGCAAATTACCAGCCACCATGTATATATAATCACGTGTTATTATTCATAATTTCCGGCTTACTCTCTCTTTCCTTATCATATATAAGTTATGACAAGGAAAACTCGCGAGTCTTAAGGACATTGCGTGCTAGGAGTTTCATAATTTGTACACTTTCTTCTTCTTCTTCTTCTTCCTCTTCTTCTCCTCCTCCTCCTCCACCTCCTGGCGCGTCAGCATGTGCACCGAATGCACCGCAGCCTTAGACTTATCGTGCAGCCCCAATATTTCGTTCAGCACAGCCGCAATAACCCTGCGCCTCGTGTGAAGAGGCAAAGGTCCCTTACTGAGGTTGTGCTTATGTCTTTTGGTTCTACAGTCGGCCTCCCAGAGACATTATAACGCTGTCAAGCCATCGCCTCGCAACAGCATATAATGTGCTGCACTGTTTCAGTCTCTATCACGCAAAATCTGCAGATTGGATCCCCATCAAACAGGCCCATAGTAATTTGTACACTTTACATTCCTTCTTCTAGTTGTGCTGATGTGGGTGGAACAGGCGCTTGCCTGTGGGTGTAGGTATCAGTAAACACGTCAGCCAGAAAACAGAGGATGTAAGGAAAGGCGTAGATGGAAGTGTAATATTAAACTGGATGATGAATTTATCGGAGCGTGTGGACTGAATCGTCTGGTTGAGGGTGAGTCGAGTTTCGGAACGAACTTTGGATTTTTTTTAATGTTTTGCTGACCGTGCATCTCAGTATATTATCTTAGTAATTAACCAACTTGATGCACATGCAATGTGCTCGAAACATGTAGAAGCATGAAATAAATTTATTGTAAAACAAACAAATTTGTGCATCAAGTTGGTTAATTAATAAGATGAAGAACTTTGGAATGTCGTAAGAAACTGGTAATATCTTGAACAGCCCAATAAATGTCACTCTGAAAATCAAAACAACGTGACATAATCAGTCCAAGACAACTACACAACTGTTTAAAGCACTGCTGGTTAAAGTAAATGTTTGCGTTGCCTTTTAGAACCTTACATTTCAGGTTCTTGTATTGATAGGTGGGATGGGCTTGACTGGCGAATACTAGTTGGATAGAATTGGTTGTGGTGGACTGATGATGTGATGGTGTTTTGATTGTTTCAAAGACATACAGGGACGAATTCTGTTAAATTAAATGTCACTTTTTCATAGAGGGCTGTGCTGTGTGCAGCTAAAAACGGAATAGTCCCTCTTGTTTTCATTAAAGGAGAAGATGTGAGATGGAGGAGGTAGGCTGTTGAAACAGGCAGAAATTAAAGAAGGCAAGTGATAAAAATTACGAAAATAAGGGACAGAATTATGGAAAAATTAAAGAATTGACATAATAAAAATAAACCAATGCGCATGCAAATAAGTGATTAAGTCGATAAGCAGAAAAATGAAAGTAAGGAGGTGTGAGAGTTCGAAACTAAGAAACAAAAAGAAATGCTTGTACTGTTTATCTACCGTTGAAATCTGTCTTGGCTGCTTGGTCTTCACCATGGGCATTGATTCTAATGCTATGATTTCACTGTAATTGGTGCCGGCTTTAACATGCAGTTGTCAGGAACCATTTGATTCTAATCCAAAGTCTGTGAAAAGCTCCCAGGGTTTGTTTAAAGCTAATCAAAGTGGAGGAATCACAGGGTATCTTACGTCAGGTCTCAGTTGTGGACACACTGCAAGGGAGTTACCGACTGACTCATTCCTGAACAATCAAAACCCTGCCGTAACTCTTCCCCCCTCCCCCCCCCCAAAAAAAAGTTGCAAAATAAACTGTTTTCTCGAGCGCTATTGAATGTATCCAAATGCCTGTATATGTGACGTCATCCTATAGTAACTCTCTCCCTTCCATGTGCACTTCACAAAGGTGGGGCAGCGCTTTGCGGTTAACTGTCTGTCAGCGCGTTCCGTACAGTTCACAGACTTGCACTGATGAGACGTCATTAGTTGCTCTGTGATGTGTTTTTCGATAAATCAGGGCCACAGGACTCAATACAGTCGTTACCTACGTAGGCCTAAGCTTTTCCAGAGCTTTTCGTCTTGAATCGCCCTCTTTCTGATTTCCGGTCTTCATTTGTGCCACAAAATACCCCTAGACAAGACACAAAAAGCAAGAAGTGCTTTTGTCTTCAATACATGAACATCGCAAGTCCGGTGACGCCTTCTTGCGCCTTGTAATCGGCTACTTATGTAAAGTGATAGTACAGGATGAACACCCAGTAAGGAACTAGCAAATAATGTGTGTCGTACTACTGTTTTCAGTTTCCCCCATTCCGATAGATCTTACGTGTTGTATGGAGAGGGGTAATAAGAGATGCTTACAGAACTTCGGTGGTAGGAATTGATTTGAATGTGTTTTCTATGAAACTTAGGGTAGAGTAGAAAATTAGATATAGCAACATGGCGATCGCGCGAAATGTGCTGGTGTGAGTGAAGTTGTAACTTACGGGTGTGAAATGTGTACGGTAGCATGTTATATACACACGAGAAATTCCCATACCGACGAGCTGGAGGGCTTGGAATCTTTCTGTTAATTACGTTTGCTTATGTAGGCAGCGTGTTGTGTTATGACACAGCGGAGAAATGATAACTTGGTTCACGTGGAACAGAAGGAAGGGCATAAACATCAACTTGAAGTCAATTAAGCCGTTCTAGATACTAGTTCAGCGTAAATTTATTCCGATCTTCCGACTGTAACCTAACACGCAGCCCCTGTTGCAATCTAGGCCTTGTGATGTTCCCTCGTTTTGCAGCGAGCATGTGTTAAACAGTCGCATGTTTCACGATGACGATGTTGGTATTGAGCTTTGTTATCACGTTAATTAAGTAAATTTTTCTCTGTGCTTAGTTAAACACCACGCCATGAAGACAGATGGGGGAATGGTGGTATTGCTCCACACATTATTGTCCTCTTCCCTGAATAGAAGTAGGTGGTTAGCTTCGCCCCCCGACTGCCAGCTTCTAAGGGAAAGAAGTCCCCGGTATCAGTGCCTAGGAGGCTGAGGGCTTCCTGGAGCCGGCCTGGACGCTTTGAAGAAGAGAAATATCTTTTTGTCTTTGTGGGGGGGGGAGTCAGTGCAGCTGTTGTAACGGGCGCCGTCACTGATCATAGCTATCACGTCCGTTAGACATAACGACATTGAAGTTTCCTTAAAGAAATCACCATTATTATTAAGACTGACAGCCCTTGTAAACTGTTATTCCCATTAATTGGTACATACCATCTGCAGTCATTAGTTGGGCGTGGATATACCTGATTAGCTTGGGGTACGGTAGCGTGTTTAACAGTGAAAATTAAATAAATTTCCAATACACCCCTTTCATTACACTATTAGCAAGTTGCATAACTGCATTACATTGTGGATATTCCATTATTATTGACATTTCGGGATTGGACCTTGCGGGAGGACACTGGACCCTTCCTTCGGTCTCTGCGTAATAATCTAACGTCCAAAACTTCGATAACATAAGGTAGGAAATATCGGAATTACACACTCAGAAATGTGGAGTAATAAGACTCGTGTAGAATCAGTAGAAATACGAGGTGAATCGTCGATACCTTCGTTTCAATTTTCATCGGCGTCTCTTGATGTAAAACTACATTTTTTTTTTTTTTACTTTTGTAATTTAGATCATTCCGTCATGACGTGATGGGGAACCAGTAGGAATTGTCTAGCGTCACATTATAACTTCATCGGTAGGTTGTCAGAATTAATTTAGAACACTGTGTCTGCGAAGTTGGGCGCGAGCTTAGCGACATCCGCTAAGGGCCGTTAGTGACAACCTGCAAGCAGTTGCAGAAATCAATAAGGAATGCGTCTACTAAGATAGAAGTAAATGTCAAAGGTTTCTTGTAATAAAGGGCAGTAAAATTCATGGCCGTTGCGTTGCTTATACAAGGGCATGTTTTGATACTTTGTATGAGATACTGTAATCAGTATTTTAACAATTGTCCAACGACATGCAATACAAAGCAGTCTATTTATTATTCTGCAAGTTCATTCTACGCGTTTCGGGTGTCAACCACACCTATCATCAGGAGTACACAAAACTGTAACTACAGCCTCCGGCACTGGTCATATTTTTTGTGCAGCTGCCTCCCTCCAACGTGGCCATGCAACACAAAACAGTCTATTTATTATTCTGCAAGTTCACTCTACATGTTTCGGGTGTCAATAACACCCATCATCAGGAGTACACAAAACTGTAACTACAGCCTCCGGTACAGGTCATATTTTTGTGCGACTCGCACAAGTTCCCTTATCCCGGACGCATAGCCTGCTGCTCTGCTCCTAACAGCCGACCACCACCAACCAAGGCATTACACACCATATGAGGTAATAACACAAGTATAGTCTCGAGCTCCTGATGATGGGCATATAAGTGCCCGAAACATGTTGAGCAGATTATAAGTGCAATAAAGCATTCAGTAACATCTAGTTGGTTTTCTTCTCTACGCTTA
>Ga0123352_10013934_pt1 | contig 12781 bp, 9 predicted proteins | sample TergutLab28metaG_FD_89700 | JGI IMG/M metagenome (GOLD analysis project Ga0123352, IMG submission 89700) | Labiotermes labralis P1 segment gut microbial communities from Petit-Saut dam, French Guiana - Lab288 P1 | ecosystem: Host-associated > Arthropoda: Insects > Digestive system > Gut ... | reverse complement strand
TAAAAAAAAACTTGGAGAGATTCTGTACCTATTGATATGCTCATTTCTGCCGTGTCTTTCTTGGTTGTTGCGCAGTCGAGTTAGGAAATCCCGGAAGGGCTTATGAATAACCCTATATATATATATATATATATATATATAAATAAATACACACACACATATATTATATATATGTGTGTGTGTATTTTTATAAGTTCGTATGCGTTTATGTATTTGCGTATGTGTGTATGTATGTATGTACTATGCTTGTATGGGTGTATAAACAGGAGGGGGACCCCCACATTCGCGGGTAATACGTTCCAAGACGTACCACGGTTACGTGAAACTGCGGATAATACCGAAGTCTATATGTAAAGTAATATAACATGAGATTCGTGTAACATACATAAAACTGTAAAGATTAATTGATAAATTACGCACAGTAATACATTATCAACATTAAATAACTTAATAATAAAGTGTACTCTTCACTACATTCTACATTTACGGTGTACTTCCTGTCTCTCTTGTTCGTATGAAAGTAAGGGATTGTGACGTTTTAGCCAAATCCTCAAGACACGATAGTGCAATGAAAATATACAATACTGTACTGTGCAGTATCATGTACAGTTTCAAAGGATGAAAGAGCAATAAATATCATGCTTTTTCTGTCAAAGCGCTGCATAAGTAATAAAAATGTGTTATTGTTACACTTTTTGGAATGAAAATCGTACATAATTATTTGTACATAATCTGTAATAAGAAAATTATATTTGTTAGAAATATCTTAGCGTAATGTGGGTATTCACCGTCTTCTCCATTCTTCTTGTAGCTTTCTGAAAACAAACACAGCGATAACGCGGCAACTAATCCGAACAACGAGAACGCTAGAAGCAGAATGGTGACAGGTTTGCGGGGAAGCGTGTGTACGGGGACAAAGGAGGATGAGTCAATTATTGGTCGCGTTTGACTGCTGGATTTTACCATGTAACAGATCGTTCTCGCTTGGCGAGAATTTTTGAACTTATGAACCGTTTATTTCTTTACATTTCCAGTTTTTGGGCCGTGTTAAACCGCGGATAACCTAAACCGCGGATGCTGATTCCGCGGATATGTGGGTTCTAATGTATATTTTTATATGTGTATGTATATGTATGTATATATTTTTATGGGTGTACGTATGTGTTTTTATAAGTATGTGTGTTATATATGTTTACATTTTCGTGTATATTTGCGTGTATTTTTGCATGTATGCACGTATATTTATGCATTTATGTATGTGTGTGTATGTATGTATGTATGTGCATATGTACTTGTGTAAATTTGTATATATGGTTTATATAAGTTTTGTGTACGTACGTATGTATGTAAGCGTGCATATATATATATATATGTTGAAGTACATTTTATGCCTCTTCCTTATGTATACGTGTAGGTTTTTATACGAAATTTTTCGTATATATTTCTTTACATATATGAATGACATTTTATTAAAGATTGTGCGTAGTGAGGGTACAGGGATAGCAGACAGAAAAGTTGGCCCATTTAACACATTGATATCCGGAAGTGACATAAACTTTAACAAACATGGCGGCCGGGGTCAATGACATCAAACCTTTTACCTTGATTGATATGGAAATTGCGCTGAAAAATAAGAGATTTGTATTGATTGGTCTCATAAATATGTAAATTATCTTGGTCGCTGTAATGAATATGCAAATGATTTTTTGTGCTAGGCAGTTAGGCGCCATGACAGTCGTAGAGGGCCTAAAACAAACCCACCCCTAGGTAAAATGTTATTGTAATAAGGATAATAAATAAAGATAACAATTTATTATTAAAATTACTCTTTCTTTTTACACTTACATTTATTATTTAGTTATTATCTAGTGTGGTTCGGCGGCAAGCATATTTTACGCAATTACATTGAGAATTTTATAACTCGCGGGAGAATTTTTAATATAGTATAAGTAGGCACTTTTGTTTTAACGCAAATATAATTTACGCTCTTGTGAGAAACTTGTACTATAATATAGATAAGAAAAATGAAATATTTTTACTACGGATAACTGGATATACTTTTTATAGGGTTTACGTGAAATGAATTTGTATACAAAGAAATTTGAAATGATTATTTTGGCGTTAGTAGCGTAATATTTTGGTAGTTAAAACGTAAAAGCTAGGCGAGATCGGATGGAGCAGGTGGGCAGGAGGGTGACTGACCGCTTGCAGAATTATTTGGGGGTTGAGAAAATGTTTTTCTGTAATAGACAGGATTTTACCTTTGAAGTGCTTTACATGTACAGAAGAAACTTATATTACTTAATTTTCAGCTTTTATGAGATTTTCGGCGAGGTAGTAAAGGACTGTATCTGGGCGCTGCTTGCGGAGTAATGCGGATACATAGGACATTGCCATGGAGATATATTGTATTGACGTAATTCGAGTTCCAGGGTTTTAAAACTTGTAACTATAAACAATACACAAACACAATGAAAGTTTGTGTACAACTATAAATTACATGCTCATAAAGAAGAAATACAAGCAGTTATACCTACAGCGTTCAGGGCGCGAATTTGGTCATAACTCCATGACAGAATACGTGGCCAAATTAATTTCCAGACACAAATGGTGAACACGGTAGCTACTGGCAAATTTTAAACCCCTTCTTTAGTATGGTAACGCTTTCCCCCTCCACTTGAGGAAGTAACAAGTTTAAACCAGCCTGCCGGTGTCAAAATGAATATACCGTACTGTTGAAGATGCATAATAATAATAACAACAACAGAATGTAAAATCCATTATAGATGCAGTAAAATAACATCCGGGCAACACGTCTGAAAAATAAATCAACTTTATGATCCACCGTTAATGATGCATTAAGATAACAGGATCAAACATCCATTAGATAGGCAATAAAATAAAAATAAGGTGACCTGTTTGAAAGCCATTCATTTAGCAATCGTGTGCATATATCAAGTTGCGTCATGTCTGGAGAATTTATTACGGACTCTGCTAGTACTATAAATTAGGACAATTTAACTGGACTTGGTTATTCTGCATCCTGCCACCGCTACGTCAAGAGCTTTTTTACATTTTACTCCGTGTGTTCTACCTGCACCAAACATGTATAGACTTGCACCGAGTAAAAGGAACATGTGCAACAATTTGAAAAAATATATACCTGCCAACATCTAGAGTTGCAACAAGTTGCATCACATCGAATTGCAGCAACCTGCAAACAGTTGAAGTGTGTTCTATCTGTTTTTGAACTATGTGGTACAGTTTCAATCAAAGTAAAAATGGCGAAGAAACCGTTTCATAATAGTGAGAGGGCTCTCTCGACCGTTGCAATTTCCCTCAGTAAGCAGGGAGTAGGCGGATTCGGAGATATCATCCTCTTGTAGAAACAGTCAGGTGTCGGAAACAACAGTACAGCAACCCTTTTTAATTTTGGATGAGACTCTAAAACGTTTCGAAAATTAGCAAAATTGGCGCAGTAAGCTTATAAAGTTAAACTATTGGGGTAAAGAGCAAGAACCTATGCTTATCTCAAGAAATGCATTAGAGCAGTAGTCAATTTCCTAGTCAACGAAGTGCCTGGTAGGGATTTGGTGGAACTGAGAATTCGAAACCGTGAGAATGTGCAGGATAAATTGGTGGGGATGAGTTTGTGACGCCATGAACACTTTAAACGTGATGTAGTTTTGGACTTCCTTGGGAAGGTAATTCAGAGCAATGCTAGGCTTGTTCTGCGCGAACGTCTTGAAGTGGATTTGGACCACGCCAGGATGCCGGTTGGTAATGGTAGAATGGCTGAAAAGACAAAAGGCCGACCTGTGGATGTCCTGAGTGTTATTAATAAGAGTACTGTTTTTATGACACCGGCTTTCTTCTGTTTGGCTCGTGCTCTTATTACCGCTATGGCCCGGGGGAATGACGATCCGAAGTATAAATCATGTAGCAATAGGTATGGTTTGAAATAACCTGTTGAAGATCTATTAAAGACTTCCGATTTTAATTTATTTAATCGCGGAGGAACAGCTTCAAAATTACCTTTCGGACTTTAAAATTATTGTTTAGGGTATTTTAAGCCCAGGTAGGCTCATTTTCAGTGGAAATCCCGCTTCGCAGAAGAAATTGTAACTGCTATATTTTTCGGACTCAGTGCACTATAACGTCCTTACTAATATTAAAGCTACTATATATAAGATGTAGCTGTGAATTGCGTGTGACTCTTTATACGATAAAACACACAGGTGTGACAAAAATTGATCCCTGTGAACTGCTACGCCGCCCTCTACGAAATTTTAGAGTACGTATTGTGGTACATGCAATAGGTGGTTTCTCAGTGCGAAATATTTTTAAAACCATTTAACCCTGAAAGCAAAAGGGAGGTTTGTCTGCCAGTGGTGTCAAATATGTCGAAATTGTAATTTTTAGTAACAGTAATTCCAAGCATCAATGTTTCAAGAAATTTTGCAATCATTGTAATAAGAAGCTACCACCGGGTCATTTTTGCCACGTGGCTCCACTGAAACCTAGTGACGTGCAAGTGATTGTACTTTTTCTTCGATACGGAGTCACACAATTCCTTGAAAAGCGTTATGGTTCTTTTAAGCGTATTCCTAAACTCACATGCGCTCAGGAAATTTGTTCTAAGTGTGAAGCAATTGATGATTTATTATCGTCTATGCACAGTGTAAAAATCTTATCCATACGTAATGCAAGGACCCTTTAGGTAAGTTTATTTAATATCTTTGGCTTTCTAGACGTTTGCGGTTAAATTACTGTTGTCGATACGAAGAAACGTTTCTGGTATATAATTTTCTGGAACTGAGATGTGCTCGCCAATTGATAGTGGACGTTATTAAAATTCTTAGAGTGTGCTGAGAAACTACACTTTCTGGATTCACTTAGTTATTTAGCAATAAATCTAAAGAGCATGCTCAAATCATTTGATCTCAATGCAAGAAGGGGTATTACCCTACTTTCTTAATACGGCAAAGAATACGGACTATATGCCTTCTTATCCCGAACCCAAGTTCTATGGGGAGACTACACGTCACGTGATGAGCGAACCAAATTTTTGGACTGGTACGAGAATCAAAGAAAAAATTTCCGCAGTAAAGAAGATCTGTTGGACTACTGCATGGACGACGTCAATGTACTGAGGCAGTCATGCTGTGCTTTTAGAAATTTGTTTTTGAAATTGGTCAAGATGGATTTCTTTGGGCATGCTATTATAATATCGTCCATGTGCAGTTATTGGATGTTATCCCGGGCAATGTTTCTGAAAGCATATACTGTAAGTATTATCCCGAGAGGGGGTTACCGAATGGGAGACCGCCAGTCTCTTCAGGCTCTTTAATTACTGCCTACATTGGTTGCACGAGGAAAAATGTTACTCATGCCGGTATTGGAAGGGTTGCAAATGGGGATGGGGTAGTAAGGGTGAAAGGATTTTGCCCCAAGCCGAGCGGTAAGTTAGGGGCGAACCTACTGTGGCCGTTATGAGGCATATCCTGGAATGTGTCTGCATCCTTCGACTTCAGTTCGTCAAGGGTTAGGTGCAGTTGGTGTAGGTCTTGCTTTCGTAGCAACCCCAAATAATGACTTTAGCACATTGCCGCATAAATCCAACAAAACGCACTTCTGTCTAGCCTGAGCATTACCTGGAGAAAATACCCTATTCTTGCCTCAAAGGTATCCAGCAAAGCGTAAATTTGCTTTAGCTCCGAAACTGGTAATTTCCTTCCTTTGTTCAAAAGTTGAATTCAAATCTTCCCGAATAATTAAAACTACTTCAGTGTATAAGGTAGCATTTAAGTCTAGTACCACACGCCATGCGTCGTTCGTAAAAAAGACCTCCCTTTCTTTTAGGAACACAACGCTTTTATTAATAGTTCAATTTTGCAACTCTACAGTTGATAAATCGGTTGCCCTTAAGTGTAGCAAAGGTCCTGTAACACAAAAAAAAATTCTAAGTGTTCTGCGTAGCGTGCGTCAGCAAAGTACATCTAGTTTTGTTCTAAACGAACGGACGTCACTTTGGACCTAGTGAGCGGTGTTTCGACTCTAGTATGCTGCAATTTTCGTCGGGACCGAAGTGAGTTGCCTGGTCTGTAGGTGGTAACCACTCACTCGGCACTTTGTTCCCACAAAGCCGGTCTTAAATCCACCTCATTGATTAAAACTTCGCAATCCAATGTAATTGCTCTCATTTTAAAAAAAAGCACGCACTTCAGCTCCAGGAAGTTAGACCTCCTGCGCAACAGAATCGGTCGTCGGCTGGCTAGTAAAAACAAACATCGGCCATTGAACACGTTCGGTCAGGCTCGGTCCGGTTCGGTTCGGCTCGGTTCGGACGTGCAGTGTGAATGCTTCCATTTCGTAACATAGGATTGTTTTCCGAGTCGAATCGGGTCCGTTTGATTCTGCTCGGCTCGGCCTGCAGTTTGAATGAGCACGTGTAGCAGGGTTGTATATTTAAACCCATTCTCCTATCTTAATATCGCGGTATATCGCTCGTCGGTTGTAATGTGTTTTGTTAGTTTAATGGTCCTTGCGGTTTGCTACAGTAACCGCCTTTTAGGCTTGCTTCAGGCTTGCTTTTAGCTTCTGCATTTGTTCTCTAATATTACGATGTGTCATGGGAACTTTGGTCTTTAAATTTTCGTTACCGGGGAGCGTCATCTCCCTCCCATGTAACAAGAAAAAGGGGTTGTACCCAGTGTTTGTACTTGGTGCTGCACAATTAGCCATATGGAACAGGGGACTAGTGCGCCCAGGTTTGTGTGCGCTGCGATCACATAGTGTGATAGGGCAGTGTAAAGCGATCAGTGTATTCTTTCTTCTGAGACATTCGATGCTAGTTGTACGCGCCCATCGAATTCACGTTATTTTGCATGTTTCTTTGAAAAACGCGGACATGAAATCAAGGTCCTTATCGGAAATTAGCTTAGATCCTTTAATGTGTCAAGTCACGATTTGCGTGGCGTACAATTGAGCGCACGACTCTGCCCTTTGATGAGGGATCGGAATCGCTTCCATATTCCTCGTGTAATGAGCAATCAAAACCACTAAGTAACGTTTAGGTCGGGTTGTTTCGGGGTGAATGCCGGCGATGTAAATCGACGTCACTTGGAAAGGGGCCTCAGGCACATCCACCTCTACAAGGGGCGCTGTAGATTCGGGATCCTTCATCTTCTGGCATGCTTCACACTTCGTTTTGTATTCTTAAACGGCCTTACGCATTCCCGGCCGCCAAAAGCGTAGCGCGAGTAGTTCGCAAGTTGGCTTAACACCTGGATGCGCTATGTAAACCGGGTCATGTTTCTCTCAGATTACGTCTGCTACTGGCGTGCTGGGGACGATCAGCTGGTCCTTGTCATCGGGCCTGCGCCGATATATATGACATTTGTCATCGCGAAACAACTCGTGGTTTCCATGATAGGTTCCCCGTTTCAATTATTGATATGAAACTGCTTGTTCGCGAGGCACAGTCTCCCGTTATAAGTCTCCTGTTTGTGGAACAGTGCCTACGTGGCGTCTCAGAGCGTCTACATGTGGCGTTCTTCCACGAAGTCCTGCTTGTTTAATTTCAAACTCCATCTCACGAGTCGCGCATTATGATCTCCTAACTTCTTTCAATATGTACTACAAATAGCACCGAAAATATACTCCTGCCCACACTAAGGCCTACATTTTAGCTTCTGATGCTGCTTTGATTTCTCAGCTTTATTCATCTATCGGGTAGCGTAGGCTATGGGTCCTTCCATTCCCTCCTGCACCTGCGACACGATTGCTGCGACTGCAAATTCGCTGGTACCCGTTGTCAAAACGAAAGACTGGTTAAAGTCTGGGTAGGGCAGTACTGTCGCGGTACAAAACTTATTCGTTAGATATTTCAATGACTGTTGTTGATTGGGTCCGAATCAAGCTCGTCCGGTGTTTCGCTAGTACTGCGTTACTGGGGACCAGCCTGCGGTAAAAAATTGGCGCGTCCTCGGAAAGATTTGACGTCCCTTACATTCTGAGGGCTTGCATAATTTTTAACTGCTTTCACTTTATCCGCTGATGCGGTAACCCCGTTTCCTGATAGAACATAAACTAGATATTTCACCTGCGGCTGCGCAATCACACATTTTCCGGGTGAATCTGTAGTTTCGCTTTTTCGACTCGAGGCATGCTCCTCCGCGGCCTTGGAGAAAATATTACGTCATCGATAATTCTCGTAACATACTTCGCCTACTGGTTTTTTCTAAGACAACATCCATCCGCCTTTGAAAATTGGCTGGGCTATTCGACAGTCTAAAAGCCAGTCGATTAAACCCATGGTACCCGAATGGAACGGTAAAGACCGTTCGTTCTTTGTGTTCTTATTATTAATATTAATCTGTCAGAAGCTGCTAATGCGGTACAGGACAGAAAAGTATCAGGATCCAAATAGTGTCGACGTGGTCTCCTCAAACAAACACGGGAAAAGTGTACGCGTCGAATTTTGTAACTGTACTTAGTGCACGTAAGTCTACGCAAAATCTATACGTAGGTTTCTCGTCAAGTCTCCGCGTAGGTAAGAGTATGGCTGGTGCCGACCACGGCTAATTGCTCTCCCTAACAACGCCCATGGACAACATGTTATCGACCTGATTTTTCATTGCTCCTCGCAATGCAAAGAATGTCCATTATTGTGTCGTTCGTATAGGCGTATCATTCTCTACTCTTATATCACGCTCGACCACATCTGTGGCTTTAAAATCTTTCGTCTCCTCGTCGTGAAAACGTGTGCGTATTTTGACAATACGGGCTCTATGCGGCGTCTCTCTTCTTGGGACAGGTGATCCATTTTACCCTTTAGCAATTGGCAGTAGAGCGCTTTCTTTCCTTTTTTCGGCGGGGTACCGTCGACAAATTTGCTACTGTCGGTTCTCCAGAGTTCACCAAATTTCCTGAAACTGGTTCAGCTACGCCTTTCACCGTAGATTTTATTATCGAAAGTGGCTCATCGCTGAAGTTTGACACTAGAACATGAGCGCGAAATACTGCTGCTTGAGTTTCGACAGAACTGGGTTTTATCGTTACTCGTGAAAGCTTCGGTGTGACCGATCCGACTCGTGTGAGGACACGTTAGGGAAGAACCCCCTGTATAGGTATGAGAGCGGTCTGTTGCCCGCAGGAGACATGACTAAAATCAGTAGTCATTTCTAAACTAGGGACATGTGACGGCTTCTCGTGTAAATGCAGCTCCTTCAGACACGTTGGTCGTGGACTGCATCCTAACCATACCTCAGAAAACACAGTGAGTGTAAAGCGCCTTCCTTGCGAGACACTGTTCTCATCGGGCGCCTTATCGAACGCTGCAAGCTCCACCCTGCCACACTCAAAGTTAATTTCGGCACCTTTCTTTTCTGTGAAATCTTTGTATCATTCCCGCTGCTTCCGTGGGGAAGGGACGTACCAAAAACATTGGTCAAATATCCGTCCTGCTAGCGTAATAGATACATGCTGTCGGCCTTTAACATCCACGGTTTCCCCAGTCAAACCCAAGCGTCGAAGTGTAGTGTCCCTCAAGTATCTCCGTAATACTCCCAGCTGGAGTATCAATACGTCGGAACCCGTGTCTACTATTAGATGCCGCCATTTCCCTTCTATCTCCAATGTTATAGAAGGAGCGCCGTGCTCCAACAGAACCGCGGTTGGGAGCTTATCGACATTTTCATAGACGCCGAGGTGGAGTGAACTCTTACCGCTGTGACCTCTTATTTGTTTCCCTTATTTCATGCTTCCTTTTTTCCGCCCCATATAGTCCGATTTTTAGTCTTCTCGGTGGGTGAGCTCGGACTTCTGAACACCTGCTCGGATTCCTCCTCCGTATCGAGTTACGTAAGTATCTATTCTTTAGTGTCTCGTAGGGAATTCCCTGGCCAAAAGCCCTATGCCTTCACATTCGTAGGACCTTGGCGAGCCGCTATTCTGAGTTCCTAACCTAGTGCTACTAGGCGATTTAATCTGATGACTAATCGCACATGAGTCAGCTGAGCGTTCAGAGCCGTTTCTCCTGCTACTGTTCTTGCTTGTTTGCGGAGGTAATTGACCTGCACACTCGTCCGACCGCGTGTAAAAATTCTCATTGCGTCTATCTTCTTTCTCGGCTTCATCTACCGCAAGAGCTAAATGAAAACTTCATATGAGATCCTAGGATGGGCGTAACGAACTTGGCGACCGACAGCTCTTGATTAACCGGCCACAAAACTATCCAGACATGCAGTTCACATTTTCCCGGTGTATCCGATGGGCAACAGGGTCGTTTACTTTAGTCATTACCCTTTGAGCTAACCCTTTGCAGCGATCTGCAAATTCCATCGCCCCTCGTTTTTTACTTGTCTGGCCGTCTGTAAAGTTATAAAGTTATACTGGTCACTGTGTACGTCCCTAAATCTTTCTTTAAAGTCGTTCTTGAAATCCTGCCATATCGCGTCTTCATGTGGAGTTCTGTTCATGCATTGTACAGTGCTTCAGCAGGGTCCGCTAGGCGTAGAAATGCAATTTTAAAGCAATCCGTATCTAGCCATCTCCCTATTAATGCTGCTTTGTCGATGCTTGCTAAAAATTCCTCAATTGGGTTGGCGTTCTCCGCACTCGATCATTTTGGAACGAGGGAAATCAGGGACAATTCTTTATGCATGGCATGCATCTCCTTTGACATATGCTCCCTTAATAAATCTAGTTCAGTTTTAGATACAGATAATTTTTGCTTTAATTTTTTTTCCCGAAATTATTAAATCCTGTTTAAACACTGTCGGAATTTAGAATTTAGTCCTACTCTAATTTTCTTCTGTGGCTGTAAATTTATGTTGTCCTAGTCCCTACCTAGATAATCGTACGTGGTCATTAAATTCCTAAACCTGCATACCAATTTATGTAGTGATCCAAGCCGAGTGGTAAGTTTGGGACGAGCCTACTGTGGCCATTATGAGGCCTAGCCTGGAGTTCCCACAAACTCAGAGAATAAACGGTTGCGATAGCTAAGTCGGAGGCTTCGCGTTTATCTAGTTGTTTCGATTGCTAAAGCACAATTTTGGGTTCAATGAGTGACGAACCGCGCATCAAACTTAATAGTGAATTGTCTACTATATACACATTAATATTTATATAAGTTATACAAGTCCGAAATAGGTTGCTTAAGTTCCTTGGTTACGTTAAATATTCTGTTAAAAATTTATAAATCAATCGTTACGCCACTATTCAATCCCAATCGTTAATCGTTGAATTTAGAAAAGTATTTTGTTTCCGAAAGTGACTCTGTAAAATAAATAATGTAAATTATCGTTCAGTCCAGCTTACCTCATGTGATTAGCCAGAATATGAAGTAACCGTTCATCACAACCGAAAATATTTTATAAATATTCTTTGTCTTCAGGCAACAGAATGACGTCGAATTGTAGACCAAAATTACTTCAGTTAATCTTCTTTCCGCTCTTGCAATTCTTTCGAGTCTTGCATTAACTTAATTTCATCGGGATTTTATAGTGTCGTTGTGCTGACTCAAATATTTTTCTTATCACTTACATCATTTTACTTGGGCACGCATACAACTTTTAAAAAACTGTGAAGTAAACTGCCCAGTGTTTCCGAGTTACATCAACATAATTTCGTTAACAGAATATTCCAGTGCTTTACAAATGTTAAAAATTTCTGAATGATGTGTACATTACGAAAGTACTACTGCATGGACGACGTCCATGTAAAGAGGGGGGCATGCTGTGCTTTTAGAAGTTTCATTTTGAAATTGGTCAAGATGAATTCCGTTCGGCAGGTTATTACAGTATCGTGTATTTTCTAATCGGTATTCTCGGCAATGTTTCTGAAACCCGATAATTTAGGCCTTATCCCGAGAGGGGGTTAGCGAAGGGGAGAATGCCATTCTCTTGAGGCTCTTGAATGGCAGACTAAATTGGTCGGACGAGAAACAATGTTACTCATTCCGGTAATGGAAGTGAGGCACTTTTGGATGGGTTACTAAATGTGAAAGTATTGTCAAGGGATCAAAGAATTCTTTGAGTACCTTGAATGTTTTTGGCATGGGTAAATTTGTGTGCCATTTCGACACAAACCCATTGGCAGCACTGAAGGAACATAGCGTATTCGGTATGAGACAATAGCGAGGTTTCAAAACTCAGAGACATTAGTTATAATTCCCGTCACCGTAATTTTTTCCAGTCCCTAATTTCTTCCATAGCCTCCAAACAGTCTTTACGAGAAGAACGAACGGGCAGTGTCTTGGACACTTCAGATTCGTGCTTTTTACTTTAATTGTAGGGGCTTTCATTACGATCTGGTTGCTTCTTTTTTATTTCCTCAAAATTTAGGTGGGCGCCTTGCGAAAGTTTACTTTTATTACTGAGGGTATGTGCCAGGACAGGTACGTACGACACAGTGCATTTTGGTTCAGCACTACGCAACTTAACCATGCAGAATGCTTCCTTCGCAAGCTGGACACATCATTATACCATCTGTTGGCTTTGACAGTTCGTGGAACAATTTTACAAAATTCGTCGGTTTCGAGGTTTATACGTATAAGGCTCTCAATAGCTCTTGAGGGAAAGTTTGCATTCAGGGTTATGGTGAATTCACATGCCATTAACATTTGAAGTTCTGTACAGTCACCTTGATATACTAAGCATTTATTTTTTTTTTATTTATTAAGCATGCTCCATTACATTGTGTAATACTACATGCTATGCTTTCTTTGATCTCTCTATTGTTCGTTCTATATTAAAAGTTCGAAATCTATTGTATC
>Ga0123352_10013932_pt1 | contig 12782 bp, 9 predicted proteins | sample TergutLab28metaG_FD_89700 | JGI IMG/M metagenome (GOLD analysis project Ga0123352, IMG submission 89700) | Labiotermes labralis P1 segment gut microbial communities from Petit-Saut dam, French Guiana - Lab288 P1 | ecosystem: Host-associated > Arthropoda: Insects > Digestive system > Gut ... | reverse complement strand
TTGCACCTGCCGACCACTCTCTCTTCCCCAAGTTAAAATTTTCCCGAAAAGGGCGGCATTTTCAAAAAGTGGAAGAAATTCAGTGTGCAGTGACAAGGGAGCTTAACAACATTCAAAAACTGCTTTCCTGGAGGGCATGAAGAAGTTGAAGGAACGTGCAAACAAATGTATTGATCAAGGAGGAATGTATTTCGAAGAATAAAAATAAATCATGTCCATATAAGAAGTTATCTGTGTTTTATAACTGTTGTCTAAAAACTTTTGGTTCTCACCTTGTATTCAGTAACACTAAACTCTTTTAGCAAATGTTGTTGTATCAGGGTTCTTCAAATTTTTAAAACTCTAGGAGCCACTTCCAAATTCTAGGCACTAGAAGGGCATTATGAGGAAGTTGCATACAGAGGAATTACAGTATTGGAGTGATCTGTGAATCTGACTGGTATCGGGCATTTCCTGCTCAGTGCTTATGAAATGATATACCCTTCCCCGTGTAAGGAAGAAAACTCGAGTTATACTATTAGGCGTTACTGTACAAAGTTTAGTCAACTTGTACCCAAGTGCCCAGGATTTGTGCACCCCTAGGTTGTGTAACTATTCACTTATGTTATTAAGAGTTGTCAATTTATATCTTAGTAGTAGTTCATTGTGTTGTGTTGTACATTACAGTTGATATGTCCGTACATATCCTCGTTATCATACCATGTAATGTTAGACATTTCAGATACTGTGCTGAGGGTTATATTGTGCCAACCACATCTCAAGTACAGTATATTTGTTGCAGCCCATGGCCAGAGGAAGGCCTAGAATTCACAACCCTTTGGTGTCGTGCAGTATGTGCAAGTTGCAAGGAATGGAAATTTCAGCTGAGAGACTTTCCACAACCTTTGCTGGACATCAGGGATTTACATATCTGGGGGAGACTTGTGGGAGCTGAACAAGAAGCTACAAGGAGGGGTATGATACAGGGAAAACAAGCAATTAAACTTACTGGTGATTTTATTTGTTACTGAGTGTTAAAACTGTGTGAGATAAAATAACCTGTTTTGCCACATGGGTTAGAAACTTGAATGTGGATTTTGAGAGTATAAATAAAAAGCAGACGTAAAGATTTACCAGGTGTTAAGAGACTGAGAAGAAGGGATGAAATGGAAGCCAGTATTTCAAAGTGGAGCCAATAGAAGAGAAATTTGTTAAATTGATGGTAGAGTATTATTGACATTTCCAGACATGACCATAATATACCTGTTCCAGTTGTATGGTTGAAATCTTGACCACAGGGGAGTCAAGGACAAGGTGGTGAGACCAAGAGAGGAAAGAGTGGTGAGAGGACACACGAGAAGGATAGGGAAGAATTGAGAACACTTTAGTATAAAACAATTTTTTTTCTTCTTTTGTTAACTATTTTGCTGTTTTTGGCGCATTTGCGAGAGTCATAATAATACCTATTAGGTTATGATGTCCATCTGCTTGTCTCTCTGCATGTATCATTTTGGTTCCTGTTGGATTGACTTTTGGTGATATTTGATATTGGAGACTTTTATGAAAATATACTGAGAAAGTCTAAAACTGGGGTGTATTGGACAAAAATATTGGGCACTTTGCTTTAAGACCTGAGTACATTTTATTGTTGCTGGTCACATTAAATTGCCATAAAAACGCTGAATTTCAGTGACCTGCTCTTAGGCTTTGAGGATACCGAAGGGGGTGTAAACATTATGAAATGTTGTATCTCAACAACAGTCCTAAAGACAATGTGTTGTTGCATGTTCATGGCAGTGTTATGTTTCTGACAGTGACATGTGGTCTACAGAGTGAAGGATTATGTTATTGAGTTTCCATGCAACAGTGTTTACTTCATTACTAAGAACTCGTTGTTGCTGTTAACATATATTCAAGTGAAATGGTAGTAGCCCAGTGTGAAGAGGGCTAAACATTACATGGGTGTGCCACAGTGTTTTGTTATGTGGACATTGCCTATCTTGTTTACCATTACAACTAGAAATATGCAATTTGGCTTGAAAGTGGCACATGTGGGTATCTGCAATTAGCTTGAAACATTGTAGTGATTGATAAAAATGTCTAATGTTTCATATTTGGATGTTTTAGATTATTCCGATGCTTGTAATGCATTAAATTTGTTATGTTGCAGAATTTTTTATAGTTTGTGAACTAAGTTAAAGTAAATGTTCTTCTGTTCATTTGTTTGTTTTCTTCATGATTACAGCAAGGCGTGGTGTTGTGATTGAGTTAGGTGAGCCTTGGGGAGATGTCACTGTTGAGAGAAATATGACTGCCCTTAAGTTCTACCATGATTTCAACTGTGAAGTTGAACACTATAGTTATACATTTGGTCCATGCTGGGAGCCAGTTATAGCTCAGTGCAATCTGAGTAAGTGTAATGGTTATGACTGAGAATAGAAGTAACACAGGTATAAAGGTTAGGCCACATTGCAAATGTGTTGCTTGGAGTTGGTTGTCTGCAGGTGGTAGTGTGAATTTGAAGAATAATGGAAACCTCATCTAGACAGCCACATTGTTAAATACATACTTTTGTTTGTCTAAACTCTGCTGTACCTGTTTCTGCTAGCAGAATACATGTTAGTTAAAACTGCTCCCTAACTAGCAGTTTATTACACTGATCAACAGTCAAAACCTAGCATTGATGAAATAAGTCTTTTATGGCTATTTCGTGGGTTCTGAACACTAATATGATATTAAGAATTGTTGTTTAGCTCTTGTTTCGAAGAAACAGGAGGCTACATTCATGTACAGTGCGTTCTGATTTCAAATTAGGGTTTGAGTCATAAATGACAATCACGGGTAACTAACGCTGTGACTAGTGTACGTGATAAGGTCATCTATCACAGGTAGCTAATGCTGTGACTAGCGTAAGGTCACATGATAAGGTCATTGCATCAGCCGCCAGACAGTGCCTCAGTTTCAGTCTGTACAAACACAGGTGTAGGATAGGATGTCTCGCTCTTGTGTGAACAGTGCAGACCTGTTCTGTTATGTGTGTGGGGAAGTGACGGTAATGTCACAGAGTCATTCTTCAGGAGGAACTGGCTGCAGGAAACAAATGGCTGTCATCTATTTTAGTCACTGTCTTGTGTTGAATTAGGTTTTGAGAAGATACTAGCACCATCACGGGATCCAAGTCCACCATTGCCATTCTGGGACAAAATTAGATTGCTTTTCCATGGGCGTCTCACTATGTATGTTCGCCAAATGACAATACTGCTGCATGCTTCTCTTGATCCTTACAATACAACTGAGGAAATGGAACTGACATGGAGTGAAGTAGCAATGGACTGGACCAATGGTAAGCAGTAAGGTTTCAATGAAGTCAGTGGCTATTCTTATAGATGACATCTGTTGTGTTGATTCCTGATTTGTAATAATGATTGTGCAGCACGATGTGCAACAAGGTGAATAAAAAAATGAAGTTTTAAATGTTTCATCAAATCATGCTGACCATGTTACATATAAAACTTTGATTGTGGTGGTACTTGAAGTGGGCCTATTGGTGTAAAGTTTTTTTATGCTTATGTCTTACAATTGTTAAAATTCACAGCATCTGTGATTCTGTTCACAGCCTCAGCTGATGGCAGATCTTTCATGTTCAAATTATGTATTCAGTTTTCAGATTAGTTTCAGCAATGCAACTGGCAAAACTGTTGACTGGTATATGTAATTGGTCATAGCTAGTCTGCATTGTCATTACTGAGGCTTCCTTTATGAGTGGTTGTTATGAATACCTTGTTTGGAACCTGCTGAGTAGTACCTTGTAAATTATGATTTGCCTTTAAAAAAGTTTAAACTGTCAACTGAAAGCACAGAGGACAAAGATGAAGAAGAAATTGGAACTAATGTTCTTGAGGGTAGTGTACAAAATACAGGTACTGGAAGTTCAAGAAAAATTAAAAGTGACATAAGAAAAAAACTTAAAAAATTAAAAAACCAAATTAAACAGAGAAGGTCAGAGTTTTGTAGCAACTAGAGGGTGATATAAATTGTGAAAGATTAATAGTGGTAGCTTAGAGGGAAGATAGAAAATAGGTGATTATCTTGGAAAAAGAGTGTAATGAATTTAGAAAATGGCATGTAGAAAGTGAGATTGATCACACACCAGGTTTTAAAACTTTTCATTAAAAATGGAAAAGAAACTGCAAGATTATAAGCCAGAAGAACATAAGTGGTTTTTCATAGCTCCATGAAGATTTGTGGAGCCATAGTGGTGTGGATAAGAAGAATAAGAAGCAGATGAAATGAACATAAATGATGATAGAATGTAATAATGCTTGAAAATTAACAGAAGCTTAAAAAAAAAAACAAACTAACAGAGTTACAGAAGAGACAATATAAATTAGGAACTCTTCTAACCTTTTGGCGCCGGAATTATTTTTTTTAAATTTTAGTGCGCACTGTATATAAAATGTCAATAATACAGGAACCAAATATGTTAGAATTATGAAACAAACTGTATTAAAAAAAAAAAAAGGAGAGTATATACCATGTTTAAAATATTCAGTACCTATATTTATTGAATAAATATATAAAATGCAACTTTAGAGGTTAGCGGTGCGGTACGACCACTATAGTTGACATTAGGCGTCAAAGGGTTAATGTACTGGATGAACGAAAAGTGTACGACCAGACCAACAGAAGGTGAATCTATAGTACAATACAAAACAATTCGGTACAATACAATACAAAAAAAATTATATGAACATGGGCCTTTTGAAGCATGGTTTCACACTTATAGTCTACTGAAGATTAAAGAAAATGTGCAAAGTATCCACCTTGAGTTTCCATGCAGGCATTGCAGGAGACAGACTTCTGGGGCACTATATTATTCCACTATATCTAACTGGGGCTGTTTACCATGATTTGCTATGAAACATCCTCCCAGAGCTGTTGGAAGATGTGGATGTGGAGACTAGGATTTGTTTGTAGTTATGCATGATGGTGTTCCACCACATTTTCTTCTTGCATATAGGGAATACTTGATCATGTTTCTGGAACATTGAATGGGATGAGGTGGACCACCAGCATGGCTTGCTCGTCTGCATGCTTAAGTCCCTCAGATTTTGTCTCTGAGTTCATTTAAAGTCTACTGTTTGTACTAAAGAAGTCAGTGGTGACCAGGACTTGCAGCAATGAAGCAGAGTGGATTGGAGATGATTCCTATGACACCTGGAATTTTTCAGCACACAGGCGGTCACTGTTCAGATGTGCAGCCTCCTAAATTGAGACTTAAGGTGGACACTTCTGGTCATTTTCTTTAATCTTCAGGAGGACATAACTCAGAAACCATCCTTCAGAAGGTCTATGTTCACAGAACTATTTTTCTTGTATTGTGTTTTAGGTTCTTATTCTGTAGGTATGGCTGTGCATTTTTCATGCATCCTGTATAGCAGGAGGATATAAGTTAAAACATGAACATTTTGAAATGAAGTGTATGTAAACAGAAATAGAATGTTGATTCTCTTCTTCAAAGCAAGAGATAAAGTAGATTTGAAAAGAACTGTTACCGAATACGTGTATAGAATGCATGCCACAGAAGACATTTGAGGTTTCGAATTGTCATCATGTTTGTAATTGTTAATTGTGATTGTTCATACGTAATGTGTCATTATGTTGATGAATATAGATTTTAACTTGCATAGTTCTATTTTCATTACTTGCTGCCCTCCAGTTGAAAGCGAAACAAAAATTTTTTATGACTCATATTTTAATTTTTTATTTTAGTGTACAAAAATGTGAATTTAACAAAGATCTGTTATCTTGCAGCACCTCAGGGCTTTACTGTAAGCAGAGCCAGTGTCACCCCACCTAATATTTTTGTGTGTCTCTCATGTTGTTATTACTGACTATAGGAAGTCGAGAAATTATGGCATTGGAGTAGCCTGTAATGATTTAGTCAACTGGTTCAGCATGATAATCTTGTAAGCTGACCAATTTTCAATTCTAGGAAGGAATGTGGGCTAAAACCATATATTTACAGACTCACAACAACTTTTCATTGGCCACTGAGCTGCTTTTTCACCTATGCTTTCTTTTTGCAACATGAAATCATGATGCCATCCTTGCTTTGCATGCCTTGTCTCTGGAATGACTGAATAGATGTCATACTTTGGTATTGTGGAGTAGTTGAAAAGTGGTCAAATTGATTTTGTTTTTCACATGGTAGTCATCTGGCTTTTGACACCATGTGGGCCTGTAGTTTAACACCCATGTTTCAGAGGATCACTCTACCTACATCTTCAGGGTGATGGGATTAAATGATTAGGGTAAGAGGTGGGTCAGTTATGTAGATGGGTTTTCAAGGAATATGGTCATTCAGAATCACAGAATGGGGAGAGGGGGTAGAGCTGGGTCCAAGCAAATTAGAAGTATTGTTCTTTGTTCCTATACAATGTGAGTACCCAGAAGACTGTTGTGTGAATGACATTTGTTTTAGGAGTCTGAAAATGAATATAATTCCCCTTGGATTTGTATCAGGGTATAAATTGAAGGAAATAAAAGAAAACTCATTTCTGAATTCCTCATCTCTCATGTTATTTAGTGTGCTTGGCTTTGCAGCATTGCCTTATAATTTGTACGTGAACATCAGAACCTCACAGAACGTGATCAGAAAGTGTATGTGCAACAGTGAAATATGCCTTGCCAATCTTGTTACTTACTGTTACTATTCTGGAATTGTGTTATGACCATGATCTCATATCAATATTCACCACTGCTATCATTCATTGTGATGTGAGAAATTATATTAAAGATTTACATTTTTTCTTATTGGTGACTGAATATGTGTTCTTTGATTTATACATGTGGCTTTCCATAGACTTTATTCTATTTTTCTAGCTAAGATTGTATTCAAAGGTGAGCTGAATGTGTATGTGAGAACAGCCTCGAAGTATGATGATTGCCGTCTTCTGCACCTACCAGATTTAAAGCTTACAATCAAGCTAAACTGGATGTGTCTTGGTGATCCAAATGATCATCATAACGTGATGCCTTGTGCTCTGGACAAGTTGCCTGAATATTCTAGCAATCAGGTTTGATTTTCATTTTTAGTAATACTTAACATGGTTACTTATGGAAGTAAATATAATGTGTGATAACTTACTAGTACTTCTTACTTCACTTTCATGTAAGGTTCAGCATAGGCTGTTAATTCCAAGGGTGACTCATTCTTTCTCATTTTCTCTCACCTTTGTACACTCATCAGATTTTGCATGATGTGAACAAAATCATTAATTAATCATGAACACCATCAGAGGTCTTATCACCATGTGTTAATTTCTGAGGCTGATTATGGCTGTCTTGACTGTGATTACCTATGGCAGGTGCATAGATGAATCATGGTTTGTTCATACTGTATGGACTGTGGGGGTTATTTGACATTACATGATGTGAGATAATGATTACATTCCATGAAGGTTACTATCTCTGGGATGTGACACCATTTAAGCCAGTAAAAGTTTACCAATTTTGTGGGAATCTGCAGCTTTTATGTTGTACCTTGCATTGTAGTCCAGTGATTTCCTAACCATTAATTATGGAATTCAAATGAAATTTGTGGTCACCTCTTTTCTTTAATAATCTGAAGTTTCTCCCCAGCAGTGATATAGAGTAATATCTTGTCAGGTAATTAGAGGCTATGATGTGCGATAAATTTCCTTACAATCAGTCAGATGTGGTATAAGACATCCATTGTGTGATATTAAGTTTAAATGCTCTGAATTGTAATACAGGTACAGTACAAAACTGTCACTATAGCTATAAATCTGTGATTTTATTGTCACAATGACCTGTTTATAATCACTGTCAATTATTAAAGTGTTACAGAGCTTTAAAATTTTTTGGTGAAGATTTCATTATTAACTGCTACTTGTTATCTGTTGTGAGTCTCATTAGAAAAAGAGTATGGATAATTGAAGGAATAGTTCTGTTGTGTTATTCCCATTTTTGGCATGCTCTTGTGTTTTTTTTTTTTTTGGTCAGTGTTTCATTTTAAAAAATCGATAAAAAGTATGCTGCACTTAACCAAACTCTTGTTTATCCTTTGTAATTAGGTGAACTAATATGTGTGCATAAAACATAGAATATCTGTTATTGTGTCTGTGGGCTTTTTGTGTCTTAAGGGTTATAAATTTTGAACTGTTTTACCTATTGCACATAACCACAGTTCTGATTGTAGTTACCACTTTCATGTGGAATACTTGGTGATGGTATGGTATACAGACCTTCCTGTAGTGGTCATTGCTAATTTTAATCAAAATTCATTCCAGGAACATGATTCTTTCCGTTCTTTTCGGTCGCAAAATTTAAATGTAAGCATTGCATTGGAGACTAAGCCAGTGGCAAACCGAAACCCATCAGAGTTTGATTGTCCTGTAGCTCTTCTGTATGGCAGTACGTTAAGGTAACATATTATAGCACCTCTCTATGTTGTTATGTTTAGGTAACAGTTGATAGTTGTGTATGGCAGTATGTGAAGGTAACATTGTCCTGTAGTTCTCTGTATGGCAGTATGTTAAGGTAACATTATATTACAGCACCTCTGTATGTTATTATGTTTAGGTAACACTGTCCTTTAGTTCTGTATGGCAGTATGTGAAGGTAGCATTGTCCTATAGCTCTCAGTATGGAATTTCATTAAGGTAATATTGTCCTGTAACCCTTCAGTATTGCATTACATTAAGGTAACATTGTCCTGTAACTCTTCTGTATGCCATAATGTTAAGGTAACATTGTGCTGAGGCTCATCTAAATGGCAGTACATTATGGTAACATTGGCCTTTAGCTGTTGTGTGTGGCAGTACATTAAGATGGTGTCCTGTAGTTTATTGAAGTGTTTTATGATTTGCATCAGTATGTCCAGATCAATGCCAAGATAGCTCCTTGAATTAGGTTTTGAACACTACCTTCTACATTCTTTGCCATTCATAATTTGCTGTCATCTCAATAATTTGATACTATATGTTCTGAAGTACAGAGAGCATCATTAAATAAGCTACAAATAACAATTACAACTACAGCTGTGCATTTAATTTTTCTACAGTATAACACTATTGAGTGGTGAGTAGTATTCAACATTTCTTAGGACCTTACTTCCTCAGTTGCCAGACTGAAATCAGAGCTGGTAAAGTTGTTGCACAGGTAGTGAAGGTAAAATGTTTTTATGTAAAAGTAGACTGCATAACAAGTACAGTATCTTTGATTTGCATTTAAATGTTAAATGGACCTTTCTTTTCCAAGGTGGTTTGAAAATTTGAAGCTGATTTTGTCAGGTGTGACTCGACCAACAAAACGTGGCGCAGTATTTCAAAACATACGGCCACGGAAGATTCAGTTAAGTCGCCATTATCGAAAAGTGCACCTTCTGTTGGGCCTACACAAGTTTCAGGTGTACTACTGGATGTCATTTGCCATGCAGAGAGGGTTTGAACTTCTTGGTGGACGTATTTCTTCTTGTTCAGGTTAAGTACCAAAAATTGCTTCAATAACAAAAAAATGCACAATAAAACAAGGTCTGTCACAAAACTAATTCACTGTGGAAAGTTGCAGAATTATGTCACAAGTGTGTGCTTTACATTGTGTGAAAAACACTTGTACTTTTCAGGTGTGTTTAAAATAAAAATTTGCAAAATAATGCAAAATTGTGCACCTAATGGGTGCATGGAATATGGAACTTATCAAAGTGCCTGTTAGCTTTATTGTGTCCCTCCTGCCACAGAGCTGTCCACATCAGACAATTTGAGATTCCTTGAATGAACTTTCGTGATATTTGGTATTGGGTACGTTTCAGAAATGTATCAGTCTCTTCCAATTTGATTAAGGTAGGCAACAGAACAGACATTTTTCAAGATCTACATTATCTGCGCACATTTTGAGCATTGCTTGCTATATATATATATATATATGTATGAGTAGAAAATGTGTCAAACACTGTAGACAAAAATGAAACAATATGTTCTGTGCAACATGTTTTTTCTATGATTCATATGGTTGTTTAGGTAATTACACAAAACAGAGCAGATGTGTTGGACTTATGTTATTTAAACATTTTGTAAACACTTAATAATCCAACAGTTGGCAGCTAGCATTTATTTTGTTGTAGGCTCAGTTGTAATACCACAGTGGATTGTGACTGCATGTGAGCAAAAGCTAATCATTATTGTACATTACATTTATTGTTTTAAAATGGAAACTCATTTTTGATACAGGAAACAGTTTGTCAGGGTACTGTGTATTCTTTGCAACACCTGTGATGTAACAGTTGTATTGCGATTATACCACTATAATGGAAAATGAGAATGCCCTTGACTTGGAAGTAGTTTTTCTTTCCTCTGGGTGAGGTTTAACTCAACAGGATGGTGACCAAGTAATGGTGCAGGCAATCAGTGTCTTCTTTGAAGTGACTGCATGTATTTTAGTTATGAGAGTCACTACCTGGGAAAAGAAAGCCATCAAATTTGTAGTGTCATAAAAGTTTGTCACTAACGTTGCGATTTAAAATTGGAGTAGTGATACTGAAAGTTTGTGACTTTTGGGAACTGCAGCCTGTAAAATCTTTACAGCTTTCGTGTGCTTCTTGTGGACTCTGATCTTCCTTTTTTGCACCAAAAATAAAAATATTTCAGTACTCACTCAGTTGTCTGATAGTGATGTCTGCATTTGTCACTTTTGGTGGACCCTGATATTTTTTGTTTCTCCAAATGTTTATGAACATTTAGTTTGGAGGGCTGGTTAAAGAAGCATTCGTGACCTGTTTTACAATGCACTTCTGAAAGGACAAAGGAAAAGTATTAAGATTCTGAGTCAGGGGTGCCTTCTGAATTTAAGGGACGTAAATTATGGCTGTTATGTACTTGCAGATTGGACATAGTAAAAGAATTGTAGTATGTCTACATTTTAGTCAGAATGTGTGTATTCCCACCTGATGCTATTTTGAAGGTTGTTTATATATATATTTTTATAGAGCACATCTTGACTCTGGTGCCAGTGGATGATGGCCTGAAACACCGTCCACAAGCCGAATGGTCAATCATGTACATGAACTGTGAGTTGAATGATGCTGAAATCTGGCTGAAAAGTGCACTGCAAGAGGAACCAGGCAAGGAGGTACTAAGGTTGTTGAGTTGGCTGTTTGTACCATTCACGTTTTCCAACAATTTTCTTATATTAGAAAGAATTTGATACATCATACATTATAAACTGAGGAGAACAGTAGTTTATATATGGAAAGAAATTTTGGGTAAAATTTAAGTACTTTATGAGAAATACGACCAACAAGTGCATATACAGATAGGTGAATTTTATTGTATCATAAACAGTGTAGTCTCGAACATGTTTCAACCACCTATTGTGGTCATCTTCAGGGAGGTGTTCTTTGAAGTATGGATTACATAGAACATCGAAATAATTTGATTTATGAGTGTATAAAATGTTAAACAAAAGTTGGCTGATACATGTAGGAGGCTAGACTCTTTTGGTAGTGCAATAAATTTACATGTCTGTGTATAAGCTTTTGGTCACATTTCTCATAATGCATCATCAACGCATGGTCATGAATAATTTAAAAACGAGTTAGTACATTCATGAAATATTCACATAAATAATTATGCCTGAAGCATGTACATATCACATGAAGTTATTTTGAATGTAAGATGTTATACATTAAGGACAGATTCTCCACTGAACAAAAAGAACTTAAAATATGATGGATATGATTTTTTAAAATTATATACGAAGAAAAGTAACTCTTGCTGTGTTAGTAGTACAGCTGCTTAGATTGACTACACTGTAGAATATTACCATGCTATAGTGTCATTGTCCTGATATAGTAAAATCATTTGAGTTTAATCAGGCTGCTTGATAATTTTGTAAGCTTAAAACAACTCTAGTGCCATTTAGAGTAAGTTATTGAAGTTCTTTTATAATTCAGAATGAATAGATTTCAGAGGCCCTGTCAGATGACAAAAAACTGAGATGCTTTAGTTAGTGAAGATGTTAAGGATACCAAAGAATTGAACAATTTCTGTAAGCAGACATTACAGGAACTTTATTGGCACACTTTTTATATTGCATTGATGTTGAATGCTGTTAAGACTTGTTAAATTTCATGTTTGTTTATATATTTAATAATCTGTAAAGTGTGAAAGTTTGTAATTGTATCTGTTTGGACCAACAGCATGTGTCTCTGAGGCAACCTGTTGAGAAATGTTACTGTTTGAGTGTTGCCAAGGTTTCCTATGGCCGTGAAACAATTGTACCAAATCGTGGTGATCTTTTGAACACTAGTGAGCGTGCAGGTGGCAGTCAAGACACCCCAACCCATCGACTTGTTGTTTATGATCTTAAGGGCGCCTGGACAAAAAGTAATAGAGATGTGGCATTTGCTCTTTTTGACACATTTATGAAGACAAAGGTAAACCAATAAAGAGTTTATGTTTATTAATTGTTACTGAGTCAGTGTGAATATAAAACCCAGAAGATGACACAAAGAAGAATAAATACCTTGAAACTAAAAATTTCTGGGAGTTTGTTATGTATTTAAGTATACTTTCTGAACTTGTTATGTATTGCTGAATTCAATAATTGTTGTAAATCATGAATTGGAAGTCCCTGTAAGAAGGTAGTATATCCAGCATTGTAATTTATAGACTCTGGGGGGGGGGGGGGGGGGTGGTGTCTTTTGTGGTGTGGGGGTTTTTTTGGGGAGAAGTGGACCTCATACGTTTACAAAAAAAAACAATATGGCCCCCACGTCAACC
>Ga0123352_10013931_pt1 | contig 12782 bp, 6 predicted proteins | sample TergutLab28metaG_FD_89700 | JGI IMG/M metagenome (GOLD analysis project Ga0123352, IMG submission 89700) | Labiotermes labralis P1 segment gut microbial communities from Petit-Saut dam, French Guiana - Lab288 P1 | ecosystem: Host-associated > Arthropoda: Insects > Digestive system > Gut ... | reverse complement strand
GTTATGTTTTATTTGCCAACAACAGCAAAATTTAGAAAAGAGGGGTCTGGGAGAATTTTCAGGGTATTACGGGGGGGGGGGGGGGCTGTAATTTCTAGGGAGAGTCTCTTATAGATGAAAGTATGTACATGGCGAGGCCATCTGGCGATTAATGCCATATGTCCGACACTGACTGTAAGTACGTCCTCTGTGTTTTTATGTGTGTGGAGACAGACAGTTTGTATATACGATATGCTTGTTTATAATTGACGGGACAATATACACAACAGCATGAAAAAACGAAGTCCTTGCTGTATATTGCAGTTCGTCATGAGGCACTTTAGTGGAATAAAAATGGCTGAGTAGACAGGAAAGCTTAATTCGGCTGTCCAGAACACATCTCGTGATTTAACTTCAAGATGAAAACAGCAAATGGGTTTATGATTTTCTATTTTACTTTTCCTCCTTACGAATCTTTTATGCGTTGTTAGTCGTTCCTCTAAGCAATTCATATGAAATATCATAATGGATAAATTACGAGGTGACAGTAGTAAGGATCTTTTCAGATATTTTAAGTATGATAGTATGATTCTGCTTGTTCATTGCAGTGGAAATGCGAATTCCGTAATTGATTAGGAAGAAGAGGTGCGCCCAGTTCTTTATTGCAAATTAACCTTTTAAATCATCCGCGATTACTTTATGTACCGCCAACTTTGATATTCAAAAATTCTGCATGGTGCTCGCATTGTGTTTATGTGTTTTGTACGGATGTCAGAAAACACAGCGACTTTTACCTCATGCAGCTTTAACAGGCTGGTTTTTTATACCCAAAGTGGAGAGTGTTTACTGCGCGGTACGCGCTGAATCCTTGTATAAAACAGACACGTTTTGTCTATAAAGGGTTAAATATCCATTAATAATTCGTAGTGAAGCATGTGATTAATTTAGGATATTTTTAATGACGAAATTCTTTATATGTGTGTGTGACATCTATTGAGCACTTTGACTTAAGCTGTGACGTTTCCGACCTGTATTCTGGAAGTGTTTATTTCGAATCTCGGCCGCGACAGGGACTGTACAGTTTTCCTCATTCCCAAGAGACAAATTCCTGGATGTGCTACGACCACTCTCTCCCATATCTCTTTCAGTTTATTATGCGCTACCAACCTAGGTGACAATGCAAGATAAAAGCAAAGCAATCCCTGCACGCGCCTGGGCAGGCCCTGTGGGCTCCAGGAGGTTGAGGCTCCCAGATTTCAAGACAATCGGTACATTAAGGTGATACGGTTGTCAGCCGTCCGCATCGGCCGCCTTTACCCCTCAGTAAATACTCCTGGTACTCATTTCTGTCGACCCCAGTGCCATAGTGCGACCGGAAAAATTCCAATGACGATGCCAGATAGTCTGAGTTACTGACAGAATCACAAATTAAACTAAAAATAGATAACCATATGTCACATAATATTGTTTTGGCAGTGTACTGGAGGAAGGTGCGATGGGGTAGGCATGTAGGTAGGAAAGGAAATCAAAGAATGTGTAGAGAATTTTGATGGGGAAACATCATAGGTAATGTATTTGGAAGACTAAGAATGATATTTTACGATAATATTAACATGGTTCTTAGGGCATAGGTGTGAAAATGTGAAGTGGATGAAAGAGGCTGAGGATTGCGATCGGATGTTCTGTGGGTTTCAAAAGAATCCCTTAGCGAATGCGACCGTTTCCTTTCGTATCATTATCTACTCACCCTTGGCAGCATTTATACCTCTGGATATTATATAGGGACATTACGTGTATTTTATCAGACAACTGTCGCCATTCTCTTCCCTTCGGCTCGCTTAACTTACGAAATTTCGACGCTCAAAAAACAACGTGACGCTTGTGGGTGCGAAACGAAGGGAAACGTTTCCGGCACCTTCTGTAAATACTGCTCGTAGAAACTGAGTATTATTTGCGCAACATTGAACCAAAACGCGTCGAACAGTAGTCAGGGGCCGAATGGAGTAGCGGCGAACGCTGCTCTGCCTGACGTCGCGCGGAGTGAGACGATTTGTCAGATAAAATAATGCACCTGTGTGATAATGTCTGCAGTTGTAATAACGGCTTTCAAGATCAATAATATCTACATGAAGTCTGGTATTTTGCGTAAGAAGCCCACAAAAAGACATTTTATTTGTGAATTTTGGGCGGTCAGATTTCAGGCGAAATATTCTTCCTCCGACAGAATATGTGATTAGTCTGACATTTAGTCTAGCCCAGCGGTCAGCTGCCTTGATTGGAGACCTTCATTGTTCTTAGTGTTCATTTGGTGACAAGAAGGTCACAGCGAAGTGTTCCTTGTATGATTCATGTGCTGTCAACACCAGACTGATCTATTTCATGGTCTGTAAACACAACTGGACATAGTGCAGAGCTAATAAACTGCAAATTATGGGCCGATTCCCGGTGAAAGCAGTCGTACCCACTGTCCAAAACAGGGGTGGTCGGTTATTTTCTAGTTGAGAGACTAAAGGGTCAATTTCGAAGTGACAGCGGGTCAAAGAGCATGGCGAGAAAAGTTTCTTTAAGTTTGCTAAATTATTGTGACTGCACGTGCTTTTATCGGCACTAGAATATACGAGTTTCGAGATTTGAAGGTCTCATAGCGGTGGTGTGGATTCAGGTCTTCCGGTGTGCGACGCCACACTAGCTGGGTGAGAAGTTCTAAGCCTTACGAAGGGGTATAATGTCTTTGAAACGTCGGTAAAACCTCGCCCAGCGACATTTCGGAAGCCCCGAGACTCATGCATTTATTACCTGCTGTGTAATTAGTTCGAACTTCATAGATTGATGCGCTGATGTCTGTAATATACATAGTGAGCTTCAGTACGTTGCGAAGACACGGCCCATACGTTCTGTCGCAGCTCTTAGTGTTTTGTATTTTGCATGTATTTTCGTATTCGTTATTCTGCAGTCGTGTTAGATAGGAAATGGGTGTTTGACGACACTGTTTCGGGTGCCTTGCAATGCCATGAATCTCTTTCCCAGCAATAAGACACACAGAGACGCATTTCGGAAATCACTTTGTAATAGGGTGCTGAGGAAGATATTTGAGAACAAGAGGGAGGAAGTAACTGGAGACTGGAGACTGGAGAAAATCGCATGACGAGGAGCTCTATTAATTTGTACTCCTCCCCAAATATTCCCATTATCTTATCAAGGACAGTGAGGCGGGCAGGGGCATGTGGCACATGTGGGAGAAGAGAGAAATGCATGCAGATTTTGATGGGGAAAAGTGAATGGAAAGGACCACCTACAAGACCAAAGCGTAGATGGGAGGTAACATAAAACTTTAGATGGGAGGATTTTGCTAACTTCTTGTTTGGTCTAAGTACTTCTTTCATTGGCGAGTTCACAGAGATATTCCATGTTCTTCCCTGCGAGGGAAGTACCTGGTTCCACACCCCTACAAAATATGGGGTTTTCAGGGGACGTTGTTGTCGACGTGATGGGACTTGAAGCCTGTACCTGTTCCCGCTTTAACTCCATTTAAAAAATGTAAGTATTTGCTGCAGCATGCACAGAAATACCAAGATCCACGAACCTTTTGAAGAGTGAAAAGAAAGCAATGTGAATTTACTTTTCTATCCAGTACAGCGCGATAGCGGGAGATGCGTTGCTTTGCGTGTTCACAGACTTCGCCTGCTTATCCTTGTGATAAGAACAGCAGTATCTAGATGAAGATAAGCGTACGGTGTTGCTGGCACGATACAAAGGAAAACCAGATTAACCGGAGACAAACGTATCCCAGTGCCGGGATCCAAACCGGGCGCCCGCGGCCTGAGGCAGGCAATTGAGTAAGATGAAGTCCGTGCCTCACAGAGAACTAAAATGTGCGTCCATTAGATAGACCAAACGGTGAATTCTGTATAGGGAAATAGTATTTTTTTTGTAAGAATGAAACAGAATACATAATTACAACGTGTGGACAAAATACCAAGTTTTTAGGTGCGTTTGCAGAATTGCGAAAAGCGTCTATTAGCTTCGTCATGTCTTTCTGTCTGTCCGTCTTTCCATTCACGTTGAACGACTCGGCTCCTAATGGACGTATTTTTATGAAAATTTACATTTGAGTTCTTTATTTGTCCAACTATTGCACACAGATTGTATTAAATAGTTGTTTAATACAATTTCTGTGCAATACTTACTTGCTCCATGGTGCAGGGTCCTTCTTGAGAAGCTAATTGGTTTGCAGCTAGTCAAGAAATTCCACGCATTTCACGGAACTCGAAGGTTCATTACCGCACTCACAAGCGTCCGCCATCTGTCCCTATCCTAGGCCCGCCCAATCCAGTCCATATACCCACATCCCACCTCCTGGAGATCCATCCTAATATTATCCACCCATCTACGTCTAGGTCTCCCCAGTGGTCTCTTTCCCTCCGGCTTACCCACCAAGACCCTATACACCCCCTCTCCTCACCCATACGCGCCACATGCCCAGCCCATCTCATTCTTCTCGATTTTATCACCCACACAATATTGGGTGAGGGGTACATATCATTTAGCTCCTCGTTATGCAATCTCCTCCATTCCCCTGTTACCTCGTCCCTCCTAGGTAACTGCAATAGTTGGAAAAATAAAGAATTTGACATTATCAATGCAGGGTGCAACCATGAAGTTTATATTTGACTATTTTCGCAAATATTTCGGGAAAATTAAAGTATAATTAAAACCTGACAAGAATGATGGGTACTTTACGTGAAGACAAATGTACGTTTTTGATCATATCTCACTCGGTTATTCTCAGAATGGGAAAAATTTCACGCAAATATTGTGGAAAAAATTCAAAACACACATTTTGTGTTCCGTACATTTTTTTTGTCAGGAAATCGTGTTGTTTATGAAATAATGTGGAAAAATACTGTACAGCCGGACAGGGCACAGATGACAATACGATACCCCACATTCGTTTTGCGTGCTGCGTAAATAAGGCTACAGACACACACCCAGAATTTGTAATACTTGCAACTTTTCCAAGGTAACAGTTTTTATGCGGTCACGACTCAGCGTTACGTCATGTTACACGCATTGCGTTTCTTGTTATTGTTGCAGCTTTGCAACATACTGACCACTGCACTCTGACGCCTTCTTTTACGCAACTTTGTTTTAAGTCTTTTTTATTTATTTATTTTTTTTTTGCTTTAGCGCCCCTTGACAATAAACGCCACTTATTTACGTCGTCTCCTTTTCGGTTTACGGCTCTTTGGCTGGTTTATTTTCGTATATTTAAGTGTATTTTCATATGAACATCTCATTTTCGATTTATGCATTTTTTATTTACACCTACTTTTTTTAGGCACAAAAATAGGGCGTAAATCAAGGCCTTGGTGTAATTTAAGATTTTAATGTATTTGTCAGTCGGTTACAATTAGCGGAACAACGGGCTCGTATCCCACTCAGAAGTAATTTAATTAACGCCTGACGTGACATAGACCAATTATTTCTGAAAATCAGAAGCTTTTGGCGGTGAGGGATTTAGTTTTTGGCGGTTGAACCGTTACACCGTAAATTCATGAAACTGAACTAGATTCTATCCGCTTACTTACCAGCTAATTTTTGGACATGCAACCATGATCGTCCTTACGCAGGCCTGGAGCAAATCGTGTTAAACTGATGATCTGACTGAGTTGTATCGGTTTAACCGTGGGATGTAGCGAGAAATGTCACTAACAATTAGGTTGTTATGTCGAGGTTTGGTTTTATGTGTTCTGTGCTTTAAACAAAGTGCACAAAATGAACACAAAATGGGGAGATATAGCTATATGTCTATTTCCCCGCGTTTTTGAATCTCGCAATGCGCAACATTTTCTTCTCTGTCGTGCACTGTAATTTGTGAAAATAGTTCTGAACAAACTGGCCTTGACCTGTGTACAAGACATTGCGATTTTCTACAAAACTGCTACACCTCTTCGTTTTCAGTCGACTACGTTTTGTGTGTTATTATAAAATACGATTTGTTTCGCGCATTCGAAACAAAAGCTCGCTGTAAGGTAAAATGGCGGGCACATAGTGCAGCCGCAAGGCCACCGTTACCTTACCGTAAGTTCGTCAACGCAGCCTGTAATTGTACGTGTTTGAAAGTTGCAAAGAGTGGTGGGGAGAGCAGCAACTAACAAATTAACAGTGAAAAAGTGTTTAGCGTAGAAGCAGCGGACAGCCGATAGTGAATATACCGCCGCCAGCTCGTTTCCTACTTTCCTCAGTACAAACGAACTGACAGGTTTATACAACGAGGAGTGTCGTAGGCCGGGCAGTTGCTGCGACGAGTTAAGCCTCGACGTGTCCTTGTTCTTCAGCAGTTCGGCACAGACGGCAGTACCAACTGGTGGCCGTTAGCTTGGTATTGTTGTGGAGACACGTACCATTGTTGTGAAACGTTAATCGACTGTTTAATTGACAATTTCTTGCATCTGTTTTGAAGAAACTTTCATCTCCTCTTTTTAACACTACCGTTTATCTTCGTGATTACCTACCGCAGTTCCGGACACGTCTGTTATTTACAGAGCAGTTCATTTACCGCGCAGTATTGCAAGGAATTCTTCTTGTTATCTGAATCAGTCGACTTTTATTGCACTGGGTGCAGGAATTTTTAAACACAGATACAATGCCTTAGTTACAAGCGCTATCAGATGACAGGCGAAGCACTGCTTGTAGCTACAGAGGTGTTTCAGATGCTTGTGTGTTTATTGTTCGCCAAGTGCCGGAAGCAAGAAGCATTACAGCAAAGCGTGACAAATGGAGGCAGCTTCGGACTTAACTTGGAGTGAACATGTGAGTTCGTTATAACCGTACCTGCCGTTATTGTGCTTTGCTGTGCACTTTGTGCATTTTGGACCAAGTAAATGATGGAATAGTGTGAGCATTAACTGTTCCGTGTTGACTGTTGTGATGCGTATGAATATAGACGACACTCCGTAAATAAGACCTTTGAATAATGAATATTTTTGGTGTTTAATGTTTAACAGGAAACTAAGATGCGTAATTAATTTCTTGCTACAAGATTTAATTGCTTCAATGTAAGTGATAACAGGAAAGAACAAACAAAAGGAACATTACATAAGGTGCAGACTGTTGAATTATTTGTTCACCTGGTGATATTATATACACGTGGCAACAGAACGTTGGCAGTTACTATGAATTCAGTACATCACAACTTAACGCTGTTGGTGGCAGAGGTGGACGATGTAGCGGTCGTACGTGAAGCAGGTACTAGGTACAAGGAACAAGAACAATACGACAGGTTCTTGGCAGACGTCTGGGTTGGTATTGTGCTCACATTGATGGTGCTCAGCTGTGTGTGCTGTGTGTGCTCATGTCTGCTATACCACAGGTTCCAGCAGTGGAAGAGAAGTGGTGAGTGTGTTTTGTGAATGGCGCGACAGGCTATTGACCTGGCTCTCAGGGCTGACCGCCGCCAATTACTGTACAGCCAGCGTCCTGGAGGGTTGGGGTGAGGGAGACAATTCGTTACAGATTGGGGTACCTTGTTTAATATGTATGAATGTTGAATTAAAACCATAGACTCAAGCAGTTTTTGAATGTCAATCACTTTTCCGCACATGGACTAGCATTGGTGAAGTCTAACCCCCCCCCCCAAAGTGCAAAGGTGTTGAAAAGCGCAAAACACGGGCGCACCCAAAGGGGGAGGGGGCTGCCGGGCTGCAGTTCCCCAAATCTAAATTTAAAAAAATACACATATTTTGTACACACGATGATATCAAACGTTTGACGTGATTTGACCTTCAGCCCCAGTCAACCAATGAAATGGGCCGATGACTAGTGCACTGGAATTTTGAATAGTACATGTAAAATAAAAATCTTAGGAGGTCTGAGATGAAGTTAAAAAAACCAAGAAGGTTAGAACGTGTGATTAAATTAGGCGGTAATCGCACGTATATGAATGCAGCTGCAAACAGCGTTATGTTACAGTGACACGAAATATGTAAAACACAGTTTGTAAAATCAGACATAAATTATAAATAGCCTAAGGGTAAGGCGCGCCCACTCACCTCAGAGAAAAAAAATTCTGCGTAAGAACTTGCTGCAAACTGCAATCGGAGAATGCTCAAGAGTGAAGAATTCTTCTAAATTATATAGATAAATTCAGGCCCTACCTAACAGAGAACACATTTCGTTTGCGTTACAAAGACCAGTCTGTTAAGGCACTTGTGGGGATGTGATCTGTTTTCATTGTGTGGGCACAGCGCAGTTTCGTAATGTCACAGGAGGTGGTACGTATAGTTACCACAAAGTTTTAAAATATTAATCCCCAAGGATATCAGCGATGATATTGAAGTTTACTGTGTGTATAGGAAGCATGTCTTATCGTAGGAGGGTCTGTCAGAAAACAGGTTTAAAATGCACCTGTTTTGGTGTCTCCAGTTCGCATTAAATGTTATGGCTGTCGCACAACTTGCAATGTGGTCCCCCCCACAGTCATATCGTGGGACGAACGGTTCTGTTCGCTGTTTACAGTAGAACGGACCATCTTCGGAAGTTTGGGGGGAGGGGGGATGTCGGGAGGTTTATTTCATGAGGTCTGATGTCTCGTGTACTGTCTAAATAATACGTGTTGCACAAATGCTACTGTTTTCCTGTTGGTGTTTTTTTTTCGGTAATGAGTAAAATGTGAATTCACTTACAGCCGTTATTGAATTTGAATCATTTTGTTTTGTCACTCTGTATCCTATCCAGTAACAGAGCCTAAGAATGCAAATTCAGGGGGTTTCAGGTTATGACGCTCCGACGCATGATTGTAAAAGCGTGTTGGCTTAGTCTAGTTCAGCCCTGACGCTGGGCTGACGTACCATCATGCGGGGGGGGGTTCTTCTTCTCGAGCACGGCAGCTTAGTCGCGTAGGAAGCCCGCATCTGCCGGGACATATCGCGTGTCAGTCACAGTACTCAGGACTGATATAAAAAGAGACGCTCTGTATAGTGAAGCACATGTATTAACATGTATTGGTTCACGAAAATTTTTGTCGACGCCAAGAATGGTTCCTCACACTCGGAAAGGTTGTGAACCCCTGCTGCAAGTCTTGTCAAGTATATTAAACGGTCGTTGTACCGTACAGTTTTGTTATGGACCGCAAGTTCGATCGCGGAAGTCATGTTTCTACTCCGAATATCCTTATCCGGTGTCCGTGAAGGCCACAAGATCAGACAAAGAAACAACATTGACGTTTTATGTAAGTATCCGCGTTCGTCTGGCATGCAAACGACAGAGTGTAACGCGAATTGCACGCGTGTAACCCGAGTGACTCACGTGTATAGATAGAGGATTATTCCGCTTCCTTGTCTGTGCCCCCACACTTTCGCGCCAAGTCGTGCGTACCGCCTACTGACGAAAATCCTGTTCGTCCTTGCCGAACATAACCTCGAAGTTGTTTACCAAACGGCGGAACGAAGATTCTGCTTTTTGTCACTTTGCCACTTTTTGACATCTGAAATTTGTCGATATGATACTTAAAAACTCCGTTTCTACCTGACAGGAAAGTTGCTTCACATTTACAAAGACAAACCGGTTAGTACTGTTTAGGGAAAGTATGGCTTTGTATTGTGAGGATCTACCAAATACGCGCTAGGCCTGCGTTTATTAACCTGAGGTCCTCGGACCCCTTGGGGGCCATGGATAGATTTCAGGGGTTCCGTGAACTTTGATGGGGAAACAAAACTTAATTTTCGTTAACCTTTAACTGACATTTAGCTGTTCATGCAATAATGAATGCAGGCAACAAAGTAATTTATGGCCTCTAGACTCCAAAAATGCTTGTTGACGTCAATAAATCTCACTATCTGTATTTTATGCATTTATACATATATCTGTCTGAGAAGGGATCCGTAGGTTTTACAAGATTTTTCACAGGGGTCCATGGCACGAACAAGGTTAAGAACCCAGGCTCTAGTCGATGGGAAAAATGTAGGATGTTGCGTGTTGAAGCAGGCAGTGGGTATTCAGCGCGTTCAGTGAGAAATGACACCCATGGAGAATGTATGTTTATTAGTAAATTTAAAAATTGTTCAATTTGTTGGCCGTCGTGGTCTGCACGTTATGTACACACGACGAATCCTTTTATCAGCATATTTTTAAATGTCTCATTTGGTATGCCGTCCATCGGCTGTACGCTTAATTCCTCCCTGTAACTGCTCAACTGCATGAGGACGAGTTGAATACGTTTACAAAAGGTTCTTTAGCAGTCTTCATAAAAACAAATCACATTATTCTTTCTTGAAGTGTAAACACAATTCTTCTACTTACAGAATTGCTGAAACAGAAAGAAAAGCAATGGTTACAGTAATATGTGCATATTGCTTGGTGGATTGCTTTTCCTTTTGAACACCGTGTAGTTACCACTCTGTTCCATACGGCTAATTACAAGTGTCTAAAATTATTTATGAACCTCTAATTCTCTCGAAGTTGGCTTGTCACATTTGATGATGTGTAAACTGTTTTTTAACGGCGCTGTTTCAGCTGTCTGCGTTTTGTCGTTTTCGGTGCCCATGCGCGAGAAGTCAGTAGGTAGTTAGGATTTAGACGCGATCTGTTGTGGTGTGTCTGGTGTCATAATCCCGGTCTTTTGCTGGAGGACACTGAAAATTTACAGGCCTTATCTCAGGACAGTTAATTTCAGAACGCATATCGGCCACGTTACCGCTTAGTTGAACTGCTCGACTTACATATTATGACGTACTAGTTGAGGAAATTACTGGCTGGCTGAACAGCTGTTCCTATTTCAGTGCACGTTCCTATGCATGGTATGTAAGTAGCATGACCATGCCTTCTGGCTTCTGACGTCGATATAGTATATGTACGTTGCTTGCCTTGCGATGTAGATTGTTAACATATGGTCTTTTGTTAGGTCGTTATGAGCCGTATTTATTCTTGATTCTGTCCAAATATGTGTTGGGTTTTATGTGGCAGTGAACCAAGTGGTGCTGTATTGAAATATCTTTGATTAGTAAAAGGGAGTTGGAGGATATAGATTATTTAATAATAATAATATTATTTAAATGTATAAAGAGAAATTGATTAGTTGATTAGTTGAAGAAATAAGGAAAGAAATTAAATAAATTGATAAATAAATCAAAGAAAAAATTAAAAATGCGTTAATGAAGAAATAAGTTTTTTTTATTTAAATAAGCAAATTATTTCAATAAATTTTATGTGAAGTAAATTTACAAATAAAAAATTAAACACATAAGAGAAATAAGCAAATAAAATACATGCATTAATTACATTAACTGTAAGAGTTCACCGGTTGAACATTTAATGAAATGGGTACATTTTTGAATGGAGGCATCACGATGTGCTTGGATACGTATTGTGATATTAATGGTGTACGTCAGCACAACTGTTTTTAGTACACAAGGTTATTACACAGGCAACATGTTTCGACTATTGAACAGTCGTCTTCAGGCCTATTCTTTACAGGTTAAGTCATAGGATGCTGTGCACACATTGGGATCCCAGTGTATGTACATCAGTGAAATACTTAAGCCATATCTAGGAAAGTAAACGCGCGAAATGTGTAACCAAGTGGTTAAAATACATTTAATATTCTTCAAAAATAATGTATTGGCGTTTACCATTTAAAAATAGGTCCCGTAACCATCTAATTCTTCCTTGGGTTGTGGGGTTATATTTGTTAGTGAAGCCGGAGCGTATCCATTGTACATTTTGTAATGAATAAACAAATAAATTTGATGGATTAATTAAATAAAAAAAATAAAAATCAAACACACAAGTAAATGAAATCAGCCAATTAAAACACAGCAAATAAATGAATTAAAAATAAATTAGATTAAATCAAATAAATTACGTAAAATGAGTGAATGAATGAATACACATAAATGAAATTGGTGGTGTAAATAGCTTGATAAATAAATAGAACAATTCGGCTCCTACTGGACGGATTTTCGTGAAATTTTATTTTGGGGACTTTTATTCAAATCTGACGAGAAAAATTAATTTTGTTTAAAATCTTAAAAAATAGTCAGTCGCTTGAAATGAAGACCTGAGAACTTTTTATAATGTTAACAGTCACTTATGTAGCTCAACATTACAAAGCAGAACTTACTGTTGCCTCTACATGGCAAAGTTTTTAATATTCTTCTCTCTTTCAAACGCCAAAGTTATTTAAGCGGAATGCCTCGACTGATACTTGCGTCAAGGAGAACAAAGATTGGAACGCGTCACAGTTTTTACGTCACACTTGCATTTCCCATTGTGTTCAGTGCTGTCCTGCATGACACAGAAACCGAATAATAATTTGCCTATCTTCAGTTTAACCGGTTTTGTATCTGTGTGTATATATATAAATGTGAACACACGTTACTAATTAGATAGGCTCGCTACCCTACGAAACAAATTTTGTTACTTCCTGGGATTCAAATATCAAACTCAGGGCTCTCTGACGATTTTTTACTCTTCAGGCAAATGAAGGACGCTGAGTACGATCCGTTCACGAGCAGCTAATATTCGTTGAAATGTTGACAAAATTATCCGTCAATTATGGTTACCGAAGATTCATTGCCACGTCCTAAGATCACGATATTTGTTTCTACTCCGAGCCAGATAAATCCAATCCACATCCTTTCTTATAATAAAACCAAATAGATGCACTAATTTCTCGAATTTATTTTTTGGAATAAAACTCTACATGTTTCGGACAGTTCCTCTGTCCGAAACATGTAGAGTTTTATTCCAAAAATAAATTTGAGAAATTAGTGCATCTAGTTGGTTTTATTATAAGAATTTATCAC
>Ga0123352_10013930_pt1 | contig 12782 bp, 11 predicted proteins | sample TergutLab28metaG_FD_89700 | JGI IMG/M metagenome (GOLD analysis project Ga0123352, IMG submission 89700) | Labiotermes labralis P1 segment gut microbial communities from Petit-Saut dam, French Guiana - Lab288 P1 | ecosystem: Host-associated > Arthropoda: Insects > Digestive system > Gut ... | reverse complement strand
CTTTCTATTGATGATATTTACAAAATGGTAGATGAGCTAATAGAAGTGCATGGAGATTGGCTACCCAAATATAAATAATAATGTAAGGGCGAACTTTGTGTTCGCCCTTTACATAAAAACAGGAGGATTCATAATGGTTAAAACAAATGCGGATAACTTACCGGTTATATCTGTCTCCGGCGTAGTATGGCACCCAAAAGGCGGTGGCGCCGGCCGTGTTACAGTAGATGGTGACATCGCTTGGATTACCGGCACAGGCGGCATAACTTACAACGTAAAAATTGGCGACTGCTGCATGCGTTGGGTGGCAGACCACTTAGAACCCGGTGTAACCGTACGCCATAAAGACGATGACCATAATCAAGCATTAGCAATGCTTTCATGCATAGGTAACGAAGCAACTGTTAGAACCGGTGATGCCAAAGGCGCTAAAGGTTTCGTAACCGGCAAGCATGGCGGATGTGAACATTTAATCGTCTACTTCCCAGACGAAACACTTGAAAAAATGGATACAGACGACAAGATAACAATAAAAGCAACAGGGCAAGGCATGGGACTGCCTGATTATCCGGATATTACCTTGCGCAATGTGAGTCCTGCTCTTTTAGCAAAAATGAATATTACAGAAGCTGGCGAAAAAATAAAAGTAGGCGTGGCAAAAATTGTACCCGCAGACATTATGGGTTCCGGACTTGGTGCGATAGGTACAGCACGCGGCGATTATGATATAACTTTATTCTGTGATGAAGTGATAGAAAAGTATGACTTGGCAGACCTGCGCTTTGGGGATATTGTAGCTATCCAAAACGCAGACAACCGTTATGGAAGGTCTTACCGAACAGGGGCTTGTACCATTGGTGTCGTTGTGCATGGCAACTGTATTATCCCTGGCCACGGCCCCGGTGTAACCACGCTTATAACAAGTAGACTGCCGATGATTGAGCCTTTTATTGATAAGAATGCCAATTTGGCAACATATTTTTTACAGAAATAAGGAGGTTTATGATGGGAAATAAAAAAATTGCAATCTCAAGTTTTTGGCCGCTACCTGCGGAATTATTAGAGAGAATTAAAAATGCTGCCCCAGGTTATGAATTACTAGACTTAGGATCTAACCCAACAGATGCACAGCTTACAGAATGTGAAATCATGTTTGGCAGTGTTGTAAAGCCTGAGCAAATTAATAAAATGATAAATTTAAAATGGGCCCACGCGCAAACTGCCGGCGTAGAAAGCTATCTTAACCCGGAAGCAAAGCTGCCAGAAAATTTAGTGCTTACAAATTCTTCTGGTGCGTTTGGCGTTGCTATTGCAGAATATATGCTGACAGTAACCCTCATGCTATTAAGAAATGCACGTGGATATATAACAAATCAGCAACAGGAGCTTTGGCAGCCTCTGGGTAACGCACTCAATATTTACGGCAGCCGAGTTGCCGTTATTGGCATGGGGGATATTGGCGGCAGATACGCCCAAATATGCCATGCACTTGGGGCTTCTGTTTGTGGTGTGGTACGTAGTCCACGTGCAGAAAAACCTTCGTATGTAGATGAACTGCTTACAACGGAGCAAATAGATGAGGCTATAAAAAATGCGGACGTTGTAGCACTTGCACTCCCTGGTACAGGAGAAACCGCCGGGGTTTTGTCTCGCCAGAGGCTTTTAGCCATGAAAAAAGGTGCGGTCATTGTTAATGTTGGCAGAGGCAGCGCAATAGACCAAGATGCCTTAATCGAACTTTTGCAAAATGGACATTTAGGCGGCGCAGGCCTAGACGTTACCACCCCAGAACCATTGCCAAAAGGTAATCCGCTTTGGTTGCTGCCTAACGTTGTGCTTACGCCACATACAAGCCATGGCGGTCGTGATAATACGTCAGAATTAATAATAGGAAAATTTTTGCGTTATCTGAAAGATTATTTAAATGGAAACCCTTTCGAACGCGTGGTTGATAAAGGTGCGGGGTACTAATCACATCGTACCCATATACCCTGGCCGTAGAGAAATTGAAGCCTGGGTGGAGCTTGGCGGCAGAATAAACACAGCAAAAATACGCGCCGAGTACTATAAAAATAAAGGATGGGAAGTTAGAATGAGAAACCCATTTTTACGATTATTTTTAGATAATAAACGCTATTGGCCCGGACTTTTTTTAATGTCCCTTCTGGCACTTTTGGCCGGATTATTCAAAACCCGCGCCGCCACCCTTTGGGGCGAAGCCGTAGACTTTGGTGTCAGTGGCCAAACAAACCTTATGATGCTTGCGGCCCTTGGCATGCTGGGCTTTATCGCACTAGATGGACTTAGAACCGCCCTGCATTATACGGTTATTGGGCAGGTTACAGAGCGCATGTTTAGGGGCATAAGAATGTCCCTTTTTTCCACCCTTGCAACAGCAGACACAGCAACATTGGAAAATCACACACGTTCTGGTGATATCGCACTTAGGGCTTGTGAAGATACGGAAAGATTATGCGACATTATTGCTAATAATTTTGGGCATTACTCCCGCTTAATTTTCCAGGCTGTTTTTGCCATTGTTGTATGTGTTTTGCTAAGCTGGCGGCTAGCAATTGCTTATTTTATTTTGCTTCCCATTTCCCTATGGCTGCTTGGGGTTGTAAGCAGACCTTTGCAACGGCTGCAGTCACAAGCAAGAGGCGACTCCGGGCGGTCTGCAGATATTGCCACAGGTGCACTTGCGGGTATTTCTTCTGTAAAAGTATTCCGGCTTGAAGGGGAATTGGACAGACAGTTTGCATCCCATGTAGACGCCGCTTATGAGCGCAATGCAAAAGCCAATCGTATTGGCATGGGAATGACAACCATTAAATATGTTGTAAGCGTTTTACAAACCTTAGTATTGTTTATTGTTGGTGCATGGCTGGTTTCTCGCGGGTTAATTACTATTGGTGCGGTTATGGCGTTTATTGCACTTGCTGTATATGTAACCGAGGCCTTTGGCTTGGCGGATAGTATGATTTTTCGTGTGAAAGATGCCTCTGCCCTCGCCGGACGTATATACGAAGTTTTAGATCTACCATTAGAGAAGCAGGGTGATGAGACTGTCATTCCTACTCCGTCAAGTGAATATGTAAAATTTAATAATTTTAATTTTTCTTACCAGAACACAGAAAATGCCAATGTTTTAGATAACTTGAACCTCACTGTACATGCGGGGCAAAAAATTGGGATTGTAGGCGCCAGCGGTTCTGGTAAAAGTACAATTGTTAAACTAATTTGTAAATTATATGACCATACTAATGGGGAATTTATCCTTTTTGGCGCGGACGGAAATAGCATAAGCATTAAGGATTTGCGCAAAGAGTTGGCGCTGGTAAGCCAAGAACCGAGCCTTTTTGAAGACAGCATTTTAGAAAACCTTCGATACGGCCGTCCTTTAGCTACCGAAGAGGAAATTATAAATGCCCTAAAGGCCGCAAACATATGGAACTTTATCGAAACCTTACCCAATGGAATTTATACAAAGCTTGGAGAATTCGGATCTCAACTATCCGGCGGACAAAGGCAGAGACTATCCATTGCACGGGCGTTGCTAAAAGACGCAAAGCTTATTTTATTGGACGAGGCCACCAGCGCATTAGACAGCCAAACAGAAAGGGAAATTCAAGCAGCGTTAGATACTTTATTAGAAGGCCGTGCAGCAGTTATTGTTGCCCATAGGTTAACCACTGTACAAAATGCAGATTACATTTACTGTTTAGAAAACGGCACATTAATAGAAGAAGGTACCCCGGCAGAGCTGTATGCAAAAGGCGGCTATTACTACGAAATGTGTAAAATGCAGGAGGTAGTGTGAAAGAAGTGAACTTCTTCTTTCATCATATTATTTGCGGTTGACCCAGGGAGGGCTTCGCCCGACTGAAAGGAATGGAATTAGGTATGAAAAATATGAAATTATTCTCTATGCTATTCTTCCGCAGCTTTGGTTACATGAAACCAATGATTGGCAAATACTTTGCAGGCTCTGCCCTTGCTTCCTTAGAATTAGTCATGTTATTTTCCATACCACTGGTTAACCGTCTGCTGGTTGAAATGATAACAACGGATACAGCAAACAACATGGGCGCTGTAAGGCAGATTTCTTTGATAATGGTTGGACTTTTGGCGCTAACGCCCCTTGTCGCAATCGGGCGCTATTGGCAAAATCTATGTTCGCAAAAAACAGCCGATAATATGAGAAAAGCATTATTCTCCCATATACAGCGCTTGCCACTGTCTGTTATTTCCAAAAGACAAACAGGGGACTATTTAATGCGTGTTACAAACGATGCCGCAAGAGCAGGCACTATGTTTAGCGGGTTTGCGGTAATCTCACTGCTGCGATTTCTTGTGGTAACCACTGTAGCTATGATCATTCTTATCATTGCAGATTGGCGCATTGCCATTCTTGCGTTGGTGTACAATTTGGCATGCTTTGTAGTGTCGCTGTTATTAAACCCCTTAGTAAACAAATTGGAACATGACGCACGGCAAGAAATTGCCGCTTCGTCTAATGTTGTACTTGAGACCATGCGCGCTATGCCTATTGTACGTGTGTTTGCCCTGGCTCATATCTTGGCAGAAAAATACCGGAAACGCTGCGAGGCAATTAGACAAAAGCGGGCAAAATTTCGTGCAGTGAACGGTATAACCTATGGAGTGGTGGATTTCTTTTCATTTTCCTCTCAGGCGGTGGGCTTTATTGCGGCCATTTTTTTGCTGTCTCGTGGGGAAATGGAACTTGGTGAGGCTGTATTTACTGCCAGCTTAATGGCCCTTGCTTCAGATGCTATGCTTAGGTTTTCTACATTTATACTGCTTATTCAACCGCCACTGGTTGCCGCAGAACGTGTGTTTGAAATTATGGACGAACCGATAGAGGATTCTACCCCACCGATTATAGGAAACGACATAATTGCCGACCTAAAAAATGTGTCATTTGCCTACGAGGATGGCAAAAAAGTACTTGACGGCATTAATCTGACTATAAAGCCCGGAGAAAAAATTGCAATTGTCGGCAGCTCCGGCAGTGGAAAAACGACACTTGCACAAATAATCGCCTCCTTATACAAGCCAACGGAGGGGGAAATTATTTTTTATAGTGCAAATTCAGTTGGTTGCGATTTGTTACCAACTGAAACTAGAAATTTAATTGCATACGTTCCCCAAGAACCTGTTTTGTTTGATGGAACCGTATTTGAAAATATTGCATATGGTAAACAACATGCCACTGCACAGGAAATAAAAAAAGCCGCTATTGATGCAGGCTTGGAAGCATCCATTTTAGATGACCATGTTGGAGAGCGAGGCAGCCAACTATCCGGAGGCCAACGCCAGAGAGTGGCCATTGCCAGAGCAATGATTAAAAATGCACCCCTACTTATTTTAGACGAAGCAACCAGCGCACTGGATAGCGATACAGAAGCACAAGTACAAAAAAGCCTCGAATTGTTAATGCAAGGCCGGGCCAGTATTACAATTGCACACAGGCTGTCAACAATCCAAAATGCAGATAGAGTTTTGGAAATAGAAAATGGTAGGTTTGTATAGAAAAAGCCTTTTAATTGATTGACGGAAAAAGAAAGCAGTGATAAAATTTCCGCACACCATTTACTTTATTTATTGCAGGAGGGAAGGCAGGTGGTCTTATTAGTAAATTAATTTACATTGCCGATGATGTTGATTTAATGCGAACGGTTGTTGAAATGCATTTAACAAATGAAGGCTATGTAGTACGGGGCTTCCAAACCGGGGATCAGCTGTATTTGGCTTTCCTAGAAAAAAAGTGTGATTTAATAATACTAGATATTATTATGCCCGGTAACGATGGATTTAAGGTATGCTCTATGATACGAGAAATTTCTGACGTACCCATAATCATGTTAACCGCACTGGATTCGGAAGCGGACTATGTCACAGGCATTTCCCATGGCAGTGATATCTATTTAACAAAGCCATTTAAATCCGCAGTGCTTGCGGCACATGTCAAATCCCTACTGAATAGATTCCAAAAAGCCCAACCTGTTATTACGCAGCAGGACGGCAATGTAACAAATTTTGGCAACCTAGCCATATATCGAAGTCAACATATAGTTAAATGCCTTGATATCGAACTAAAACTTACTTATACAGAATTTAAAGTACTTATATATATGTTTGAAAACCATCCAAATGTTGTCTCCAGGGAAGATCTTTTGGTTAAGGTATGGGAACGAGACCAGCATGGAGATACGCGAGCCATTGATGACTTAATAAGACGGATGCGCCGCAAATTATCGGACGCTGGCAGTACAGTTACTATAGAAACCGTCTGGAGGCATGGATTTAAACTAGGGATAATTTGAACATAGAAATTGCGAGGGAATAAATCCCTCGCAATTTTTTTATCATATACTCTCAACCGCGGCGCGCTGCACAGTAAGGCCGCTTACATATACTTTCATAAATTCGGTAAAGGCTTTTACGTCTTTTTCACATGGGGTTACGACTGTTCCCTTTTCGCTGGAAAATACTTTATCTAAATATGCATCTAATGGCTCGCCTTCTTTTTTGCGCGCTGCATAAGCTGCCAAAAGGGCAATGCCCCATGCGCCGCCTTCTCCAGCAGATTCCATTACTGCAATAGGCACATTAAGCGCCGCCGCCATTAGATTTTGTCCAACGCCTTTGGTTTTAAAAAAACCGCCATGGCCAAGGAGTTTTTCTAGTTTTACATTTTCGTCATCAAGTATTTTCATGCCAATTTTTAATGTGCCCATGGCAGAAAATATGAGGCTACGCATTACATTTGCCAGGCTAAATTTAGAGTCCGGTCTACGCACAAGTAATGGACGTCCCTCGTCAAAGCCGGTTATAGGCTCGCCGGAATAATAATTGTATGTGAGTATGCCACTGCAATCATCCCCTTCAAGTGCTTTTTTGTATAGGGTTTCGTAAAGTGTGTTTTTGTCGGTTGCTGCGCCAAAAACGCATAAGATTTCTTCAAATAATTTTGCCCATGCATCAATATCCGAACAGCAATTGTTGCAGTGCACCATTGCCACCGGCGCGCCAGCAGGTGTGGTGACCATATCAATTTCCATATATACTTTTGATAGGGGCTTTTCAAGCACAGCCATTGCAAAAATGGAGGTTCCGGCAGAAATATTGCCGGTACGCTTTGCGATGCTGTTTGTTGCAACCATACCTGTGCCCGCATCGCCCTCTGGTGGGCATAGGGGGATGCCCCCTTGTAATTTGCCAGATGGATCCAGCAATTTTGCCCCTTGTAGGGTTAGTGCGCCAGCAGCTTCTCCTGCATTTTTTACTGTGGGGAGCAAGCTTATTAAGTTGCACTTGGTGATGGCATTAAACTTTTCTACCATTTTTAAATCATAATTATAAGTGTTGTCATCTATAGGAAACATTCCAGATGCATCCCCTACACCGAGCACTTTCTCCCCTGTCAATTTCCAATGCACATAACCGGAGAGGGTTGTTATAAAAGCGACATCTTTAATGTGACTTTCTTTATTTAGTATTGCTTGGTAAAAATGCGCAATGCTCCACCGCTGGGGAATATTAAAACCAAACGCTTTTGTAAGGGCCTTTGCAGCTTCTTCCGTGGTGGTATTGCGCCATGTGCGGAAAGGGGCCAGCAAATTATCGTTTTTATCAAAAGCCAGGTATCCATGCATCATGGCAGAAATGCCGATAGATTTTACAGTGTTAAGCTCCAGGCCAAGATTAGCAATACTCGATTTAACACCTATCCATACGTCATCCAGGTTATATGTCCAAATGCCGTCTTGGAGTTTATTTTCCCATTCGTAACTACCGGATGCTACAATTGCGTGGTTTTCGTCAATAAGCACAGATTTAATGCGTGTGGAGCCTAACTCTAATCCTAAAAATGTGTTGCCGCTTATAGCTGTCTGCATTTCATTCCTCCGAATCATTCCTGTTTTCCGTGTTTAGTATAATTCTACCGTTTATTGAGGCGTTTCGCAAACATGATTTATAACTTATTTTCTGCTTTTATGGGTTTTATCGCTCAACATGTCCGGCAATCGCACTAAATGCAGTACTTACCTGTACTATAACATTAATAAAATCATCAACTCCAATGCCAAGAACGTTAGATAAACGACTCATATCCCCTGAGTACGCAAGTATCTCGTCAAGAGTCATGTCAAGTTCACTAGCCCACCCATTAACAAGATCAAGTAACCTGGTAACGGTATATGCTGAATGTAATGCATTAAAGAAATCCCGGGTGTTAACACTGGCATCAAGTGAGTCAAAACTAATTGTATTAACTAGTGCAGAAACGTCAGAGGTGGTATCAAAAAAATAAGTATAATTGCTCACGGCAAGCACATAGTCAAATATTTCATCTATTGTCATATCAAGCTCACCGGCCCACCTGTCCATTGTGTCGGCTATCCATACTAAAGATGAGTGAAACTGGCGAATTCTATCTGATGTACTTATTTGCCCTATTGGCTGGGTTGCAGCCGAGGCCTCACCGCTTGTGATAATTACGGTGCTGGTAGCTGTGTTCCAGTCCAAAGAATAACCAACACTTTCTAAAGGTAGGCGAATAGGTACCATTGTCGAGCCACCAATTATCTGTGCTTGCACATCAAACATATGAGAAGTTCCGTTTGTTGTGAATTCGGCGCTTCCGATTGTGATTAAAATAATATCGTTACCTCTTGTTATCATTGCCGTTTGGGTTTCTGCATTCCATTCGACTACAAACCCTAAATGCTCAAATACAGCACGCACCGGAACAAGGGTACGGCCATCTACAATAACTGGTTGCTGTCCTTCAATGTTTACTGGTTGGCCATTGACGGTAACGCCAATTTCATTTGCAAAAACCGTCATTGTTGGAATGAGGGCAAAAACCAATAACAATGCCATGCCTAGTGTTAAAACTTTCTTTTTCATTGTAAATCTCTCCTATTTTTTATTTTGCGGTATTAAATTACACGCACCAAAACCGTCTGCGCAAAGAAATCGCAAACGGCTTTGGTGTGTGTAATTAATTAGCGGTAAATCCAGTTATCTATTTCAGAATTACATACAAATTGCGACGTTGGCTCGGTGGTATTACCATCTCTGTCTATTGCATAATCAACCATGCGCCAGAAGAAATCCAGGCCGACTAATTCTTTAGGATTTCTACCTTGGAATGTGAGTGTGGCCGTTTCGCCATCTGTAGATTCTATTGCAACAATTGTAACCAGTTCGAAAGCATCATTTCTGCCCAGCATCCAACCACCGGCAATTGTTGCTGCACGAAGGACTTCACCTTCAAATATATTTGCTTGCTTGGCAAACTGCATTCCATGATTCGCAAATTCTACATTGTGCGCATCCGCCATGTTGTCCGCATATTTAAATGCCGCAACTGGAGAACCCATACATTCATTTTGCAGGTTAGGTCTTGCAATTGGGTCTTCGCTTGGGAAGAACTGTAGACCAACCAATTCACCCGTTTGGGCATCTACCCGGAATCTGAGCACATCCTGGGAGCGAAGCATTCTGCCTTCGGGGCAATGTGCCCTATTATTTGGGATGCGAATTGCCCCATCCCATGTGCTTCTGGTTACATTACGTGTGGGAGGAACTATATCATTTTTTGCAGGATTTTCTATTGGAATGCGCCCGTCTACACCATCAAACACATATAAGGCTGTAGACATTTCTCTCGGATCAAAAGCGGGGTTATAACCTATTTCAATATAAAAATCACCTAACTGGTCAAAATTTATGCCAAAGAATTGGGTAAGTGCAGCGAGTCCAATTTGTCTGGCTTCTTCTTTTGGAATGGTCGTTGCACTTGCCTCGGTATAAGGTATACCTATTGTTACATGGGGTTGCGACCCTTGTGGCATAGCTAAAACTGAGGTGGCTACACCTGCTAATGCGACTATTGCTACCAAACTTGTGATTAATAATTTTTTCATTGTTAAACGCTCCTTTTAATTTTGGTTTTAATTCAGTGGTATTGCGTAAGCACTTGCTGTTAAAACAACAGCATCAACAAATTCTACAATTACAACATACCCTATGCCGTCGCGTACACCCATGGGAAATCTTTGACTGCCTGTTTCTTCACCCACAAATGGATGTGGGCGTAACCCCATTGGCATGTGGTTGCCAATATAAAACTCAAAGCTTTTTATTACTGTATCAAGAAATGCTTCCGAATTAAGTTCTCTTACTGCACTGGGCACATGGGTGAAGCTTTCCATAGGAGCAGACAACACATAGTCCATCTGCGCATCTGTGAACAAATCTAGTCCGGTATCGATTGGCGTTATCGCGCCTTCTGCAATTGACATCATACCGCCGCCGCCGCTTGCATAAAAATCTAAAACAAGTGGCTGGTTATGAACTTCTCCATCTTCAAATGTTACTGTCATATTAATTTTTATAACCATATTAGGGCCAGACCAATCCCTATAGTTCATGTCGTGGCTGCCCCAAAACAGAAGCATATCTTCTGGCATGGCGCCAGCAAATGTGAAGGCATTGCCGATTTTTTCAAATTCTGTGCCATACATAACCAAGCGGCTAGTCGTAAAATCCGGCGGGATGGTCACATGTCCACGTGACACACCTTCCACCTGCCCCCAATTTCCAATATATTGTGCGGCAAAAAAGCCATTTTCTAGCAAAAACTCCACAGTGCTAATGTTCTCACCTTCAAATTCAAACCATAGTCCAATGCTGATATATAAGGCTTCGCCGTCATAATATCCATGCCACCCTTCCAGCAGGGTTATGTCCATTTCTCGCCGCACATAGGATCCATCAGGTTGTAGTTCCATGGCATATACCCGCATGGCAAAAGCGTTGGCCGGGAATATATCGCCGCTTTGGTTAAACAGATTTCTCCCAAACACGGCAACGAGTAAAACCGCTGCCACTGTTGCAAATGCGATCACCCCGGGAAGAATTGGGCGTTTAGGGAATGGTTTGTGTTTCTTTTTTTTTGATGTTAGCTCGCTTTTCATTGCCGCTTTTGTGCGGTTAAGCAAGTCTTGACTTGGTGTAATCTGTTCCATTTCTTTTTTATATTGTGCTTTAAACATTATCAACGCCCCCTTTCAGTTTACTTCGCAAGAGGTTTCTTGCCCGTGATAGCTGAGACGTTACGGTTGAAACAGTTGACTTGAGTGCCTTGGCAATATCGGCTACCGGCATATCTTCAAAGTAGAAAAGATGAATAACCGTTCGATATTTTTGAGGGAGGGATTGAACAGTGGGCACCACTTCAAAGTCTTGATGTTGGTCTTTGTATTCCAAATCCTCAGGCATCTCAACCCTCTTTTTGTTCCAGGGAGACGCAAATGATTTTCGGCATGTGTTTATTGTAACGCTTATTAGCCATGCCTTTACGTGCTCATCTGTTTCAAATGCTACTTCCGATTTGCAGAGTTTTAAAAATACTTCTTGAAAAATATCATCTGCATCGGCTTTATTTTTCATTTGTGTGAACGCTATACGGTACACCATGTCGGCATATTTATTGACTACTTCGTCCACCCAACCGCTGTGCACTTGCGATTGGCTCATCTGCATCAACTCCTTTCACTAGTAATACCCCCCAGACACCTAAAATGCTGCAAGGAAAATAAAAATATTTACAAGACATATTATTCCATTAAAAAATAGACTGTTGCCCTAGGGCAACAATCTTATACCATAAAAGCAGTTTCCTATACCATAAAAAAAGAGCCGATCATTGGATTGGCTCTGATTCTTAACTACATTTTATTCAGCAGGGTTTAAGTATGTTGCGGCACCTATCATTACAAGTGAGAAATGCATGTGCCCTATACCAAGCGCTTCGATTGTTGCCATAAAGTCAAAATCGAAACCATTGTAATTATCTATAAACTCATCTAGTGTCATACCTAGTTCATTTGCCCAGTTGCGCGCAATTTCTACAGACTCTGCATTAACATATAATTGAACCCTGTAATTCCACAAGGCATTACCGACACCTGCAAGTACTGTTTGAAACTCGCCCCATTCAACGCCAAGTGCGTCGGCTAAGTATTGGGAGTCATTACCGCCAAAAACATAGTCCCCAAGCTCATGAACATTCATGTCAAGTTCAGCAGCCCATCTACGTGCGGTATCCACTGACCTTGTCACATTATATGCGATATGAACCATATCCATAAAACCAACGGAGCTTTGCCCAACTCTGGCAGCTAATTGGCTTACATCCATACCGCCTTCAATCCCATGGTCAAAACCGTATTCAAGCGTGGTTGCTGCCCGTACGTAGTCAAATATTTCATCTACTGTCATGCCGAGTTCTACAGTCCATTCCCTTATAATACCGGCGGCCCAGTCATTGTGTTCGTAAATTCTATCTAATGTATCGTCTTGTGCTACAGGTGTTTGAGTAACGGCGTCAGATGGTGCGGCATCTTGTTCTTGTGATGTTTGTTCATTCGCTTGGGTGGCCTGTGTTGTTGGTGCTGTTTGCTCAATTGCGACAGTCTCTTCGACAGCATTTGTACTGCAAGCTGCAAAGGTAAACACTGCTGCAACTGCAACAGTTGAAAGAATCAAAAATTTTTTCATTAAAATTTCCTCCGTATTTTTTAATTTTATCTGGGTGCCATGTAAGTGTTTTTAGCAGTGGGATCCTCCTACAATAGTATTTAGGTTTAAGGCACGGCATCCAGCCGTGTCTTTTACCATCTCATGCCTAACTGCTTTAGAATGTATTGGGTTTGGTCTGATGGTTTATCCAAGAACTGGCGCAG
>Ga0123352_10013929_pt1 | contig 12782 bp, 8 predicted proteins | sample TergutLab28metaG_FD_89700 | JGI IMG/M metagenome (GOLD analysis project Ga0123352, IMG submission 89700) | Labiotermes labralis P1 segment gut microbial communities from Petit-Saut dam, French Guiana - Lab288 P1 | ecosystem: Host-associated > Arthropoda: Insects > Digestive system > Gut ... | reverse complement strand
CGTACGTACATACATACATACATACATACATACATACATGCATATATACATACATACATACATATTTGCATACATCAATAAATACATACATACATACACACATACATACATACATACATATTTGCATACATCAAAACATACATACATACATACATATCTGCATACATCAATACATACATACATACATACACACACACATACATACATACATAAATCATACGCACATAAAACGCTTTCTTCACTAAGACACTTCGGTGTTATCGAATCATTTTCGAATATCCTGGACTGAAATTAGAAATCTCCAGGATTCGAGCCTCAAACTATTCAATAAACAACGAAAACCTTGAATTCAATCATCACCGAATGGATTTTTTCCTGAAATAATTTGCACAGACATCGGCGGGGGCACAGACTGGATTGATCTGGCTCAGGATAGGGACAGGCAGCGCACATATGAAAGCGCGGTAATGAACCTTCGGTTTCCATAGAACGCAGGGAATTTTTGACTAACTGAGAACAGGTTAGCTTCTCAGGAAGGACTCTGCTCTGCACAAATAGGTCAAAGGGTTTGTTGATCGACCTCAAGAAAATGCTCTAAAATTCTTGTTGCTTGTAAAAGATGACACTTGGAGCTGATGATTTCTCAGGGCTACTAAGGACTACTTCCCAACGGCAATGTGCGTCCCTTCCCTTTAACGCCACCATGTTCATGGTCCTGTTAAAAGCACAATTGTGCTAGTTTGTCAGTTTATTATTATTATTATTATTATTATTCCTTATTTATTCTTACACACACACACACACACACACACATATATATATATATATATATATATATATATATATATATATATATACACATACGGTATTAAAATTAAATATGATTTTGCAGCTATCCTGTGATTACAAAACATGGTATAGGAAATGTTATTTCATACGATAAACGTTTTGTGCTTTCAAATTAGTACTTCTCAAAGTATGTGCGCAGTGTCCAATATGGCTTTTTTCTGCAAATCCTGGCTGTCGTGCTTTCCCCATGCGTTGCTCAGGTATTTCTGAATAATTTCAAGATGGTTTCATTTAATACTGGTATTACTTTTGTCTTATTATTATAATTATTATTAGCATTAACATCATCATCATCATCATCACAACTATACGGAACGGATTTGGTTAATTTCCGGAGACGTATGGCCAAAACCTCGGCCGGGTCTTCAATTACCCTCAGCATGTTTATGGTTTTAACTCTCATGCAATAGTACATCGATTACGCCACGACACTTCCTTCCAAATCCTTTCCAAGGGGCCATTCAAGAGTCACTTAACATTCGACGTTAGGCCCATATAGCCTGAGATACTGATAATGTCATCAAGGTATCTACGGGCCTAAAAATTCGTCATCATGTATCACTTTTAATTTTATCAGACCTGATATCACGCTTAGGGTTAATGCAAAAGAACTGCTCTATTCTTTTTGAGAGCCTGTCAATATAGAACTGGGCTTAAATTTACCGTTATTTGAGGAAGGCATTCCTGCCAGCACTCATTTCCGGTTTATCTCTTCACATTCATTCGTACACGCGTAACTACGTAGTTCCGATTCAATTTCATTTACTCGCATTTTACACCATAAAGGAAGCAACCGCGTGACAAAATACTCAAACGAAATAATGTGGCAGTGTCCCGTGTATAAGCCTGTGCACGCGCGCTCGCGCACGGACAACCAACAAACAAAAATTCTGATTGATATTTAATTTGCAAATACTCTTCACGGAAATCAAGAATAAAATAATAACCTAATTTTATGGCAAATCTTTATTAGGCTCGTTCGCTAATCTGCGAAAAGTGACCATTAGCTTCGTCATGTCTATCCACCCTCATGGAACAACTCAGCTCCCACTACACGGATTTTCATGAAATCTGATATTTGAGGGTTTTTCATAAATCTGTTGAGAAAGTTCAAGGCTGATTAAAATCTGACAAGAATAACGGCAGCTGCATTATTAGCCACCTACTATTACGTAACTGCATGGAGAAGATCCATTCAAAACAAGACAACAGTTGTTCTGTTAGGCGAGAATTTCCCTCATTATGTGGAACCCAAAAAATGCACAATACTATTCGAAAGAGCTCACCCTGCCCCTATCTTGAGTATAATTAATTCAGTATACAGAATTCCACCTTTTTGTCGTCTCCACCTACGCCTATATCTTCCAATTTTCGTCTTTCTTCACTTTTCTCCAAACAAAAATCTGTTGTGTAATCCTTCACTCTTCGTTGTATGACAATTCATATTCCTGAAGGCCTATGATATTTATACCTCTATACTATTTCCGATAACCACTAACGATAGACTGTACTAATGCGATTGCGCTGCTAAAAGCATCAATGCAGCCTACCTGACATACCGAAAATGTAAAATGCGTATGCCATCAGCTAGTAAGAGAATCATGTCGGTAATATCAGTGCGATATATATAGAGCATGACTGGTCACAGACGTTTGAAGGCATGGAATTGCTGTGATGTCAACCCAAACAGTAATGAAATGTGGTCGCGGACCACCGTTTTTCCACTACAGTTAGCACTCGGCAGCACGGTACGAATTTACACGTGAGGGAGATAAATGTTTTACTGACCGAGTTAACAGCTTCAATAAAAGACTAGGATTTGTGGTTTCCGACGGACACGTCCTGTCCTCTGCCGGTTTTAACAGGGTCAGTCAGTTCAAATATTACAAATGAAATACTGGGTGTTTTTTTAACCCCAAATATCATAACTCTCATGTCAAACAGTGACCTTGGTTTTATAAATTTGTTACCAAAGGTTTTGCAATCACAGTTAACCTTTCACAGCCGAGTGGTGATTACATTAATATTCTTTAACATAAAAAACTCTGCATTTTGCCCACACAGAGAACTCATGTGTTTAAAAAGTGTCTCACAATAATAACCGACTATATCTCTAAACATGGTTTACCGACCGTTCCGTTAAAGAACACAGAAAAAATTCGTTGCGAGGTAGGAACTGAAATTTAATAGACTGTGACTGTAATTCAGATGAATGTAATGAACAAAGACGGTGTTCACTACGAGGGGAACTGAAATTTTGTATGTTGTAGCTGCAATTGTAATGAATGGAAACTTTAAAACTTTAAGTAACACTGAGTACTAGAATTAGCCCTGTATGTATTTAGTGTTATTGATAGTGTTAGTATATTATGTAGATCTAAAAGCTCAGATCTCTCGGTCTACGTCACTAATTTACTGACAGATCAGCAAGCCTAATTCTGACATCCGTGTCCATAAACCCTGAAAACATTTCATCCAACGTAATGTAACTATAATGCAGACGACCTGTCTCTGTTACTAACGACAACCGATCAAGAAGCTGAAAACTAGAGGGTTGTTTGACCGTGCATCTTCCTCATGAAATAACTTGAAATGCCAACTTGATGCAAGAAGGTAATTTTATTAATGTATTCTTAGCTCGACATGTTTCGGGTACATATGTCCATCATCAGGAGCATTGGATGTTGAGTTGCAGCATATGGTTTTCTGCACCGAGTTTTTGCGACTGCACGGCACCATCCGCACCTCACACACGACCTACGCAGCGGCTCTCAAGACCACCACCCATCCAAAAACTCGGTGCAGAAAACCATATGCTGCAACTCAACATCCAATGCAGTATTTAAGTAGACAGAAAGACTTTACCTTTTCCTAAACGATGGTATATTTAATAAAGGGGTCTATAAACATAATAACGCTGAAAGAGGACCTTACGTTTTAATTCAAGCCGATTACGTTAACGCACGACCCTTAATCAAAATACCACCTAACCCTATTTCCTCAAATCAGTAGCCCATGCATTTGTCTTATAATCGATTTTTAAGCTGCTGTTGGGAGGACAGAATTCACAAAACGGCGTGATGTTCTACCTGCAGAGAGCACACGTTAATACGTTCCACTTTAAATGCACAATTTACTCCGCTATTATCTTAAATCTTTGAACACCCGTCGAACACGCCACGTCTATTGCGTGGAATAGAAATTTCCACATTAATCACACTTTAATGATGTTATTTTCCACATGATTCCGTAACGACGGAAAATCCATTATATTTGTGGACAATTAACAACTGTGGCTTAATCTTATTTAGATATTAATAGAGCAACAGAAAGCCAGGACTCTTCCACATGAGCGTGTCACGCGCAACATTCGTCCAAGGCGCAGAGCATCGACGTTACAGAGTAGGCCTAAGCAAATGGCATGATTCATGCATACTGTCACCTTAACCCTTTAAACGCCGAATTAAATCCCATCTGCCATGTGATGGCATTATTAGGACTTCACCATATTCTCCATGTTAGCGGGATAAGGGTTAAACCCAAGAAGTAGAAATGCCGAATTAAAACAGTACACAAACGGAACTGCAATATACGCGAGAAGAGAAATGTGCGTCTGAGTAGCACTGTGCAGTATATTATCTCCATTGTAATCCCACAACAGACAACCATGGCGCCATTAATATTGCTTAACAAAACGTAAGCTACAAATTCCTGTCTTCGGTTTTGTTTTTCTCCTACAAAGTGGCTCCCGCATAGTCTGCTTAGCTTTTGGCTATACAGTCTCCTTGGTACGGCCATATGTCCACCGTTCACTACCCAAATTTCTCGACGTCGTCAATCAGACAGTTATTCTCGTTCGCAGGGCGTCTTGAGATGTGAGAAATGAAAAGGTAAGGTAAAGTGCACCCTTGTACAGGCACTGAGGCTCTGTACAGGCCGTACGGCTCATAGGGGGAGTAGGGGTATAGCTCTACTCTTTCTTAACCACGGCACTAGAAGGGGATGATGGGTCAGCGTCATGCCCCGGCCGCTCTATACCCCCGGGAAAGACTCGGTACCCATTGTACATGAGGCTGGGTGGGTCCCAGGGCCGGTCTGAACAGGTGCGGAAGATCTCGCCCCCACAACGATTCGATCCCCGGACCGTCCAGCCCGTAGCCAGTCGCTATACCGACTGAGCTACCGGGCCCACAGTGAGAAATGATCACCAGCGAAATTTTATTCAGAAAAAAAATCGTGTAATTCCTGCTACTAAATGGTGCGATTCGCTAGGTTTCATGTGACGAGACCCTTGAGTTCAGGGTGTTCAAGGATCCCTGGGTGGGACCAGAATATGGAAAAGGACGGTCTGGAGGGCAGGTATAGTTACAGGGGTTCCTCTCTCAACGCCGAATAACACTTTTGTCATTTAAATATCTCTAATAGGGATTAAACTAATCAACTAATCAAGACTTCGAAGTTAATCAAGGATTGCTGCGTTTGTTTGCTGACTACAAACGCGGTCCCTGCTTCCGATAAAGCCTGGTGATTTGCGCGTCCTGCAACATTAGGGCCTACTAAATAAAATATTCCTTCTTATAATAAAACCAAATAGATGCATTAATTTCTCAAATTTATTTTTGGAATAAAACTGTATGACATATACCACTGCTGTGTGCACAGTGAAAATCTCCTGATGATGAACAGAGGAACTGTCCGAAACATGTAGAGTTTTATTCCAAAAATAAGTTTGATATATTAGTGACCTTCGTTGGTTTTATTATAAGAATGTACCACGATGCACGGTCACCTGAAGGTTAAAATCTTCCTACCAGCTTGGCCACACCCACCGTCTACATCAATGCCGTACAAAAAGACGCTTTGGGTGACACCTCCACAGAGTTCCGATAAGACGGATGAATCTTGATAAGAGTTTATTGGTTCACAGTTGGGTTGAATGTCATCCAAGTGTTGACTACTGACGGTGGGGATGTGACTTTAGTCCTTTCCAGATTAGATATCTGGGACAGGTCTGTTAAAAGAACCTTGCACTACAAGTTATTTTAATCCAAACCAGTTCGCAACTGCATGCGGCATTCGGACTCAAGTGTATGTCATTGCTTCTTACCTACAAAAGATAAATACCGACTGCCTCCAGACACCTGAAGCTGGACTGTTACTTACTCTTGTTATAGCTCTGTTAGTGGAGGCGTTTAAGTCCAAAAATTAAAGAAAAGCAGATTTTATGTTTAATACAAGTATACAGTATTTGTAATAATGGCACATTGCGTCAGCGATGGCTAAGGAAGACAACAGAGGAAATTTCTGTGTTGTGCCAGCGAAGCAGGATCTGTTCTTTGCGTTAACATTAAACAACTCCAAACTGAATTCTGAACACCAAAACCTGAACAAGTGTGTGTTTTATGTGTGTACAGCAATCTGAAAAAGAAATATACTTGTAACTTTACTACTTGCCAAGTTTGTGTCACAATAAAATCATATTATTCCTGTTCTAATTCTGAACAATATTATACCATCGAAATTGTTTAATTAACCAAGTAACTAACGACATAACCAACTAACTAACTAACTAACTCCATGAAGCAGTGATCTCCTCGAGTAGATAGCGATCGGTTACGAAATCAATGAATTTTTTCCATTAACGTAAATCAAAAGCCCATTACCAAATTTACAGCAGCCTAACTTAGGGATCTCATTCTGAGCCAAATGTATGCAGTTCACACTCACACACAATTTATTCATCATCATGTTTATCTCTAAACTTTCTGTCTACAATCAGGTCTACCAAGCAGCCCTTTACCATCAAACTGAGAACCTGCGCTACAAACCGGAAGGTCGCTGGTTCGATTCCGGATGGCGCAATTGCAAATTTTCATTGACTTAGTTCTTCCGGCCGCACTATGGCCCCAGGGTCGACTCAACTACGTAATAGAAATGAATACCAGAAATATTTCCTGGGGGTAAAGACGGCCGATGCGTTGGGCTGATAATATTACCACCTTCATACGCCGACTGTCTGGAAATGTGGAAGCCTCAGCCTTCCAGAAATCCCAGGACCTGCCCTGGCCTGTACAGGGATTGCTTTACCTTGATACATCAGACTGTTCAAACATGATAATTCTTCTCTATTGTAAGACTTACGCGGAAGTTTTAAACAATGAAGGGTACTGCACAACCTTTCGCCAACTATCACTCTCTTCTATGTGGATTACAAACTGTGATATTAGGCAGACTATACTGTACGTAGAAGGGCAGCTGTAGGGGTAATTCAGTATAGCGCTTTCATATTATGGGAATTCCTTGCATAACCGCAGAGTGCGTGTGGTATAGAATTTAGAAAGGAATTCGCCTTTGCATGTTGTGATTATCTTGTACGCGTTGTTCTGGTTCTCTGCATGGCAGTGGTCGTCATTTTATACATTCAGGAATCGGGATTTGCCCTGTGTTAGCTTAGCTCTTGTAAGGAGCGCATTTCTGAAGACCTGATAGACAGGGCCGTATTAAGTACACAGAGAATTTGACATTACTTGTCACATTACACGGAAGCGTTTATGTGAAGGAAATGAAGCACTTTAGAAGCAGCACGGGGTCTGTCTCATGTTCTCGGGTACAGAAAAAAACCATAACATATATATAAATAGAAGAATTAATACCGCACACTTTATTATCAAATATTCTCTTATCTACGCCCGAATCTTCGATTACCGACACTCAAACTTTAACTATAGTGAAAGAAAATTTATAGAAATATGTGAGTATAGCCCAATCGAATTTCCTTAGTTATCACAGTCCTCGTGTTAGAAGAATCAAAATGTTATTTGAAGACAAATTTAAGATTGTGTCTGGGTAATACTGTTTATAAGTTATGGCAACTTCGAAAACGAATTAATAATACACATCTAACAAGTGGCATATACAAATTAAAATGTCGCAGTTGTGATAGCATCTATTTCGTACAGGGAGTTAGATTGCTACAAACGAAATTTAAAGACCACGTAACACATATCAGGCAAAATAATAATCAATCCGCATATGCATTTTATATACTAAGTATCAGACATAAAAGACACTATGGATAAACGACTGACACAATACAAAAAGGACGGAGAAGGAATTGTCTAGAAAATTTGTACATACAACAATTGATAAATAAGATCTGCAGAACTCCGAAACCCTTATATAAATTCACGTATGACACATATCCAACATACGCACTATGAATCATAAGTTGAAACTCTGTCTTTTCCACTCCAGCACATTGCAGTCCACTCTGTTCGCTTCAAGCGTCACTGATATGTTTTACATGCCATACACTTTTTCATTTTCTATAAGTTTCCTTTGCCTGACTACTGTTATGCTTACAAAATTTTCATAACAAAGTTTTAATTTTTCTCTACAGAATTAGGCAGCTTGCCTTCGCACTATTCCAAGGCAATATTAATTAAAACTATATATAGATTTTAATGTAAAATAACTTTCAATTTATAAAGTTGGAATCTATATATAAATAGATACTGTAAATATAATATTGCGCACACTTCACCAGCAACATCAAGTGAAGAAGAAAAAAGTGTTATTCAGTTTCAATATTTTAAATGTATATTCATATTTAAGTTGGCCCGGTAGCTCAGTCGGTATAGCGACTATGTGCTGGACGGTCCGGGATCGATTCCCAGTAGGGATGAGATTTTCCGCCCGTCCAGACCGGCCCTGGGGCCCACTCAGCCCCCTGCAAAATGGGTATCGAGTCTTTACCGGGGGTAAAGTACGGCCGGGGCGTGCTGCTGACCACTCACCCCCTTCTAGTGCCGCCGTCATGGAAGAGTAGAGCTATACCTTGAACCACCCTCTGGGCCACACCGGGCCTGTAACGGGATCACTTTATTCATTTTTAAACTGTAAAAAATAAACTCGTCCTAGCAGTATTGAATATTATAAAACCTCCACTTGGTATGATAAAGTGCGATACACAAAACATAGATGAGCTTTTATGCAAGTACAGCTCTAGGATGCTTCATCTCTTGAAACTGTAAAGTCCCTGAATATGGTTAAGACAGAAACGAAATATGTTGGAGAATGTGTGACACAAAATAAAATTCATCTTCATGTGACTGATAATGCATTTTGCTGGTAGTTAATAAACGTAGAATATTTATTTACTACAGTGTCGTTACGTTCTGGGGGCTCTTAGAAATAATCCGGTGAATTACAAAATACGCTAAGTAAAACTACTATAAATCTTCACATTTACAAAGATATTTATAATTAATTGTAAAATGACGTATTTTACGAGGGGGTGCTGATAAGTCCTTAGCCCAACCAGGAAGGAAACAAGCTACAGCGACCAAACTCGGGATTTATTCAACATACTCCCCATGATGCCCAATACACTTCTTAGCCCGTTGCTTTAATTTTGCAAGCCACTCAAAAAAATTCAGAAGTTTGTCCGTCCAACCAGGTCTCCGCGGCAACAATGACCTCCGCGACGGACGAAAAATGGCGACATCTGAATTGTTTTTTTAGTCTAGGGAACAGGTGGTAGACCGACGGGGCCAGATCCGGAGAATGGGGTGGGTGATCAAGACACTGGAAGCCAAGGTAGGCCAGTTTCTTCTGGGTTGCAAGTGCCCAGTGAGCCGGGGCATTGTCGTGCAAGAACATGACCCCACTGGTGAACTTCCCGCGACGTTTGTCCTTCAAAATGTCCTTCAATTGCACCAGCAGAGATACGTAATACTCCGCGTTGATAGTTTGGCCATTTGGAAGATAATCAATGAGAAGGATGTAGTCTTGATCCCAAAAAATCGAGGCGAGAACTTTTCCAGCGGATTTTTGCACTCGGAATTTTTTGGGCCGGGGTGAGCCACAATGCCCCCACTCCATTCATTGTTGCTTTGTCTCCGGGTCATAGTGACATAACCAGGTTTCGTCCATGGTCACGAATCGCGACAGGAAATGAATTGGATCGCGCCGAAAAAATTCCAAAATTTGCTCGGATAGCTGGCACCGTTGACGTTTTTGATCCGCTTTCAGGCATTTCGGGACCCACTTCGCGGAGAGCTTCCGCGTGTCCAAATCTTCATGAATGATGGACCCAACCCGCTCACGTGAGATGCCAAGTTGCTCAGTTATTGATTTAGCCGAAATCCGGCGATCTTCCAAGATTAGCTCGTGAATTTGGTCAATAATCTCCGGGGTGGTCAATGTTTTGGGTCGTCCAGGACGAGGCGCAACACATGTAGAAAAATCAATCCGTTTAAACTCGACCACCCAGTTTTTTTTACGGTGGTAGACGATGGTGCATGTTCCCCCTCGTAAATTACCTACCGAAAATATGCCCCACTACCTGCAGTGCGCAAGCGGCTTAGTGCAATACGATTTAGGTGCGCCAGTTGAAGTACGTCTAGATTTTAAGAAAAACAGTTTTAAAAATAAAAAAAAACATAATAAAACATTTCTATGATCTGAATTTGAAATGCAGTTATTCAGATGTCTTAGAATGTAGCCCACTGATGGGCTTTATTGACACAGACATTCCTCTTAAGTTCCCAAAAAAGTCTTATAAAACAAAAACTCATACTCTACAAATGCCAAAATTTATAGAAATGCCCTACACATTCTAGTGAAACTCTGAATTTGTAGGCATGAGAAAATTGTACCGAATGTAGTAATAATCACACAAAGATAGGCGTATTCGCATTAATATGCCTGTAAAATTAAAGATACGTACGTATATATTTTTGTCTTTCATGCGTCGCTTTATACCATGGCGAATCATGACATAAGGTTGAACATAAAAAGCTACATATTAGTTGCACAAACATAACGTGACACGCTTCGGGCGTAGTTACTGATTTTCATTCCGGTTTGTGAAAATCACGTATTAGACATAAAACCGCTAAGTTTTGTATTCTTTTGACTTCTTTTTACTTCTCTGCGTCATAAGTAATGAACTTTTATTGTGGCACGAATTTGCTCATGAAACGTGAGAGATTCGATAAATATCAAGTAATGCTGGTAGTCTACTAGGTGGTGAAAATTAGAGGCCATAATTGTATCGAAAAGTGCCTAATGAATGTAACGTATAGCTAATTAAGGTGAAGAAATTACACTTTCACAAATTCAGATCCTTCAGAAGATAAAAATATGTAGCTAATATCAAGCATATTTCCTTTGGCTTAGTTATGTTCTATTTGAGAATCTAATTTTTCACTTTTCACACATTTTTGCTAAAACTCCACATCTTTGTTTCCTCGCTACAAAGAAGTGGAAGTGCTAATTTTTTTAACCTTTAAAATACAATCGTAACTGTTTGTAGTATCTTCTGTGACGTTAAATGTTTTCGCGTAGCTCACAGAATAAATATCGACCATTTCCTTCAAATGTTTTAATTGAAAAGGTATACGTTCTGTACAAGTTAGGAATAGAAGTTCTACAGCCAATATACCTTACATAAAATACTAACCTTGAAAGGCTACCTGATATTGTTTTACGTCATCCGCCACCTAAATTATAGTGTGTTTGTAGTTTTATTTCCATTCAAATGTGTGGTTATTATTGCAGCGATGAACTTAAGTACATCATCTTTTAAGTTAATTTCGGTAATTTATTACACACAAGAGAATCTGCTGTTCCAACACTTCCGCCTACATACGACTTGTACAAATAATAATTAATTAGTTATTATAGGGTCGACATTCCTCACTCATTATAATTTTAAAAGGTTTTCTCATTCTAACTGTCGAATCTAATGCCAGTATTGAACATGCAAAAAATTAAAGCAAATGTTTTTATGAGGTATGTCAATAACAGTGCACAATATGTCTCTTGCTGAAAGGGAAGGTACTAATTATTTGTTTTGTTAGGTAATCAACTAATTCGATAGCTGAATCTTGTCTTAAAGTGAAGTACAATTTAAAAAAAAACTGGTTCTCACATCGGTTAAGAGTGATACATTAGCAACACTAAAATATAAACGCCCTTTATCACCTACAATATTATGAGGAAGTAATCGGACCAAAAGCAAGACACAGCTTACATCGGTTGACTGGGGAGTTAATTGAATATTTGCATATGTTTCCGCAACACATCTTACAAATTGTACTACAAGATACTCTACAGTAGTTACCGAATTTTGTTAAAAACACTCATTAGATTCATGTAAGGGGTATTACGTCGCGTAGACTACTATTTGAAATAGTCCTTCTGTAAAATTTTACAGAGAGTGCAGAAGTAAAAGTTTCCAAATACGACTTCCGAATTTCTTCATCGATATCTCCCGTGTAATTTTTGTCGCCTTCCCAAGACGTCATTACAGTTCCAGGCGTCCAGTTAATATTTAGTTTTGGGTAACAGAATAATTGTCTGAAGTGGAGTACCGACAGTGGAGGGCGACTGATGTGCTTGTATATTGTCGTAATGTTTATATACATATTCGGCGTTTACTGTGTTTAAGTCATCAGATACTACAGAAAGCGAGAATTGTACTTGGCTGTCTGCTGAAATTGACGCATTTTCACAGATACTAAAAATTTCTGCTGTCCTACCCGTACAAATCATTTCCGTTAGGAGGGGCGAATGCTAAAATAAAGTTTCAAGCAATTAGTTTCATGCAACGTACAAACACAGTTGCATAAAACAAGTCGACGATCTCCCAAAAATAACAGCAACTACAACTTCAAGCGTAAAATTCACTATACGAGTTTTTATCGTTGTACGGTGCATTTTGATATCTATAAAGTTCATACACCAACAAATGCACTCTTTATTAAACTTTACAAAAGTTTTAAAGTTTACATGAAAAAAACACATTGACTTGCTCCTACATGTTTCGGTCTACGACCATCGTAGGGAGCCTTCACTAGAGCCTAGCTAAAGTTACATTTAGGTTAAGATTCCGTAAAAACTACGTCGTTATATGTTATGCGGTGGTG